>Ga0123334_1003500_pt1 | contig 16865 bp, 14 predicted proteins | sample BiotimSIPDNA_FD_89706 | JGI IMG/M metagenome (GOLD analysis project Ga0123334, IMG submission 89706) | Anaerobic biogas reactor microbial communites from Washington, USA - Biogas_R1 time_0 SIP DNA | ecosystem: Engineered > Bioreactor > Anaerobic > Unclassified | place: Washington, USA... | reverse complement strand
CCTCCTGGAAAAAACCATCCGGGCCAAGGGTGAGCTTGAACATGCGGGCTGTCTCTTTGCCTGCGGGCGATGGAACAACAGCAGCGGACAAAACAAGAAGATCAGCATCAAGGGCAATCCTTTTATTAAGTATATAATCAGGCGCTGTTATTCTTAACCCCTTTTTTCCATTTTCTGTAAAGGCCTTAGCCTCAGGGGGGGCATCCGGTTCGTAGCGGATAAACCTTATATCCATATCAGACGCCTTCCTGTAATAGTCCTCGCTAAACCGGTAACTTCTCATATCCCTGAACAGGATGCTGATATCAGCCTCTGGATTAACCTCCCTGATCCGGAGGGCATTTTTGATTGCCTGAGTGCAGCATACCCTGCTGCAATAATTTCTTACATCATTCCGGCACCCGACACACTGGATCATCACAATGCTGCCTGCTTCAGTTATATTTTTGTCGTCCTCAAAAATCCTTTGTTCAAGCTCCAGTTGGGTAATTACCCGGTCATCATCTCCATATAAATATTCAGTTGGCCTGTATTCATCTGCTCCAGTAGCAATGATCGTGACACCGTGATTTATTTCAGAGTCGCCGAACCCTGATCTGATTTTTGTGGTGAAATTACCTACATAACCTGTTGACCCTGTTATCACCGCCTTCTTGAATATGTGTATCAGGGGGTGTGAGTGAACTTTATTGATCAGCTCTTTCAAATGAGCCTGTACATCCATGCCCTCAAGGGTGAAAAAAAGCCTTTTTGCAGTGCCTCCCAGCTCTTCCGCCTTTTCCACCAGGTAGACCTGATAACCCTGGTTAGCGAGCGAAAGGGCGCTAGTCATGCCCGCTATCCCTCCCCCCACTACAAGTGTTTTTTTGTTAACAGGCAGATCAAATTCATTAAGTGGCTCAAGTTTACAGGCCCTTGCAACCGACATCCTTATGAGGTCCTTTGCCTTTTGTGTTGCTGCCTCCTTTTCCCTTGAATGCACCCAGGAACAATGCTCGCGGATATTGGCGAATTCAAAATAATACTGATTAATCCCTGCCTCTCTCAGGGTATCCCTGAACAGGGGCTCATGGGTCCTGGGTGTACAGGCCGCAACAACAACGCGGTTTAATCTCTTTTCACTGATGGATGCTGCCAGGCTTTTCGCGGCATCTGTAGAACAGATAAAGAGGCTTTCTTCCGCATGAACCACATTGGGTAAAGTCAGGGCATATTCAACGGTTGAGGGGATATCAACAACCTTCCCTATATTTGCGCCGCAATGACACACATATACGCCGACCCTTGGTATTTCGCCTGAACAATCCCTTTCATGAGGGTAGACCCTCTCTCTCGCAAGTTCGCCCCTCTGATAGTTTAGCAGTTCACCGCACAGGGAACCAGCCCCGCTCGCAGTTACTACAGATTCGGGTATGTCCATTGGCCCGGTGATAGCCCCGCTTGTGAAAATGCCTTTCCGTGAGGTCTCCATTGGGTTAATCGGATTGGTCAAGCAGAAACCGTGCTGGTTAAGTTCAATACCAAATATCTTTGCCAGCCCCTTCATGCCTGAAGGGGGTGTAAGGCCAACAGAAAGCACCACCATATCAAACTCTTCCTCTTTTACCCCCTCATTATCTGTTGCGTATCTCAAGGTCACATTTCGGTTTTCAGGGTTCTCGCTGACAATGGATGGGTAGCTTCGAATGAAGCGGACATCGTCAAGATACATAGCCCTCTGGTAAAACCGTTCAAAGTCTTTTCCGAATGACCTTATATCATTGTGAAATATAGTGCACTCAACCCCAGGGTCATGGCCTTTGGTAAGGATCACCTGTTTCTGGGTATAGGTGCAGCATACAGATGAACAGTAGCTGTTATCCCCATTTGTAACCCTCCTTGAGCCGACGCACTGTATCCATGCAATTTTATGCGGGTGCTTTTTATCCGTGGGCCTTAGTATCTCACCCCCGTACGGGCCTGTTGCACAGAGCAGGCGTTCAAAGTCAAGCGCTGTGACCACATTAGCGAAATCACCATAGTGATATTCCTTTCTTACCGAGGGGTCATATGCCTCGATCCCAGGGGCAAGGATAACAGCCCCCACTTTTATCGTCCTTCGTTCCGGCCTCTGATTGAAATCTATTGCATCTGAGCCGCATACCCTTTCACATATCCTGCATTTGCCTTCCTTGAGATAAAGGCAGCTTTCATCAATATAAGTAACAAGCGGAACCGCCTGGGCAAAGTAGATATGGATGGCCTTGTTGACCGATATCTCCTGGTTGAATTGATCAGGGTAATTTATGGGGCAGTATTCCACGCAGGCAGTGCAGCCTGTGCATCTCTTTTCATCTATATATCTCGGCCTTTTTATAAGGGTAATCTCAAAGTTGCCAGCGCTCCCCTCCACCTTTTCCACTTCAGTATATGTGAGGATCTCGATATTCGGGTGCCTGTCACATTCTATGAACTTGGGGGATTCTATACACATTGAACAGTCGTTTGTCGGAAAGGTCTTGTCAAGCAGGGCCATGTGTCCGCCTATGGTTGGGGATTTATCCACAAGCCAGACCTTGAAACCGGAAGTGGCCAGGTCAAGGGCTGCCTGGATGCCGCTGATACCCCCGCCCACGACCATTACATCGCCATAGTTGTGTAACATTATATCACTTCCTGAATTATTTCAGTTATATCCATTACCCTTATTTTATCCTCAACATTCAGGGTCAGCCTGCTGTCTTCAAAATTGGTTATGCAGTATGGGCATGCAGTAACAATAATCTCCGAACCAGTATCAATAGCCTCCCTGACCCTGATATCGGAAAACCTCTCCCCCTTTGGTGTCTCCATCCATATCCTTCCCCCGCCCCCGCCGCAGCAGAGGCTTTTATCACGGGATTCAGGCAGCTCTATAAAAACAGCGCCACTGATCCTTTTTAAAATCTCTCTTGGTTCATCATAGATATTGTTGTGCCTTCCCAGATAACAGGGGTCATGATACGTGATCCTTTTATTATATTCCTTTATGAGGCAGAGTTTTCCATCCTTGATCAACCTGTCAATCAACTGGGTTATATGGATGATTTCAAAGTTAACCATGAACTCAGGGTATTCGTTTTTAAATGTATGATAGCAGTGGGGTGATGAAACGATAATCTTTTTCACGCCATTTTCAATAAAGCTCTTAATATTTTCCCTTGCCAGTTTTTTGAAAAGCCCTTCATCTCCGGTCTTGCGGACGCTTTCACCACAGCAGTTCTCCTTTGTGCCCAGTATCCCGTAATCCACCCCGGCCCTGTTAAGGATACTGGCTGTTGCTCTTGCCACCTTTTTAAGTCTCGGATCATAGCTCAGGTAGCAGCCGGTAAAATAGAGGTATTCAGTATCCTCTGTAAATGGCTTAACTGAAATGCCTTCTGTCCATGCTGCGCGGTTCTCTCTTTTTTCATTAAGGGGGTTTCCTTCTGCTGTGAGGCTGGCGCTGATCCCTCTTAAAGGTCTTGCTGTGTCAGGAAATATATTGTATTCACAGGCTATCCTTCTTAAGGCCACGCCTGATTCTATTTGCCTTACATCCCTCGGGCATTCAGCCGGGCATCTCCCGCATGTGGTGCAGAGCCATATCTCTTCAGACCCGATATCAGTAAGCCCGAAGGCAGCCTCTCTTACAAGCATGCGCATGCTGAAATCCCTTACACTGTTCCAGGGGCAGAGACTGTCGCACAGGCCGCACTGAAAACATCGCCTGAAGGCATCCCCTCCGCTCTTTTTTATAACTTCTATTATCTCACCCAATGGGGTCACAGTTTCCAATGCTTTTCTCCAATTATCAACATCCTGATCCCAGTGATCCTCAGGATTCACTGCGGTGTGACATCCTTGTCACCGCATCCATCAGTTCATTAAACCCGTATTTGTCTGCAAGGGCCTTAAGTCCGATCCTCATTTCATCCCGCTTGATTTCCTCTTCTTCAACCTCCACCTCCTCTTCCTCATATGTCAGGACATCGCGGATACACCATTCCACACATACGGGCGTTTTTAGTGAAGGGTCATCCTGGCACATGTCACACGCAAGGGGAAGGCCGGAATCAGGCTCTGTGAATCTGCCGCGCGAGGGGCATGCAGCCCTGCAGAATGCGCACTCCTCATAGGTCTTATCATCAATGTTATAGATTATCCTCCCGCTGCATTCGCTGGGGGTGTATTCACCCGCAAATACCGGAAGCCATATGTCCTTTAAGGGGTCACGAATGATCTGGATTCGTGCTCTGGCAGGATTCACGATGCTGTATTTGGGCTTGGAATGATATGCTGAACACATTAACTCACATGTCCTGCAGCCGTTGCACAGGTCAGCATCAACCTTTATCCTTTTTACTGTTTTTTTAATTTTTGCCATTTTTATTTTTATCCCTAATGCAAGGTAATATTATCAGTATCCCCATTTTTCTTTGCGAATTTTATTCATCACTTCCATCTCGTGAGGAGTAGGAGGTTCGACCTTTTTAAGAAGCCCCAGTGTTTCAAGCTCGTCAGCCACGTAACCAAGATCAAGCTCCTCAAGCCTTGCGCGGGTTGGGACGCCATCAAAATTCCATCCCTTGTAATCATAATAGGTTGTGAGAAGCTCTTCCTCGAGTTCCGGGAAGCGGTATTTCCAGTGGTTTTGAGGCGGCTTTTCATCTGCCCTTGTCATGCCTCTCCTTATATTAAAGGCCCTGTGCAGGTTGCGGCTCCTGTGTATTATCTTCCTTAATTTGTATTGATCAAGCTCCATGCCTGTTGCCGCTGAGACGAACTTACAGTAGTTCTGGACATGATAGGCCGGCTTGAGACAGAACCCGCCCATACCACAGCATATCCCGAGTGAGTCATCATAATTGTGGGTCTCTTCCATCCAGTCCACTATCTCGGATGCAATATAAGGGGTGGGGTAATAGGGGGCTGCATTCTTTCCCCCTTTAGGGTCCCAGTCCAGAAAATACTTTTTAAACCTTTCATGCGGGAGGTGGGGCCAGTCATTAACCCATTCAACCCTGTCCTCATAATCAGGAAAGGCCTCCTGCGGCCAGTTGCCCTCTATCTGGGGGATGCTCTGTTTTTCATTGGTAGAAAACATCAGGAAATAGAGAGGGTCAAGCATGCCCAGTTTTACATTCATCTGCTCTTCACCCTTGATAAGGTTATGGGCATATGCCTCTGCGCCCTTGCCTATTATTTCGCTTGCCTGTTTTGTGCCAAGACAGAGTATCCTGCCTATGCCTTCACCCTTGCCGATCCGGTCAAGGAGCCAGAAGAAGACCTCCTCCTTTTTTTCAGGTGGCGGACACGGGGGATAATCATCTGTCCCTGCGAGATCTTCCTCTGTAATGATCCCTGCCTCCCTGAGTTCAACAGCAAAGGCAAGCACCTGTGGCGTTGAAAAAGAGTCCACGCCATAGCGGAATGCCTTTGAACATATTTTCCAGCTGAAATGCTGATCATCCACAATCGCCGCAAGGAGGTATGAGAGTTTTGAGTAACATTTGGCCATATATGGAGGATCATCCTCATGCCAGATTAATGCCCCGCACTGCTGCGGGCAGTTGAAACAGCTTATGAATCTCTTAATCGCCCCGTACTGTATCTCCCGCCACTTTGCCTCTATCTCATCGCTCCAGAAATCTTTTCTCCGGTTTCGTGCGTTACCCCATGCAAAGCCGTTTGTGTGCCATTTTTCATCAACAATTTTCATGGCCTGGGGAGAACCCACACCAGTGTGTATTGTCATGATATTTTTGGTTGGGAGGGGGGTTTCGTTTCTGTTTTTAACATAGTCCCTGAGTTCCTTCAGGTGTTTAACAAATGCCTCTCCATCATACAGGTTAACATCCCTGGTTCCCCTGACAGCAATGGCCTTGACCCTTTTATCCCCCATGATAGCGGCAGCGCCCAGCCTGCTTGCGCTGCCTCTGCCCATTTCAATGGAGGCGATCAAAGATCTATGCTCACCTGCTGAACCAATGGCCGCAACCTGGGCGTTGGGTTCATTGAGCTCCTCCCGTATCATATCCTGGACCTCTATGGCGCCTGTGCCCAGCAGGTGTGTGGCATCCCTGATTTCCACCCTGTCATTATGTATCCAGATATATACCCACCCCGGTGACTTATTGGTTAGGATGATCTTGTCATACCCCGCATACTTGAGTTCAGGGCCGAAAAATCCCCCTCCCATAGGGTATGCAATGAGGTTTGTTACAGGAGAAATAGTGACCACAAGTGTCCTGTTGGCGCTGATTGCGGGTGTCCCGGTAAGAAGCCCGTTACTGAAAATCAGCGGGTTTTCAGGGTCAAATGGTTTTGTCTTTGGTGTTGTGCGGTCCCATAGTATCTTTATGCAGGTGCCCAGCCCGCCAAGAAGGGTTTCCATCAATATCGGGTCTGTTTCAACCTTTTCGATGTTACCGCTCGCAAGGTCTATCTCAAGATTTACCCCTGTCTCTGCATATCTCATTATTTCCCCCTGAACTCATTTATACCTTTAAAACAGCAGAGGTATATTTTCTCTCCCTGTTACTTTATCACTGAAAAACGGCTGTTTATCTCATCCGCTGTATTTATAAGAAAATCTACAATCTTTTTCAGGGCACTGTTTTTAAATTCCTGCTTGAGCCCGACCGCCCATATGGTCGCCTGAAGCCCATCCCTGTTGGTCTTGATCGGCACTGCCGCCGCAACAAGTCCCTCTATATATTCCTCCATGTCATAGGCAACGTCCGTTTCACGTACCTTAATGATCTCCTTTTTGATTGCACGCCTCTCTGTATTTGTCTTTGGGGTGTATTTTTTAAACCGGTAATCTTTAAGTATTTCATCCAACTCATGGTCAGATAGTTGTGAGAGGAGCGCCTTGCCTGCCACACCTGCAAAGAGGGGGATCTTCATGCCTATTTCAGAGGAGATCTTTACCTTCTGTGCCATGTCTGCCTTGTCGATTATTATGACTTCACTGCCCGACAATATACCCAGGAAGGCGGAGACCCTGTATTCACTATTAATCTTAACCAGGTAAGGGTGCACGGTCTGGATTAGCTCAGAACCCTTTGCAGCGGCATTGCCAAGCACAAAGAGCCTTGACCCCAGGTGGAAAAGGCCGGTAGAGTCCTTGTCCAGTACCCCGAGGTCATTAAGTGTATAGAGGATATTAAAAACAGTACTCTTGTTCAGCCCGAGCTCTCTCACGATTTCAGCGAAACCAAGGGGGCGCCTCGCGTGGGCAATCAACTCCAGGATGGAAAAGGATTTATCAATAGCCGGGACTCGTTTGTAATTTGCAGGCATATGTCACCTGTTAATGGATATGGAATCTATATGGAGAACAAATGGTCTCTATATAAATCATCTGCGCCTCTTAGTCAAGCCAAAACTTCTTTTAGAAAGTGTATTTCAAGAAAATGACTATTTCCTTATGAAGCTTTCAGCTATCAGCCAAGTCCATGCTTTATATACTTTTTGCTGAAAGCTGAACAATGACAGCTTTCATGAAGAAACTAATTTTTTTATTGAAAACCAGGTAAAATGCCATGATCCATATACCGGGCTTGATTATTTTATTATAAATAAGTATTCTTACCTATCATCTGAAATCATTCAAAAAAAGATCATAAGAGGCTCCTCTAAGATATGGCAGAACTGATTGAAAGAAGAAAATACAGGAGATTTGAAATCCCGGGATGCAAGGTCAAGATAATGGGTGGCCTGGGAGATTCTCTGTTAAGGCCGTTTATAAAACAATTCCCCTGCCTTAATATATGCATGGGCGGCATAAATTTTCTTTCAACAAGGGAATTCATCAAGGGTAAAGAGTTTGTTATTGAGCTCTGTGCCTCTGAAGAAGAGAGGGTAGAACTTCGTTCAAGGGTTATCTGGACAAACCCTGTTGCCATGAGTAAAGACCTTAAGGCGGGCTGCGAGTTTATTTTATCCGGGGATGAGAGACACCGGAATTCACCTAATGCAATGAGTACCCTGAGAAGGCTCTACGCCAGATATGTGACTTGTTAATACCACCGGGTAATACCCTTTAGAATATAAAAATTACTATAAGCCCTATCAGCCAGCAGTAGGGTGCAAACCAGGATAAATTGCCCCTTTTTACCATTTTCATCAGTATCTTCAGTGCCAGAAATCCGGATATTGCAGCAACAATAAAACCTGTGATCATCGGTGTAAAGGCTATTGTATGCAATTCATGGGATGAGAGTTGAACCACCAGTGCCCCCAGTATGGCCGGAATGGATAATAGAAATGAAAACCTGGCAGCAAGTTCCCTCTCCATACCGCACAAAAGGCCGCAGACAATTGTTGAACCTGATCTTGATATGCCCGGTATTATAGCAACCCCCTGGGCAATGCCTATGAGGATGGCAGAAACAAACCCCAGCCTGTTTTTTTTCATGTATGACTGAGGTATAAGCCTTGATATACCAACGATAATGCCTGTTACAATGATCATCAAACCTACAAGCTGCACCTTTCCGAACAGGGATTCAAGCATATCCTTGAATAGAAAACCTATGATGCTGGTAGGTATGGTGCCGATTATCACCCAGAGGGCAAAAAGTGCATGTGGCCTCTTTTTTATTGAAGAGACAGTCTCCTTCCCTGATATGATATCAGAGAGGTATCCCTTTATATCCAGAACAATCAGCATCAGGTCTGCCCTGAAAAATATAAATACCGCAAGCAGTGTCCCGAGATGCAGCGCAACATCAAATAATATCTCAGGTTCTTTAAACCCTAGAAGATTCTGAAAAAATACAAGATGGCCTGAGCTGCTTACAGGTAAAAATTCTGTAAGACCCTGTATTACACCAAGAAATATACTGGAAAGGATGTCCATATTTTTTTGTCTCTATATTTTAAATAAAAATCTTGCCCGGATTAAGCACATCGTTAGGGTCAAAGACCCTTTTAATCTGTTTCATAAGTTTAATGGCGGCCCCTGAAAACTCCATCTCCATGAAAATGGCCTTTGTAATGCCTATGCCATGTTCGCCTGTGATGGTGCCGCCAAGGTCAATCACCCTCTGCATAAGCTCTTTCACTGCTGCCTCGCCCCGGTTTTTTTCATCAGCAATATTGCTGTCGAGAAGGATATTCACATGCATATTGCCGTCGCCTGCGTGCCCATATGCAGGAATGGGCAGGTCATATTTTACACTGAGCTCATCCAGGAATGTGACAAGATCAGGTATGCGGTTTCTGGGCACAACAACATCCTCGCTTATCTTGCCAGGTTTAAGGGTGAGCATGGCGTTTGATACCTCTCTCCTCGCGCCCCAGATCTCTTCCACCTCTTCTTTGCCTGTGGCAAGCCTGAACCCTGCAGCTCCGGAACCCATGCATATCTCCTTAACCCGTTCCGCATCTTCAGTAACAACCATTTCACTGCCGTCCACCTCTATGAGCAGGATCGCCTCGGTGCCATTCGGTATTGTGAATTTAATGTGGGAGCGGACACACTCTATGGTCATCCTGTCAAGGAACTCCAGGGTTGCAGGTATTACCTTTCCACGGATTATGTTTGATACTGTCCGGGCCGCTGTCTCAATCCTCTCAAAAAAGACAATCATGCTCTTTTTTGCTTCAGGTTTGGGCAGCAGCTTAAGTGTTATGGATGTAATAACAGCAAGGGTGCCCTCAGAGCCCACAATAAGACTTGTGAGGTCATACCCTGCAACACCCTTCATGGTCTCAACGCCAGTCCTAATAATCTCACCTGTTGGCAGTACGATAGTCAAGCCCAGCACATAATCGCCTGTAACGCCATATTTAAGTCCCCTTAACCCACCTGCGCACTCGGCGACATTCCCGCCAATGGTGGAGACATCCGCGCTTGCCGGGTCTGGCGGATAAAAGAGTCCAGCCTTTTCCACCTCCTGTTGAAATACTTCGGTTATTACAAATGGTTCGACATGGGCTATGAGGTTATCAGTATCAATATTGATGATACGGTTGAACCGCTCCATAGAAAGCACAAGCCCTCCCTTTACTGGCAGCGCCCCTCCTGATTTGCCGCTCCCCCCGCCCCTTGGTATTATCGGGAAATAGATCCTGTTGGCGAGTTTGAATATCTCTGATATCTCTTCAGAGCTTGATGGGAAGGCCACTGCATCGGGCATGAACCGCATCTTTGTGCTGTCAGTAGAGAACTCCTCAAGATCAGAGGCAATTGTTAACAGTGCCCCCGGTTTAAGGATCTTTTTGAGTTCTGCCAGGGCATTATAGGGGATCATTTTTAAACCAGGGTACGGCTGTTAAGTGAATGTTTGAGGGTCATGTAATCCATATATTTGAGATCACCGCCAACAGGGATGCCAAGCGCTATCCTTGTGACCTTTATATTTTTCTTTAACAGGATGTCAGCCAGAAATGAAGAGGTTGCTTCACCCTGTGTTGTTGGGTTAATGGCAAGTATCACCTCTTCCACATCGCCGCTGTTGCACCGGCTTATAAGCTCGCCTATCTTAAGATTCTCAGGCCCTATGCCGTCTAATGGTGAAAGTACACCGTGCAGGACATGATACTTCCCTTTGAACACACCTGTCTCTTCAATGGCCAGTTGATCTCCGGGCCCTTCAACAACACATATGACCCTTCCAGAGCGGTTTGTATCCCTGCACACGGCGCATGGTTCTGTATCAGTAAAGTTGAAGCAGTGAGAGCAGAATTTGATCTCATCCTTTACCTCAACGAGGCTTTTTGCAAGGCTGTCTGCAAGCTCCCTGTTTGAGTTAAGGATATAGAGGGCCATCCTGGTGGCAGACTTGCTGCCAACACCGGGTAGCCTTGAGAGATCTCGTATAAGCCTTTCAAGTGGAGCGGGAAAGATATCCATATCTGTTACATAAGACCCGGTATGTTAGGGAGATTGAGTCCCCCGGTGAGTTTACCCATCTCGTCATTAACCATCTTCTTGGCGCGGGCAAGGCCATCATTTACAGCAGCAAGCACAAGGTCCTGGAGCATATCCACATCTTCAGGATTAACCACCTCGCGGTCTATCTTTATGGAGAGCAGCTCCTGCTGCCCGTTTACAACAACAGAGACCATGCCGCCGCCTGATGATGCCTCTATTGTCCTCTGACCGAGCTCCGCCTGAAGTTTTGCCATCCTGTTCTGAAACTGCTGGGCCTGCTTCATCAGGTTCCCCATGTTCGGTATTCCCTTCATTTTTTCCTCCTTTTTAAAAAATAGGTCATATAAGACTTATATGACCTATATGATTTTCATGATTCTAACTACCCTTTAATTCACCCTTGAACACGCTGAGCACTTCCTTTACCGATTTTGGTATATCTGGTTCTTTAACCACAAGAGCGGGTGCGGGTGTTGCTATCGTTTCAGTCGGCAGATTTACTGTTACCTTAATATCTCTTTTAAAATATTCTTTTAAAAAGCTGTTGAGCTTTTCTATGCTTTCAGGGTCATTCAGGTATTTTATCGCAAATGGTGAATTACTCAGCTCTATCTCAATGGTCTTCTCTTTAATATCTACCAGCCTGCACTCCTTAAGCACTGCATACATCCCCTTGTTACGAGAGGATACAAAGCTTATTAACCCTTCCCATCCTTTTACTGCGGTTAATGTGTTATTGGCCGGTTTAACAGGGGGAGGGGAGCTTTTTTCCCATCTGGGTTCAGGTTCTGATATTGATGCTTCAGCTTTTTTTTTATCTGTTGTAAAGCTGGCGGGCTCTTTAACTGCCCCCTTTTCAATTGCCTCAAGCCTGCTTATAAGATCGCTGACAGAAAGGAGTTCCCCAAGCCTTGAGAGCTTTATCATAATGGTCTCAAGTACAAGCCTTGCATGTGATGTAAACCTGAAGGCCTCTTCCTTTATAATCAAAATATTGAGGCTCTGCTGCAGTTTCTCGATCCCTGCCTTTTTCGCCTGGGTCTGAATTTCCTTTATGGTCTCTTCTGTAACATCAAGAAGGTTTTTATCAGGGGCAACAAGGGAGATGAGCAGGTTTCTATAATGATCCATCAGTGCCTTGTAGAATTCCTTAATGTCATAACCAAAATGGTAGATGCTGTTTACGATTTCTATACATTCGCCAGACCTGCCGTCTATTATTGCATCAGCGGCCTTGAACACAAGCTCGCTGTCAATAATGCCTAAGATATCAGCTATGTTTTCGTTCGCTATCTTTGTACCGGAAAAGGATATGACCTGATCAAGGAGACTCACGGCATCCCTCATGCCTCCATCCGCCTCTCTTGCTATGAGGGCAAGCCCCTGTCTGCTGATCTCTACCTTCTCTTCTGCGGTGATCTTTTCAAGCTGTTCTACCAGCCTTGCCTGGGGTATCCTCTTGAAATCATACCTCTGGCACCTTGAAAGTATGGTTATTGGCACCTTGTGGGGCTCGGTTGTGGCAAATATAAATTTTACATGGGGCGGCGGCTCCTCAAGGGTCTTTAACAGTGCATTAAATGCCTGAAGGGTAAGCATGTGGACTTCATCTATTATATATACCCTGTATCTTCCTGATGAGGGCATATGCTTTATGTTTTCCCTGAGCTCGCGTATCTCGTCTATGCCGCGGTTAGAGGCCCCGTCAATCTCCTGCACATCCATGGCAGAGCCGGCAGAGATATCCATGCATGACTCACATTTGTTGCAGGGGTTTCCCTCCACCCGGTGTTTACAGTTGATTGCCTTGGCAAGGATACGGGCCACAGAGGTCTTTCCAACCCCCCTTGCCCCGCTGAAGAGATATGCATGGTGAAGCCTGTCTGCGGCTATGGCATTAAGGAGCGTCCTGGTAACATGCTCCTGCCCCAGGACATCCTGAAAGATCTGGGGACGCCATTTTCGTGCAAAAACTTCATATGCCATATCTGGTTACTCTTATACAAAATCAAAAAAATGGCGGAGAGAGAGGGATTCGAACCCTCGGTACCGCTTTTGGCAGCACACACGATTTCCAGTCGTGCTCCTTCGGCCAACTCGGACATCTCTCCGTATTAAAACAAATTTGCCTGATAAATTTAAGCTAACTTGTTACAATAAATAGTAAAATATGTCACGGCCACTAGTCAGTACTGGCTTTATGACATGAGGCACGATTTATAGCAGAAATAGTTTCATATGAAAAGAGTAAAAAAAATCACCAGATTAAAAAGCGGCTTTAAATCCTGGCAAGGGCAAATGAGGGATTTTTTACTTTAGATGAGCAGGATTGACTTGAAATATAGGCTTAAACAAAATAGAGTTATCCTCAATTTTTTCTAAGGGGGTAATCATCATGCGTCAGCACTGGGGTTCACGTATCGGAATGATTCTCGCGGTGGCAGGGAGCGCACTTGGTCTTGGAAATTTCTTAAGGTTCCCTGTGCAGGCGGCCAAATATGGCGGGGGTGCATTTATGATCCCCTATTTTATCGCACTGTTACTGCTCGGCATCCCCCTTATGTGGGTAGAGTGGACGCTGGGGAGGTATGGGGGAGGGTTCGGACACTCTACGGCCCCTGGCATCTTCCATAATATCGGCAATAAAAGGCGTTTTATCCGCTATTTTGGGGTTATCGGGATATTCGGCCCCCTGGTTATCTTCATATATTACACCTATATAGAGTCATGGCTTCTGGCCTACAGCTTTTTTGCCCTATCAGGAAAATATATGGCAGCCACCACTGAAGGGGCCATGAAATCCTTTTTATCAGGGTTTCAGGGGCTTGAACAGAACCAGTTTTTCCATAATATAGGGACAGCCTATTTCTTTTTTATAATCACCTTCTGCCTTAATGTGCTTGTAATCTATTATGGAATAAAGGGGGGCATTGAGCGGCTGTGCAAGTTTGCCATGCCTCTCCTCCTTGTGTTTGCACTTATCATACTCATAAGGGTCATAACCCTGGGCACTCCAAATCCTGAAATGGCTGAATGGAGCATTAAAAACGGGTTCGGGTTTTTATGGAACCCTGATTTCAGCGCCTTGCTTAATGCAAAGACCTGGCTAGCAGCGGCTGGCCAGATATTCTTTACCTTGAGCGTTGGGATAGGGGCAATCCTCACCTATGCAAGTTACCTTAAAAAAAGGGATGATGTGGTGCTTTCCGGCCTTACTGCAGTGGGCACAAATGAGTTTGCTGAGATCATACTTGGCGGAAGCATCATTATCCCGATGGCATTTGCGGTCTTTGGACCCTATGAGATTAAAAATATTGCTGAATCAGGGGCATTTAACCTGGGGTTTGTGACCATGCCCCTGATATTTGAGAAGATCCCTGCGGGTGCGGTCTTTGGTTTTTTATGGTTTGCGCTGCTCTTTCTGGCCGGGGTCACCTCGTCTGTCTCCCTTGCACAGCCCGCAGTTGCCTTTATGGAGGATGAGTTTGATATCAGCCGCCCAAAGGCTGCCATGATTTTCGGCATAGCGGCCTTTTTCATGTGTCAGCCTGCCATATTCGGCCTTGGTTACGGTGTTGTGGATGAACTGGACTTCTGGGGAGGCACCTTCAGCCTGGTGCTCTTTGGCACCATAGAGGTCATACTCTTTGCCTGGGTCTTTGGTATGGACAGGGCATGGGAAGAGATTCACCAGGGAGCAGAGCTGCGCGTGCCAAAGATATACAAATTTATCATAAAATATGTAACACCGGTTTTCCTTCTTGTTATCCTGGTCTCATGGTTTATGCAGGATGGGCTGCCCACCATCCTTATGAAAAATATCCCACAGGAAAACAGGACAGTGGTCCTGGTATTAAGGCTGATGCTTGCAGCAATCTTTATCGGGATCTCACTGGGTGTCTGGGCAGCCTGGCGGAAAAGGGGCAGAAGGGCAGGAAAGGAGATTTTATCATGAATATATCAGGATGGATATTTGCATGCCTCTCCTGGGGGGCGATTATAGGGCTCCTCATATTCTGCATAAAGAGGTTATTGAAGAATAACAAAAAGCAGGATGAATGATTATCTCCCTTGAACCGGTGGCTATATTGCGAGGTGATTTGTGGTACCGTTAAAAACAGCGCTCATTTCATCAGTAACTATTATATTTATATTTTTTATCTCAGTCCAGGTTATGTCAGATTTAAATCGGACTGTCAGAAATACAATACCCATTCCCAATGGTTATGAGCGTATGGTTCCCCCTGAAGGCTCATTCAGCCAATGGATACAGAGCCTCCCTCTTAAATCAGATAATATCATATTTGACTATCGAGGCAGGCCTGTTGAATCAGGGTCTTACAGGCTGTATGGTGTAATAGAGATGCCCCTTATGTTTAAATCAGACCTTGAACAGTGTGCGGATTTTGCCATGCGCTTCTGGGCGGAATATCACAAGGAAAAGGGGTGGCTGGATAATCTGTTTCTATTCGATTATTCAGGAAAGAAAAAATATTATAAAAATTCCGCTCAGACATATACTGCGTTTCTAAAAACAGCCTTTGCAAATACCAATTCCCATTCCCTGAAAAAGGGGTGCACACCAATCGCAGCGGATGAACTTATTCCCGGTGATCTATTTGTGCAGAATGAGAGGGGAGGCGTAGGCCATGTCTCTGTTATCATGGACATCTGTGCGGCACAGGATGGTGCAAGGCTTTTTCTTGTGGGATACAGCTTTATGCCTGCACAGGAGTTTCATATAGAAAAGGCGGGAGATGAATATGGGGTAGAGGGTTGGTTTACCCTGGAGGGGTATAAGCAGCATCTGAGGGATCATCTTGATTATGGTGAGCCTGTTTTAAGGAGATTTGCACATTGAACCTTTTATTCGCAGTCATCCTATTATTATCCGCTGCCCAGACCCCTGTAGCAGGATGGGAAGAGTTTGAAAAGGCGGTTCGTGATCAGACGATTAAAAAAGAGGATGCACGCAGGGAGTTCCCTGAAATTTACAAAGGGTTGAAAGAGGTATGTAAAAAACATCCATTTAATACAGATTCAAAATGGCTTTTTCCTGTAAAGGGGTATGGCATAAAGGATGTAGGTAAAGGCGGGTTCAGGCCGGATATATATTATGGTTCATCAACGATTAAGGGGTATGACTTTTATGATGGTAACCAACATGGCGGCCACCCGGCTTATGATTTATTCATCCATGATAAAGATCAGGATTCAAAAGATGACCGGACAGGTAAGCCGGTATCAGTAATTGCACCGGTAGATATCCTGATACTCAGTGTTGAAACCGCATGGGAACAGGGTTCTGAGATAAGAGGCGGCTGCTACATATGGGCGCTTGATCCTGTTCATGATCAGATTATCTATTTTGCACACCTTAATGATGTGCTGGTGAGGCCGGGAAGTATTATAAAGGCCGGGTCAGAAATAGGCACAGTTGGGCGGAGCGGCAAAAATGCCTTCCCGCGCAGGTCTCCCTCCCATCTCCACTTGATGGTACTGAAGGTGGATGGGGCTTCATTAATACCCTTTGACTATATTCATTTTATGGATAAAGAGTAAACGCCGTATTTCAAGTACATGGTAATTAATAACCACGGAGAACACGGAGAAAAAGTTTAAAATGATTTTACCTCTGTGACCTCCTTGGTGAAACCTTTTCAGATGTAGGGGCAGGTCTGTGTGCCTGCCCGATGATGCAGGTTCATATGCCTGAATACCAGGTGGACACACAGGTCCACCCCTACAGTATTAACTCATAAATACTTTTAACCATACAAGGACACGGCCGTCACAGTTTTATGCGAAGACGACTGTTGTAAAAATATAAACAATTGCAAAATTGCGATTGTTTTTGCCGGGGCAGGATTTACTCCTGCCCTGATTTTGTATTTCATATATCGTAGATACTATGTGGATCACTTGGAAGCCATTTGATATAATTTTCTTTTTAACCCATTAAAAAGGAGGATACCAAATG
>Ga0123334_1003491_pt1 | contig 16899 bp, 31 predicted proteins | sample BiotimSIPDNA_FD_89706 | JGI IMG/M metagenome (GOLD analysis project Ga0123334, IMG submission 89706) | Anaerobic biogas reactor microbial communites from Washington, USA - Biogas_R1 time_0 SIP DNA | ecosystem: Engineered > Bioreactor > Anaerobic > Unclassified | place: Washington, USA... | reverse complement strand
CGCTGAACGGCGGTATCATAAACTTACCCGAAAGATTGCCAGAACAGTTTTTTGCGGTTAGTTCTTCGTTTTCGCCGCCAGCGGTTAGGCTTTTTAATTCATCTTCATCAAACCCCGCCAAACTTAAATCAAAATCAAGCGCCTTTAATGCTTCTAATTCGTTAGCAAGCAAAGCATCATCCCACCCCGCATTAAGCGCCAACTTGTTATCAGCCAAAATATACGCCTTTTTCTGAGTTTCGGTTAGGTGGGAAAGCTCGACGCATGGAACTTCTTTCATTCCAAGTTTTTTTGCACCCATTAAACGCCCATGCCCCGCAATTATGCCGTTATCGCCATCAAGTAATATCGGCGAATTGAAGCCAAATTCTTTTATAGAGGCAGAAATTTGTAAAATTTGAGAATCGCTGTGCGTTCGTGCATTATTTACATACGGGATAAGCAAGTCAACCGATTTATATTCAACTTGTAGTTTTTTTTCTTTCATAATTCCCCATTATAGCGATTTTGAGAATTCTGACATAATCTCTTTTACTTTTTCAAGATCAAGATTGCCGTTTTCGTCGCGTATATTTTTCCACATTTCAGGATTGCGATTAGTTAGCCAAAAACGAATAGCGTTAATATCTGGTATAACTTCTTTGCTTACAATCGTATGCTCAACTCGTTTTTTGCCTGTTTCGTCGATGTATTGCCGCTTTTTAACCTCATCATAAGAGTATCCAGTGCATCTTTTATAAAGCGCATTTTCTACGATAATATCAGCGGGACGCTTTCCTCGCTGTATTGCCTTAGAAAATTCCTCATACTTGTTTTGATAAACGTAAAAAGTATTAACACTAATGCCGAGATTTTTTGCAATATCAGCATCAGATAAGCCGCGCCTAGCGTAGCCCTCAGCTATTTCAGGCCAGCTATCCTCATACTTGCTTTTTGCGCCAGCGTTTGTCTTTCCAGACTTCGGCTTTCCAGCCATAATAACGCCTCCTAACTTAATTTGCGGTAAATATACCACACCTAATAATACCACAAAAGCTATAAAACGCAAAACAACGCCTTATTATCGGCGCTGTATGCGTGTTTGAGTTGCTATTTAATTTTCAAAAATACGCCACTTTATTAAATTTGTGGCAAATCTTGGCTTTTATCCAAAAAAACACTTACTTGCAAATATTCATTACTTTACCGCCTTATTTTTCAGCTCTGTGTAACGTTTTCGAGCATCTTTTGCCGCGTTGTAACTATCCCGAAACTCTTTAAAATCTCTGCGCAACCAAACATGAACCGTTTGCCAATGAACCGGGTCAACGTTCAATTCTTTCGCGGCTCTCAAGATCGCATTATGCTTGCCGCGAACCGTATAACCTTCTGCGACACACGCAATAATCTTACGCAACAACGCCCTTTTTGTCTCAATCGACAACCTGCCTGCGCTTTCCATGCGAGTATTCTTTGATCGTTCACGCGCAAGCCGGTATTGCTCTTTCATCTCAGGAATCTCTTGCAACCAGTTATAAACTGTGATATAGCTTATTGGTTCGCTAATCACACTACAAGCCGAATTTTCTCCAGTAATCGGGTGCCCGGCTTCGATTTTGGCAATAACTTCTTTCAGTAATTCTGTTTTTTGTTCGATAGTTTTCATGGTTCCCCCTAGTATTTATTATATTTTAACACAGGCGGGCTATTTTCTCCAAAATGTTTGAAAGAAATGTGTTGCAAAAAACTAGCAATATGTGTTATTATTGTTAGAATTTCAAACAGAAAGGAATTACGATGAATATTCGAGAATTGAGAAAAAAACAGAAGTTAACACAGATTGATCTTGCAAAACGTGTTGGAGTGTCAATGATGACGATTCAGCTATGGGAGCGGGGCGTCACTAAGCCGAATGAAGAAAACTTCAAGAAGCTAATAAAGGTTTTGGAGGGCGCAGAATGAAAAGAGGATACTTAATAAGTGTCGAAAAAGGAATTGATAATATAATGGTTCCAGAATCTTTTTTTCAAACTTCAAAAAATGAGCCTTATTTTTCATATCCAGAGATTCTAGATTTTATCGCATTGATTAGAAAATATCGCGAATCAAAAGAAGTGGTTTTTACTACCTCGGTAACAAAAGAAGGATAAATAAATGCCAAAACCCAAAAGAGCGATAGCCGATTACTTTCCACATTTTGCCAAAAGCGGCAAAACAATCTTTATTCTTGAGCAACAATTTGGAAATAATGGATATGCTGCATGGTTTAAGCTACTTGAAATGCTAACATTGTCAGAAAATCACTTTATTGATTGCAATAAACCCGATGAGTGGGAGTATTTGTTAGCAAAATGCCGACTCAACGGGAATGATTTAACAGATATACTGAATTTGCTCTCAAAACTTGGCGCGATTGATTCAGATTTATGGAAATTGCAAGTAATTTGGTCTGAAAATTTTGTCAATAATTTGGAAGTTTTATACAACAGAAGGGCTATAAAACCACTTAACAAGACTTCAATAGTCAAATTGTTTACAAATATCCCGTTGAGCGGGAATAATGTTGCAAAAAACCCATTGAGCGGGAATAATGCAAACAATTTACCTCAAAGTATAGAAAAGAAAAGAAGAGTATATGTTGACCCGATGAACGGGCAACCTGACAACACAATAAATAATCAAACTGAATTACCAGATATTGAACCTCCAAAAATAAAACCAACAAACGGCGATGTCTCTGGAATAACACAACCGAATGAATGGGCAGATGCTATTGGCGTTCTACAGTTATCAGCAATCGACATGGGTGTGATTAAAAATCTTATCAAAGCGGGTTGCGTTCCAGAAGATGCTAAAAAAGCCAAGCTTGCAAACTTGGAATACTTCGGCAAAGTAACTGGCGATAACGCACAGCGCTTGATTTTACTTCAAAGAGATATGCGCGTTAACGGAATCGAACCACAACGCCAAAAAACCGACGAAGAAATATGGGGCGAAAATTTACGGAAAGATCTTGAACCATACTTAGGAAAAATACCACTATGCAAGAAATAATAAATCTTGAATGCGCAATAGCAGCCTGTGTGTTATTAGCGGGCGGCCAAAACATATCACAAGTCGAGCTAGATTTTGATGATATAGGTTATGAGCCTGCCAATATCGTGTTAAGCGCCGCCAAAGAACTACATACGATAGATCCAGTGATTTGTTTCGGTTATGCCAAAACAAAAAATAAAGATATTAAATTATCCGATTTAACCGCGCTATTGCAAGGCAGCGCCACTGCTAAGAATCTTTCGCATTACTGCCAAGAATTGAAAAAACTATATTTTGCCAAAAAAACCGAAGGCTTGCGCTTAAAATATTCTCGGCTATTTAAACAGCCAAACGCCGATATAATCGAACTATCACAAATGGCAGCCTATGAAGATCATGTATTAAGGTTGAAATACCTAGAACAAGACACAAGCAAAAGCTTGGTAGATTGTTGCGCCGATTTGATTGCAAGAATCATAAACCGTGAAGCAAATAAAGACTTGGTTACAACCGGATGGAAATTGCTAGACGATTTAAATGGAGGCGGATTTTTGCCTAATGAAATGGTCGTTATTGCAGCAAGACCAAGCATAGGAAAAACCGCAGCGGCATTACAAATGACCTCTAACAATGACAGCAAAGGCGTGATGTTTTCCTTTGAAATGGATAATACGCAAATAGCATCAAGATTGTTAGCGATAGTATCAAAGCACAATACAATGATGGCTGCAAGAAATCCAGCTTTATTATCGGACGATGCTAGAAACATATTTATGGCTGCATCAACAGATTTGCTTGAAAAAGCAGAAAATCTGATTGTATATGATGACCATGACCAAACAATCGAAACTGTCAGGCGCAGAGCAAGAAAAGAGGTCGAAAAGGGTGCAAGATATATCATTGTTGATTATTTGCAGCTTTTGGATGACGAAAAAGAAAAAAATAGAGAACGCGCATTAGCAAAAATTAGCCGAGCATTTAAAAACATGGGCAAAGAGCTGAAAATACCTGTATTTATTCTTGCACAGCTTAATCGAGCATGTGAAATAGACAAAAGACCACCCATACTTTCAGACCTTCGCGAATCTGGAGCTATTGAACAAGATGCCAATACTGTTATTTTTATCTTTGATTCAGGGCAGCTTATAGCCAATGAGGACGGAAGCCCTAGCAAAAAGAAGCGCGTGTTTTTTAAACAGGCAAAGGGTAGAGATACGGGTATCGGCATAAAACAAGCGCTATTTAATGCAGATCATCAGACGTTTTATGAGGAACCTGTTAACTATGAATTGTTATCTAAGTTTGGCAAGTTATAAAATAAAACTTGCAATTCTCAAGAATCTGTATTAAACTAATCATGGAGGTATTAAAATGTGGTTGAAAGTAAATGATTGCGTGATTGATTTATCTAAACTCATAGCAGTTAAACATTCAGGCAAAGAGGTTATGTTTTGTTTTCCTCACACTGATTATATTAAAGCTATAAAAAACAGCCCAGAGGCAGCTCAAGCCCTGTTTGAGCATGTGGCGGCGTTATTGGAGGCGAAACAATGAGCGACACGCTTAAACCCTGCCCGTTCTGCGGGTCTGAAGCCGAGCTGTGCTATAAAAAATGCAGCACGCTAATCGCGGGCTATATTGTTTTTGGTAGCTGCACAGAGTGCCCATGCCGCGCCGATTCAGTGTGGATTTCGTTCGAGCCCAAAGAGGGTGATGCATGCTGGCAAAACGCTGCCGAAATATGGAATAACAGGCCGATAGAGGCCGAGTTTGAGCGCGAAACATACGATATTGCAAAAGACAGCGCCCTGCAGCAGCATACAATCGGAAAGCAAGAAGAAAAGATCGAGCAGCTCGAACGTGAGAACGCCGAGCTGAAAAAGCTGGTTGAGCAGACGACGAATGCACTAAGACTGGTCAGAATCAGCGGCAAGAAGACAATGTCTGCCGTTGCGTGGCAGGCAGTAGAAGCCGCGCTCAAAGCAGCAGAAAGGGGGTTGAAAGCTTAATGAGTAGAGAAGGCTGGGCGTATCTGATGAATTCGCGGAACGAACATTATTTCGTTGGCGGCAGAAGTCTTTGCCGAAAATGGCTCGGGCTCGGTCTCGATTTTGACCGCACTCTCGGGCAGCCAAAATGCAAAGCTTGTCAGAAGGCGCTTGAAAAGCGCGAAGCAAAAAAAGAAACCCCATCAAAAACGACGGGGTGATAGAGAGGATCTTTTGAGAGGATTTGACGAGTATATCGAAGGATTGAAAGACATAATCAAGCAGATGCGCTACGCTTTGCGGATAGCGCTGCCAGAAGCGCGGTCAACGCACTGTGAAAAAACCATTTCAGTCGCCCTGAAATGGGCAGAAAGGGGCGGGGAAGTATGAGCGACACGCCAAAGGTTGATAAATTCATTGAATCTTTCCCGTGGTCGCGACGAGAACCGGGATTGATAGCATTGGCGCAACAGCTAGAACGTGAAAACATCGGCCTGAAAAGCATTTTAAAGGCACTAGAAAACATCGACAATCATAAAATGCAAGGCCATGAATGTTATGCCAAACACGTGCTTTTGAGCTTGCGCGACAGACTGAAAAGAATAGAAAGAGGCAAAAAATGAAACTAATATCAGTGCAGAGCCGGGGCAACCGCATCGCCCGCCAGCTTGAACGCGAGCTTGCAGAGGCGCGTGCTGAGATTGAGCGGCTGGCGTTGCTCGCGCAAAATCAGCAGATTGTGATTGACGCGCAAAGCCGCAGCATACAAGCAAAAGATGCGCTGATCGAGCAGATGCGGGAAGCGCTGGAATATGCGCTGACCGAGGCGAGGTCTACGGAATGCGAGAGATTGATTGAAGCAGCATTATCGGCGGCTGGAAGGGGCGAGTGATGAGCGATAAACTCAAACTAGAAAACGATTTTTTGCGTCAACAAATTGAAAAACTAAAAAAAGCCATTGTTTTTGAATGTTGCTCAGTTTGCGAAGGCCGATTAGCCGATAAGTCTTATGATGATAACTGCATAGACGGTTGTCATCTTTATCAAGCATTTATTGAAACTGAAAAAGATTCGCTTGTAATTCGCGGGCAAGCTTGATAAAACAGTGAAATAGGATGTATTGAATGACAAGATTTGAAAAAACATACAACTGGTTAAAACCGATATTTGAGAATTTAATCAGGATTCAGCAATACGGCGGTTTAGTGTTTGATGAAGATGGCGAAATCCTGAAACAGCTTTCTTTTGATAAAGAAAATATGATTTACGCGCAAGATGGACAGACCCGCATAATTTACTACGGCCTCGGCTGGACTGACGAAGTTATAGAGACAAAAAAATACTGGCGCACAAAACTGAGAAAATGGCAGTTTGTAGCACCAGAACACATTAAGCAGGTGATAATATGACTGAACAAGACCACATAAAAGCCGTTCAAGAATCAGGATTAAATTACGCACAAGGCAGCAATGACGCTGACTTTGCAAGAGAAAGCGGCAGCTTAAAACTACTAGCAGCAATTCACAAGGTTGCGTGCTTAAAAATGCGGGCGTTTATGGAGAAACAAAATGTTGAATGAATCAAAAGGCAACATGTATGAGTTTATTACGCACACATGGAATCCAATAAAAGGCGCTTGTTTGCATGATTGTAAATATTGCTACATGAAGCGATGGGGCAAACAGAAGCCGCCGCGTCTTGTGGAATCTGAATTAAAATGCTCAAAAGGCACTAATAATTTTATTTTTGTCGGTTCAAGCACAGATATATTTGCCGAAAATATACCGGGAGATTGGATTTTATCGGTATTAGAATCATGTCGCAGAGATAACGAAAATAAATACTTATTTCAGACCAAAAACCCCGAAAGATTTTTAAGTATTGTAAAAAATACCGATCTTATGCCGAAAGATTTTGTATTTTGCACAACCATAGAAACAGATATATTTTACCCTGAAATTATGGGTAATAGCCCGATGCCGCACTACAGAGCTGCATTTACCGAGCAAATATCTCGATATTGTAAAATATTCGTAACGATAGAGCCAATATTAAGATTTAATTTGCGCCCATTTGTGACAATGTTAAGGCGCTGCAACGCTGAACAAATCAATATTGGCGCGGATTCTTGCGGGCATAGAATGCCAGAGCCAGAAAAAGACGAGCTTTTGGCGCTTATCGACGAAATAAAAACTTTCTCTGCTATCGAGAAAAAAAGAAACATTGAAAGGTTGTTGAAATGATCTGCTATAAAGACGTAACATTCTGCCCTTTTCTGGATTGCATTGATAAACAATGCGAACGCCGATTAACTGATGAAATTAAAGAAAAAGCGCGTGAATGGTGGGGTAAAGACAACCCGCCTATTAGTGTTTTTGCTGCAAGGCCAGAATGCTTTGAAGAGTAATTACAAGACAATAGATTGCGGTTATATCAAAAAGCGATTTCTGAATGTGCCTGTTAGTATTGATTTTCAGCATACGATAGCGCCCCATCGCCCAAAAGTAACAGAAGATTATCATATTTCAACTTATGAAGATTTATCCCGCGATGGCTATATCTTTCGTTTTGTATTAGGAATACGAAATATGCGCATTGCTATTTTTGTCGATAGAGCTGCAATTTTAATATCCAAAATGAAAACCGATGAATATTTATCTTTGATATTAAATCACCGCATTGCCGACATAATCCGAGAAAACAAAAAAAGGCTCTATGCAGAGTTGATGCAATGGGCTAATCAATTTAATTTCGGAGAAGTAGAATAAAAGGAGTTTTTGAATGAGCAGATGGAAAAATGTAAAATCGACCGTGACAATTAAGCTGGACGCCGATGAGTCTGAATCAATCGGCTTGCCGCCAGTAGCAGGAGAGCTAACAATCACTGCAAAACATTCTGGCTACGATGACCCCGGCAATTATTGGAATCCGCCTGAATCTGATATTGAAATTCACGAACTGTCGGGCGCGTTTTTTGAAGATGATAACGGCAACGAAGTTGATGTGCTTGAACGGCATTATGACGCTATTTGGAATGGTGATAAGGTTTATGAGAAAATCATTGATAAAATCATGGGGTATGTATGAACGACAAACATATAATCAGTATTTTAACCAAAGAATTAGAACTCGAACGGCAACGCAACGCCGATCTGCAAGAGCGCCTAATGATGGCAGATCAAGAAATTAAGCTGCTTAAAATCAAAATGCAGTTAAAATTAAATTGCAAATCAATTCGAGATGTGCTAGAATAAAGAAAATCAAACAAGGAATCAGAAAATGTTCGATATAGAAATTCAGTGTAAAACATGCGGCAAAGTTATGACTGCAAAAGTAGACCGCGAACTAACGCCAGAAGAATTAAAAAGCCTTGATGGTAAGGATTGTGGTATTTGCTATTTACGCAGTTTGCTTGAACGCGATTTACAAAGTTTTGATGTTGCATGATGAGTTCATTCAAATCCTCTCTTCGCCCCGCTTAATCGGCGGGGTATTTTTTGTTGCAAAAAGCACTATAAAAAGTGTATGCTGTATATAGCTCATAAAAGGACGGTGAACATGAAAGCTAAAAAACGAGTAGTTAAAAAACAAAGAGACACGCGCAAAATAACTATATCCGTGCCCGAAGAAACATATTTCAACATTAAGCAGTTTGCAAAGGAAGAAATACGCACGATCAGCCAGCAAACACGATTATTTGTTGAGCTTGGTTTGCAAGTTATGTTACAACAGGATTGCGAACCACAAGACGAAGCGCCGCCCGAAAGAGAATCGGCCATTGGCTTTCATGTTGAGAAGTCTACTGATGACGAAGATTAAGACATTTGCAGAGATAAAGCAGTTTTGTATTGAAAAGCGAATTGCGGGCGTAAGCATCAAAGATGTTACGGCTATTTTAAAAAGCATGGGTATCACTGATTGGCCTTATGAGCGCGTTAAAAACGCTACTCGTTGCACGCGCAACCCTGAAATTGTAGCAACCAGAACACGCCCAAGCAAGCCAAAAGTTGAAGAAAAAGAGGGCGAAACTGAGCGAAAACCAAAAGTAGAACGCACTGAAACCGGCTATCTAATACGATATGGAAAAGATAAACATGTATCGGCAACGGTTGAGCAGATAGAACACGCATTTCAGTTGTTTTGTATCGCCGGATTAACAATGAATGCCGTTGCTTTGCAGGTTGGCTGGACGCGGCCAGAGTTTTTTGCAATCAAAACCGCGTTTTCAATCACACACGATTCAATACCATTCCTGCCGGAAACTATAGATACGCTTTCTGCCGATGAGATCGCCGAAAAAATGCGTATTGCAAAAAAACGCTATGCGCTGCAAAAGTTGCATTCAACGAAATTTGCCGACATTGAGAGCGAAGTAAAGCGCCTGCACAAGGCCGAATTTTGGGCTGATGAGTTCGCGAATAAGATCAATGCAATAGACCCAAAACCCTATACAATTAAGCCGATTAAACAATCTGATACCGAATACATGCTGATTGCAACTGACTTTCACGCAGGGCTTGAAGTATCTAACTTTCTTGGTGAGTATTCAATCGACGTAATGAAAAAACGCTTTATAGATGTTACAGAGCAGATAGTCAGCAAGTTAAAACCTTGCTGCCTAACTATTGCGCTACTTGGTGATGATGTTCATGCCCCGCCGCATGATTCTTGCGGAAAGCAGAGCCTTAACGCGGTAGATAGTATTTTTCACCTTGTCGAGTCGCTTTCTAGTATGTTTTTAACGCTTGTGCAACGTGGATTCAGATTGAGAATTGCACACACGCCCGGCAATCATGATTATATCAACCGTGGCAGCGCAAGAGTGAATGAAGAGAGTTTTGCCCGCTTTACCGCATGGGGCTTGCGGTGCAAGTTTGAGCATTTCGCACAGATCGAGTTTATCGAAACTACTAATCACATGGCGCTGATACCGTTTTTTGATTACAATGTGCTTGCGCTGCATGGACACCAGACAAAGAAGCTATCAAACTTCGACAAGCTCCTGAGAAAGCATAATTTGCTTGAGATTGTAGCAGGGCATTACCATTGTTACCGCGTTGAAAGCATGGATAACGTGCCAGTGTTTTACAATAACGCCTTTTGCAGTGGTGATGAATATGCCGCTAATCTTGGTCTTGGCTCTGAGCCAGGTTGCAGGTTGGTGTCATACGACAAGAAAGGCCGCGTATCGGATACTTTACTAAGATTTTCTATGTAAGCACCATAATACCTCACTTTTTGCCCGGTCGAAATGGCCGGGTATTTTTTTTAATCTTTTTGCTTGCAATCTTAAAACTAACATGCTATTATAAGCACGGCATTAAAAGGCTCAAAATAAACTCGGAGGTATCTATGGTTTTTGAAATCGACGCAGGAGAACTAAAAAACGCGGTTGCGATTGCCAGCAAAGCCATTGCAACTAAAACAGCAACGCCGATGCTGTATAACGTGCTGATTGAGGCTGAGAATGACAAGATTAAAATTGTCGGCACCGATCTTGAGGTAATGCAGATTGTCGAAGTATCGGCAGATGTGCAAAAGTGTGGTAAAATTACCACGCCAGCAAAATTACTGCTTGAACTTATTTCAGGCTTGCCAACTGATTTATTGTTTCCGGTTCGCCTTGAACTGATTAACGATGAGTTGCAGATAACAGCCGGAAAAAGCTCTTTCGCAATCCGAACGCTCAGCGCCGATGATTATCCGCCAGTGCCTAATGTTGATGGCCTTGTAGAAATCAAAGGCAACGAACTTGCACATGCAATCAGACGTGGCGGTATTGCGGCAAGCACAGAGGAAGCAAACCCGATACAGAAAAGCGTGCTGGTTGATTTTTCTGACACGCCCATTGTCGTATCAACTGACAGTAAGCGCCTTGCGGCAAACAAAATCACAATCGACGCGCCAGAGGGCATGAAAGAGCCTTTTATCGTGCCGATACATGCCGTTAAAGAGATTATTGCCATACTGACGGGCGCAGACGTTGTAAAAATCGGCAAATTCAGAGAACAGCTTGTATTTAAGCGTGATGGCGTTACGTTTATTACGCGGCTCGTAGACGGAAGATTCCCGAATTGGCAGAAGGTCGTGCCGAAAGAACACACGATTGAGGCTGTTTTTTATCGAAAAGAGCTTGCACAGGCTATCAAAAGCCTGGTGCCTATTGCGCGAAATAATTCAAATCTTATCAACCTTGATTTTGCGAATAATTCAATTAAACTTTGGTCGAAAAGCGCTGAAAATGGCAAAGCAGAGTCAGTTATTGATTGCAAGCTCACTGGTGAGCCAATCAATATTGCTTTTAATGCTGCATTTATCACTGGGTTTCTCGGAGCGGTAAACTGCGACGAATGCCGCGTGCAGATGACAACGCCGAATTACCCGGCGCTGTTTGAGTCGGTGGATGACGAGCCGTTGCAATTTATCGCAATGCCAATGGCTTATTGAGATTTGCCCTGAGCATGGCTTAAACTGCTCAGAAAGGAAAGCAATGAAAGAGAAAAGAAATTTATCTGGCATTTATTTCAGAATTAAACGAGAAAACGGCTTTGATAATGTATGCTTTGAAGATTTAACAAGCCAAGAGCAAAACGAAATAATGTTAAAGAATAACAAAGAATGGTTAATGTCGTTAGCCCAACAATTAGCCAATACGCTTAACGAAATTGGCAACCATTTTCATATCTCCAAAAAATAACTTGCAATTCGTAAAAGATAGTGTTAAAATCAGGCAACTTGAGAAAAGAGGTAATTAATGAGCGTTCAACAAAGAGTTTTGCAGCTAAAAGAAGATAATCAGGATTATGAGTTTTACCCAACCACCAACGAAATCTTAGCAGCTCTCGAAAAAGACCTGCTGAAAATCGGCTTTGCAGACGGTGCTGGGCGATATTGGCGTAATGATACGACCGGATTTAAAGTTGACACTAATTACAATAATCAGCAAGCAATTCACACGCTGAGCGTCGAGAGCTTCTTAGATGTTGGTAGCGGCGACGGCAGGGTCATTGACTACCTTTACGGCCACGGCAGCCAGAAAATTAACATCAAAAACAAGCTAGGCATTGAACTTGCCCGCGCACAGGCAGATGACTTAATCAGACGCGGTATCGGTATTATCGGGCGTGATTATTTTGAAACCGTTCTTATAGACAAGCAATACACCGTTGTTTTTTCAAACCCGCCGTATTCTATTTTTACCGAATGGTGTATAAAACTGCTAAAAGAGGTAAACGCAGCGGTTATTTACCTTGTTTTGCCTGAAAGATGGAAAGATGACGGCGCCCTGAAACAGCTTGCAGAAAGCAAGGGTGATGTTGAAATTATCGGCAGCTTTGACTTTCTACACGCAGACAGACCCGCCCGCGCCAAGGTTGATTTAATCAGAATCCACCGCAAAAACAGAGAGAAAAAAGATAGTTTTGAAACGTGGATTGAAGAAAATATAGGCCGCTTTGAAATTGCAGAAGAAGTGCCGGAAGTGGCTGAAGAAGCCGAAGAAAAGCGCGACAACGTAGAAGAGCGCAGCGCCGATAAAATCAGGGTGCTTGTAGAAAACTACCGCGCCGATATGCAACACATGATGACCACTTTTAAGGCGCTTGGCGAGATTGATTTTAAACTGCTTGCACAGCTCAAGCTTGACAAAAAGGGCATTATTGAAGTTGTCAGAAGCGACATTAAAAACTTAAAAAATCGTTATTGGCAAGCCGCTTTTGATTTGCTCAAGCCGATTAACAGCAGACTAACTCACAAGACGCGCGAAAAGATGCTGACAAACATTAAATGGTTTGCAGACCTTGATTTTTCAGAAGCAAATCTTTATTCAATCATGGTTTGGGTGATTGAAAATGCCAACAACTACATGAAAGAGCAGCTTTTGCAGATTTACGATGATTTAACTAATTTTGAGGGCGTGAGAGCCTATAAAAGCAATGACAAGTGGATTAACGATAATTGGCGATATGGCAAAACAGGTTTACCGGAAAAATACCAACTCGACAAAAGAATCGTTGTTAATGCAGGTTACAAACTCAGCAAATACGAATGGGAACGCACAAATAACGCCATTGCAGATTTGGCGGTGGTTGCTGATACTCTTGGCTTTAAAAACAAAGGTATTCAGGACTTAGATAAAGACGGTAAAGCAAAATACTGCTACGCCGAAGATGATACCGTTGTTTTTGAGTATAAATGCTTTCAGAACAACAACGTGCATTTTAAGCTGAAAAAAGAGCTACAGCAGGCTTTGAACATTGAGGCGGGCAAGCTGCATGGCTGGCTAAAAAATCCGGCTGACATTGTTAGTGAATTTGAAGTGTCTCAAGAGCAGGCTGAAAGATGGTTTGCAGGCGGTAGTTTGCAATTACTTGGCAAGAATAGCCCGCTTTTAATTGGATTCACAGGAGAAAACAAATGAAAAAAACAAACATGACCAAACTCACAAGCGCAATCGAAGAGGCCGGGCGCTTTATCGAACGCGCAAAAGCCGCAAGAGAAGAAATAACCGAGCAACAAAAACAAATTCAGCGTTCTGGCCCCGGTTATCACAGAACCGACGAACCAACCCCATCGCGCAAATTCGCATCCGTAAAACGCGCAAGCCTTGATTTGTCAGCGGCTTTGGTGGAGCTGAGAAAATGATTAGCTTTTTAAACGCAGAAGGCTCAACGACTTATTCATACGCTATAAATGTATGGAGTGCCGATAATTATGCTACGTGGCCGGAAAACGATAACTTTGACCGCGCATGGTTTGAAGAACTTGACCGCCGAATGGCACAAGGAATCGGGACGGCAAAGCAGAAACACTCAAGGCCGCCGAAACAAGCGATGATTGCAAAGAAAAGACCAATAAAATACAGCCGGGAGCCGCGATTGTCGGCAAACTGGCTGAGGAGACAGGAGAAATGCTAACAACATGCCACAGTTGCGGGAACCGCGAACAATGCCGGAAACGCGCCACGCAGAATCAGGTTAAAAACTACTGCAAGGGTAAGGAATTAGATACGCTTTTTAAAAAGTGTGGTAATTATACCTCAAGATTTGCAAAAAAACAAAAGAAGGATTTTGAAGTATGGTTATAAGAGGTTTATCCGGCTTTGGTGATGCAATTTATCTTGAGCCATTAGCGCGGAAATGTTCTGAACAAAACAACGTAACCGTGCTGACCAATTATCCAGATGTTTTCGCCCATTTACCCGTAAAAATAAGCAAGTTCACTAAGTCATGCAATGTAGATCGTGATTTTTCATATATCGACGGTAAAAGCAATCCTGATTCTACGCAATTAACCGACATGGGCTATGCTAACGCTGAAGATTTTACGATTGAACATGCGCCGATTGCTATTTTGGCCGCTGGATATGACGGCATGGGTAGCCGTAGCGAAATGACGCCAAATAAAAAAGTTTTGCAGGGAATTATCAATGAATTATGCGAGAGAGGGTATAAAGTCTTGCATATCGCAAATAATTCAAAGGAAAAATACAGTCATGTCACTGAAATAATTAGCCAAAATTATTTTGAAACGGTTGCTTTGTTCAAGGGCGCTGATTTGATCGTATGTCAGCAAGGTTGGGGCACTGCTCTCGCCGAAGGATTAAATAAATTGTGTTTAATCGTGTTTGCTGATACAATAAGAAAATCAGCTTTGCCGTTTATTCGACAAATCACGCCTCAAAAAGTGTGCTGCAAGAAAACAACGCGCTTTGTCTGGGATTCTGAGTATCAGGGGTTAGATAATGCTTTTGCAAGAAAAGTCGATTGAAAGGTTTTTTTTCGACCGCTCTGTGATTATCTTGGGTTCAGCGCCTTCAGTCACGCAATTAAGCACACATGCGCTTGAAAGATATGATGTGATTGTCAGAGTAAACAACTACGAGTTTTTTAACGATTGCAGGCGCGTAGATGTGTATTATTCGTTCTTCGGTCGCTCAATTCGTGGCGTCGAAGAAAAAATCAGGCGCGATAAGCCAAAGTTTTTATTTTTCAAGTATCCTTTTGATTTTGCTTTTAATCGACATACCAACGGCAAAGAAGTTGCCGGGAAAAGCGGCGATTTTCGATACGTTCAGCGATTGCGCAAAGATATTTTACTGACAACCAAGCACTTTGCACAAACACCCGCAAACTTTATCAGTAGTTTTTGCGCCATTGGAAGTATGCCAACAACCGGAGTAGCGGCCATTCTTGATATTATCCGGTATCAGCCGAAAGAACTTGCAATCGCCGGTTTTGATTTTTTCAAGAGCAAAACACACAACATAAACGAAGTTTGGAACCCGAAAGACGGCAAGGGTCACGATTTTGAAACTGAGGAAATAGTGGTTTCCGACTTGATTGCCAATAATCTTTTAAAAAACCTAACAGGAGACAATAAATGCGAGAATCTTTAAAAAAAGCACTAGAAATTTTTGGAAATAAGCCCGTTGTTGCCGTTGAGCTTGGTGTAGCTGCCGGAGAGAACGCGCAGAAGATATACGACAATCTGAACATTAAAAAATTGTCGCTGATTGATAACTGGAACCCGGCGTATAACGAAGATTGCGCCCTGTGGATGCACCAGACACAATACCGTTTTGCAGGTAAAGATCATGTAAAAGTTATTCGTCATGAGGCTATCACCGCGTCTAAGTTGTTTGAAGACTATTCGATAGACTACCTGTATATAGACGATAATCACGCGCCGAAGCACGTTTATAAAGAACTTACCGCGTGGTATGACAAGGTGAAAATGGGCGGCATTATCGCCGGTCACGATTGGGCTGATAACGGCAGGGCAAGCGCGGCGGTTATTCAATTCTGTAATGAGCGCGGGATTCTGTATTATCACGCACAAAACGAAGGCGAAAAGGTAGCAGATTGGTGGTTTTTCAAATGAACGAAACAAGCAAATTAGTTGGAAAGCGAAAGGCGCTTGGAATCTATGACAAATACTTTGTTGGCAGTGGTCTTGAGATTGGCGGGTGGAATGACCCGCTAATCATCAACGGCAAGCCGATTAAACAGCACACTTTGCCAGATGGCAGCACGCACAAACTGCCGTTTGCTGATAACTCGTTCGATTTTCTCTATGCTTCTCATGTGCTAGAACACTTCTCTAATCCTGAAATAGTTCTGAGAGAGTGGCTGAGGGTGGCAAAGAACTATGTGTATTTTGCCGTGCCAGACTTTGAGTTATACGAAAAAGGTATCTGGCCGTCGAAGTTTAATAAGAATCATCATTCGCGATTCACAGAGAAATCAATGGAGATTTTGTTGAGATGGTTAAGCGATGTTTGCACCGTTGAATTTTGCAGGCTGGAAGATAATGGCTATAATTACAATGCAGACCCCACTATAGATCAGACTAGAACCGGCGCAAGCGCACAAATTGAAGTTTGCTTAAAAAAGTGCTAATGTTTTCGCGTAAAAATGCAGATAGATATATCACAAAGATAAAAACGGAGGCAAACAATGAAAGACTATTTGTTAATGATGGCGGCGATACTGGTAACGATTGCACTAATGGGTGCGACTACAGAATACCGCAACGCGGCGCAGGAAATGGCATCTGTAGAGCGCATTGAGTTAATAACCAATGCAATTACCAATGACGCAGTAAACGAAGCGCTACAGGGCTTGAACGATGAACAATTAACGGAGGTGATGGGGCTATGAAATACACAAAAGAAGCAATCAATAAACTTACGGCTGAATGGTTGAATGGTGAAAGCAATAAGGCAAAGCGGGCATGGAAGCGGCTTTTGAAAGATGTAAAAAATAAATAAAAAAATGCTTGCAATTTTATTTTGAATGGTTTATATTTAATCTTGTGAGCGAAATTAAAAAAAGAGGTGTGAATATGAAACAGATTGAAACTCTCAAAAAGATGATTGAAACCCTTGCCCGGTTCG
>Ga0123334_1003479_pt1 | contig 16948 bp, 11 predicted proteins | sample BiotimSIPDNA_FD_89706 | JGI IMG/M metagenome (GOLD analysis project Ga0123334, IMG submission 89706) | Anaerobic biogas reactor microbial communites from Washington, USA - Biogas_R1 time_0 SIP DNA | ecosystem: Engineered > Bioreactor > Anaerobic > Unclassified | place: Washington, USA... | reverse complement strand
GCCGTGCTTGTGCCCGCGGGAGTGGGGCATCAGCTCATCAAGGCCTCAGGGGATTTCCAGGTTGTTGGCGCCTACCCCAAGGGGCAGTCACCGGATTTGCAGCGCGGGGACACGCGGGAGTATGAGCGCCTGAAGGCGGCAGCCAAAGCGGCGCGCCTGCCGGATACCGACCCTGTGATGGGCATTGGCGGCGCGGTGGCAGAATACTGGCAGCAATAAACACAAATATTTGAAAACAGAGGAAGAAGAATGAAGTTTACCGATGGATACTGGCTGATTCGGCTCGAGTTTGACATGAACTACGCCACGGAGGTCTACCAGGTCAAGGCGGACGACAAGCGCCTGACCATCCTGGCGGCCACCCGGCATGTGCGCGGCAACAAGGGCGCAGCCCTAAACATGCCCACCCTGGAGGTGGAGCTGTCCACCCCCATGGAAGGCGTCCTGTGCGTGCAGGTGACGCATTTCAAGGGCGCCTTGCCCAACCGGCCGGTGTTTGAGATGAACCGCGCCCAGATCCCGGCGGACATCAGCCAGGAAGGGGATACCTGGCGCATCCAAAGCGGCGCGCTGGCCGCGCAAATTGATGCAAGCGCTGGCTGGCAGGTTGATTTTTTGGCGGATGGCAAACCGCTCACCACCAGCGGCTATCATGGCATGGCGCATGCCCTCAACAAGGAAACGGGCAGGACCTATCTGTCCGATTCCCTGATGCTGGATGTGGGCGAGTGGGTCTATGGCCTGGGCGAGTATTTCACGCCCTATCTAAAAAACGGGCAGACAGTGGACATCTGGAACGCGGATGGCGGCACGGCCAGCGAACAGGCCTACAAAACTGTGCCCTTTTATATGACCAACCGCGGCTACGGCGTGCTGGTGGATGATACGGCCGATGTCTCCTTTGAAATTGGCAGTGAAAAGGTGGAGCGGGTGCAGTTCTCCGTCCCCGGCGAAACGCTGCGCTACTACCTCATTTATGGTCCGCACCCCAAGCAGGTGCTGGCGCGCTATACCGCGCTCACAGGCCGCCCCGCGTTGCCGCCAGCCTGGTCCTTTGGCTTGTGGCTGTCCACCAGCTTCACCACCGAGTATGATGAGGAGACGGTCAACCACTTCATCGACGGCATGGCGGCGCGGGATATCCCGCTCTCCGTCTTCCACTTTGATTGCCACTGGATGCGCGGCTTGCACTGGACGGATTTTGTGTGGGACCCCGCCACCTTCCCGGATCCGGAGGGCATGCTTACACGCTATCACGACAAGGGCATCAAGATCTGCGTGTGGATCAACCCCTACATCGCTCAGGCGGGGGACCTGTTTGATGAGGGGCTCAAGAAGGGCTACTTCATCAAAAAGACCGATGGCAGCGTCTGGCAGTCTGACCTGTGGCAGGCGGGCATGGCCATTGTGGATTTCACCAACCCGGACGCCTGCGCCTGGTACGCGGGGCACCTGAAGCGCTTGCTCAACCAGGGTGTGGACTGCTTCAAAACCGATTTTGGTGAGCGCATCCCGGTGAAGGGCGTCACCTATCATGACGGCAGCGAACCTTTGCGCATGCACAATTATTATTCCTACCTGTACAACAAGCTGGTGTTTGACACCATCAAAGAAGTGCGCGGCGAGGGGGAGGCTGTTCTGTTCGCGCGCAGCGCGACGGCGGGCGGGCAGCGCTTCCCGGCGCACTGGGGCGGGGATTGCAGCGCCACCTACGTCTCCATGGCGGAAACGCTGCGCGGCGGCCTGTCGCTCGCGCACTGCGGCTTTGGCTTTTGGAGCCATGACATCTCCGGCTTTGAGCAGACCGCGCCGGCGGATGTCTACAAGCGCTGGTCCGCCTTTGGCTTACTATCCAGCCACAGCCGCCTGCACGGCTCCTCCAGCTACCGGGTGCCCTGGCTGTTTGATGAGGAATCCGTGGACGTGCTGCGGCATTTTACCCGGCTCAAGTGCCGGCTGATGCCCTATCTGTTCGCGGCCGCGGTAGAGGCGCACGAGCAGGGCATCCCCATGCTGCGGCCCATGATGATGGAATTCCCGGAGGATTTAACCGCCCAGATGCTGGACCGCCAGTACATGCTGGGCGAAAACCTGCTGGTGGCGCCCGTGTTTACAAAGTCCGGGGAGGTGGAATACTACCTGCCTGATGGCGCGTGGGTCAATTTGCTGGATAACCGGGTGGTAACTGGCGCCGGCTGGCACAGGGAGCAGCACGGCTTCATGTCCCTGCCGTTGATGGCGCGGCCCAATGCCGTCATCCCGATGGGCAGCATAGACAGCCGGCCGGATTACGACTATCTGGATGGCCTCACCCTGCACGCCTTCTCCATTGAGGACGGCAAATCAGTCACCGTCCGCATCCCCGACCTTTCTGGCCAGACCTCCGCGGTGTTTGAACTGTCCAGGGCGGGGGATACCCTGCATGTAAAAACTGATTCCGCCAAGCCGTTTGAAGTGGTGCTGCACAACATGGAAGGAGTTAGCGTACACATAGCGGACTGACGCCAAAAAGGAGGTTATCATGACCCACCAGCAGGAAAACAAACCCCTCAAACTGCCGGAACTCTTGCTGTTTGCCAGCGCGGACATGTTTGGCGGCGGCGGGCAAACCATCCTGTCTGTCATCTACCTGGTCTTTTTAACCAACATCCTGGGCATCTCACCCGCCTGGGCAGGCGCTGTCATCATGGTGGCCAAGGCCTGGGACGCCATCTCCGACCCCTTGATGGGCGTTATCTCGGACAACACCCGCAGCCGCTTTGGCCGGCGCAAGCCCTACCTGGTCACAGGCGGCGCGCTGCTGTTGGTGTCCATGGGCCTTTTGTGGCTGCCGGTACGCTTTGAGTCCGCCAGCTTGCAGATTGTCTATGTCACCTTTACCTATTTGCTCTATTCTACGGTGTCCACGGTCATCTCGGTGCCCTACAGCTCCCTGAGCACAGAGATCACCACGGATTTTTCCGCCCGCAACCGCGTCAACATGACGCGCCTGGTGTTCTCCCTCTTCGCGACGGCCATCTGCACCGTGGTGCCGACCATGCTGTTCAATCAGCTGGACAAGGGCAGCCTGCCGCTGAACACCTTCTATTTGCTCATCGCCTTTGGCTTTGGCTTGCTGTTTGCCCTGCCCAATATCCTGGCAGGCTTTGTTGTCAAAGAGCGCGTGCCCTATGAGCAGACCAAGCGCAGCTTCTCCCTGCGCGTGATGTGGGAACCGCTGAAGGTGCGCGCCTTCCGCAAGTTGCTGGCGCTGTATTTGTGCCAGAGCATCACCCTGGACATCGTATCCGCGGTGGTTATCTACTACGGCCTGTACGTGGTGCCGGGCATCAGCTCCACCGTCTTTTTGGGCACCTTTTTGGGCATGCAGCTGGTGCTGTTCCCCTTCCTGATGCGCCTGGTGGACCGGGTGCCCAAGCCCACCATCTACCGCTTTGGTCTGCCGCTGTCCATGCTGGGCGCGCTGGGCATCGCCCTCTTCCCGGGGGAGGGCTCGCCCCTGTTGCTGTATGTCATTACCGGGCTCACCGCGCTGGGGTTCGCGGGCGCGCAGACCATGAGCTGGATCATGTTCCCGGATGTGGTGGACATTGGTGAGTTGTCGCTCAAACAGCGCAACACGGGCTCCTTCAGCGGCGCGATGACCTTTGTGCGCAAAGCCAGCTCCGCCATCGCCATTTTCCTCATCGGTGTGCTGCTTAGCCTCTCGGGCTTTGTCAAACCCACATTGGAAATTGCCAAACCCATCCAGCCGGACTCCACCCTGCTTACAATCCGGCTGATCATCCTCATGGCCTTTGTCCTTCTAATGGGCACAGCCTGGCTGACCGCCCGGCGCTTTGCCCTCAGCCCCGAGTTGTCAAAGCGCGTCAAGCTCTTGCTGGAACGCGAGCGGGATGGTATCCTAACAGCGGAAGAAAACATGGAAAAAGAAGCGGTTGTGAAGCAACTTGGATAGTTGAATTCGACAAATCAAATGCATTGAACAGAAAGGAAACACCATGAACAAGCAGTATCAATTTTGGTTTTGTGTGGGCTCCCAGGACCTGTACGGCGAGGAATGCCTGCGCAATGTGGCCGAACACGCCCAGGCAATGGTCAAGGAAATCAATGATTCCGGTGACCTGCCCTTCCCCCTGGTGTATAAGCCCATCCTGATTACGGCGGAGATGATCCATCGCACCTTCAAGGAAGCGGGGGAGGACGACACCTGCGCCGGCGTCATCACCTGGATGCACACCTTCTCGCCCGCCAAGTCCTGGATCAAGGGGCTTCAGGCCAACACCAAGCCGCTGATGCACCTGCACACCCAGTTTAATGAGGCCATTCCCTATGATGACATCGACATGGACTTCATGAACGAAAACCAGTCCGCCCACGGCGGGCGCGAGTACGGGCACATCGTCAGCCGCATGGGCTTGGCGCGCAAGGTGATCGCGGGGCACTGGCGCAATGAGGGCGTGCGCCGGCGCATCGCCTCCTGGATGCGCACCGCGGTGGGCATTGTGGAAAGCAGCCGCCTGCGCGTGATGCGTGTGGCGGACAACATGCGCAATGTGGCCGTCACCGAAGGCGACAAGGTGGAAGCCCAGCTCAAGTTTGGCTGGGAGGTGGACGCCTGGCCGGTGACGGAGCTGGCGCACGCGGTGGCCGCTGTCTCCGCCAGCGATACCAACGCCCTGGTGGATGAGTATTACGACACCTATGACATTATCTTGGACGGCCGGGATAAGGACGAGTTCCGCCGCCATGTGGCCGTCCAGGCGCAGATTGAGCTGGGCTTTGAGCGCTTCTTGAAGGAGAAGAACTACCACGCCATCGTCACCCATTTTGATGACCTGGGCACGCTGCAGCAGCTGCCGGGGCTGGCCATTCAGCGCCTGATGAGCAAGGGCTACGGCTTTGGCGCGGAGGGCGACTGGAAAACCGCCGCCATGGTGCGCCTGATGAAACTGATGACGGCGGACATCAAAAACGCCAAGGGCACCTCCATGCTGGAGGACTACACCTACCACCTGGTGCCCGGGCAGGAAGGCATTCTGCAGGCGCATATGCTGGAAATCTGCCCCAGCCTGGCTTCCGGCAAGCCGGCCATCCGCTGCCAGCCGCTCACCATGGGCAACAGGGAGGACCCGGCCCGCCTGGTGTTCACCTCAAAGACTGGCCCCGGCGTCGCTGTGTCCCTCATTGACCTGGGCACGCGCTTCCGCCTGATTGTGGCGGGCGTGGATTGCCTGGCCAACGAAAAACCCATGCCCAAGCTGCCCGTGGCGACCGTGTTCTGGAAGCCGCAGCCGGATTTCACCACCGGTGTTGAAGCCTGGATTTTGGCCGGCGGCGCGCACCATACCGCTTTTAGCTACGACCTGACTGTGGAGCAGATGGTGGACTGGGCAGAGCACATGGGCATTGAAGCCCTTGTTATCGATCAGCACACCACCCTGCGCACCTTCAAGCAGGAGATCCTGCTGGGCAACGCGGTGTACCGCTAAGATGGGGGAAAGGAACCTTCCATGAGCCACAAGGAATACATAGAACAAGGCCAGCTGTACCTGGGGATTGAGCTGGGCAGCACCCGCATCAAGGCGGTGCTGATCGGGCCGGATCATCAGTTGATTGCCTCCGGCGCCCACAATTGGGAAAACCAGTTTGAAAACGGCGTGTGGACCTATGATCTGCAAGCTGTGCGCGAAGGGGTGCAGGCAGCCTATCAGGATGTGCTTTCGCAAGTCAAGGATGCATATAACCTGCCCATCCGCAAACTTGCCGGCATCGGCGTGTCCGCCATGATGCACGGCTATCTGGTGTTTGACGCGCAGGACAAACTGTTGACCCCTTTCCGCACCTGGCGCAACACCATGACCAGCCAGGCGGCGGAGGAGTTGAGCGAGTTGTTCCAGTTCTCCATCCCGCAGCGCTGGTGCATCGCGCACCTGTACCAAGCCATCTTAAACGATGAGGCGCACGTGAAGGACATCCGCCACATGACCACGCTGGCGGGCTATGTCCACTTCCTGCTCTCGGGTGAGAAGGTGCTGGGCCTGGGGGACGCTTCCGGTGTCTTCCCGCTGGATGATACAGGCACCTACGACAGGGCGCGCATCGCGAAGTTTGACGCGTTAATCAAGGACAAGGGTTACCCCTGGGCGCTGTCAGACCTGCTGCCCCGGCACAAAACCGCGGGCGAGGAAGCGGGCAGACTGACCGAAGAAGGTGCCCGATTGCTGGATCCATCCGGCAACCTTTTGCCCGGCGCGCCCATCTGCCCGCCGGAGGGCGACGCTGGCACCGGCATGGTTGCCACCAACGCGGTTGTGCCGGGCACCGGCAATGTATCCGCGGGCACATCCATCTTTGCCATGATCGTGCTGCCCCACAGCCTTAAAAAACTGCACCCGGAGATTGACATCGTCTGCACGCCCGACGGCAGCCCAGTGGCGATGGTGCACTGCAACAACGGCACCACGGACCTGAATACCTGGATCGCGCTGCTGGCGGATTTCCAGCAGGCAATCGGGCAAACGCCCGAGCGGGGAACGCTCTACAAAGCGTTTTTTGACGCGGCGCTCAAGGGGGACACAGACGCGGGCGGCGTGCTCACCTGCGGCTATTATTCGGGAGAGCACATCACAGGCTTTGAGGAAGGCCGGCCGATGCTTGTCCAATTGCCGGACAGCAGGCTGTCCTTTGCCAACCTGGCACGCAGCATCCTGATGACCAACCTGGCTACCCTCAAAATCGGCATGGAAGCGCTGGAGGAGGAGCAGGTACAGATCACGCGCATACTGGGCCACGGCGGCCTGTACAAGGACAACACCGCGGGCCAGCGCCTGAGCGCGGCTGCCCTCAAGACACCCGTCTCCGTCATGGAAACCGCCAATGAGGGCGGCGCCTGGGGCATTGCCCTGCTGGCGGCCTATATGGCGCAAAAACAGGCAGGTGAATCGCTTGGGGATTACCTGGATGCCCGCGTGTTTCATCAAATGAAAATGAAGGAAATCGCGCCGGAGGATGCGGACGTGCGCGGCTTTGATACCTACATGAGCCGCTTCAAGGCGCTGCTTCAGGTAGAGCGCTACGCGGTGGACCACCTGTGAGGAAGAAGCGATGGTAAAAGAACTGAAAAAACAAGTCTTGCTGGCCAACCTGGCGCTACCAGAGCAGGGCTTGGTCAAATACACCTGGGGCAATGTCAGCGCCAGGGATCCTGAAACCGGGCTGGTGGTGATCAAGCCCAGCGGCGTGCCCTATGAGGACATGACCGAAGACGACATGGTGGTGCTGGACATGGATGGGCAGGTGGTGCAGGGCAGTCTGCGCCCCTCCTCTGACGCGCCGACCCACCTGGCACTCTACCAGGCTTTCCCGCAGATTGGCGGCATTGTGCACACGCACTCGCCGGAAGCCACTGCCTGGGCACAGGCGGGGATGGACATTCCCCTCTACGGCACCACGCACGCGGATCATTTCGCTGATGCCATCCCCTGCGCGCGCCCTTTGACAGCCGAGGAAATCAACGGCGAGTATGAGAAAAACACCGGTCTGGTGATGATTGAAACCATCAAAGCCCGCGATATCGATGTGATGCACGTCCCGGCCATGCTGTGTGCCTCCCACGGCTGCTTCACCTGGGGCAAGGACGCGATGGACGCAGTGATGAACGCGGGCGTACTGGAGGAGGTGGCCAGGATGGCACGGCTGACCCGGCTGATCAACCCACAGGTCAAACCTGCCGCGGATGCCCTGCGCGACAAGCATTTCTACCGCAAGCATGGGGCCAACGCGTATTACGGCCAAGCGAAGAAATAATCAATCCGTAAACGAAAAAGACTTGAACGCATCAGATCGCTCAAGTCTTTTTTATTTGTGCGTAATACTTAGCCCAGGATTTCCTTCACCTTGGCTGTCAAGGCCTTCGCGAAGCGCTCGTTGCTGGCCAGGTCAAAATGCATAAAGTCGCCAAAGGCGGGGGTCACATGGGGGTTGGCGTCCATGTACGCGCATCCCAATTCCGCTGCCAGCGCTTCAAACAGGGCGGGCAACTCACGGCTTTTTTCCACACAGCCCGCGCCCATGCCAGGCGCCACGGTATCCACATCGTACAGGCGTTCATCAATTTTGATGGGTGCGATAATCAGGATGCGCGGCTGTGTGTTCCACAACTCCAGCCCCTTGGCCTTGTTCACCAGGCGGCGCAGGCCGTCAGTGATGTTGCGGCCGGTGGCGGCAAAACGCTCCTTGGTGTCGTTGGTGCCCAGCATGATAATCAGCAAATCCAGCGGGCAGTGGGCGGACAGGGCGGGCAGCAGGTGGGTTAAGCCATTCAAGCCCTCGTTGAGCGGGTCCTCAAACACCGTGGTGCGGCCGTTTAAGCCGGCTTCACCAATCAGGTAGTCCGGGCCCAGCATCTCGCCCAAGCGCTGTGTCCAGCGCACATCATCATCATAGCGCCCGCCGGTTGCGGCGTTATACCCCCAGGTGTTGGAGTCGCCGTAGCACAGGATATGTTTCTTCTTCATGTCAAAAGGCCTTTCTGGTTAGATGCCCAGGTATTTCTTCTCCGTGTCGCGCAGCATTTTCTCGCACACGTCAATCTGCTTCATGTCCTCAGGGATGAGGGCGGGGAAGGGCGGGCGGACGGAACCGCAGTTGACGCCCTTTCTGCGCAGCAGCTCTTTGATCACCGCGTACATGCTGCCGTGGCAGGCGCACATGGCGTAGATGATGCGGCAGATCTCGTACTGCAGCTCCCTGGCTTCGTCCAGTTTGCCGTCGATGAAAAGCTGATTGGCTTTGAGGAAAAGCCCCGGCATTACACCATAGGTGCCGCCGATGCCGCCGCAGGCGCCCATCATGCGCCCGGCGATAAACTGCTCATCCGGCCCGTTGAACACACACAGCTGGCCCGCGCCTGCGTCTACAAACATCTGGATGTCCTGCACCGGCATTGAGGAGTTTTTTACGCCGACCACGCGCGGGTTTTTCATCATTTCGCGAAGCAGCGGCAGCGTCAGCGCGGTGCCGGCCAACTGCGGGATGTTGTAGATGATAAAGTCGGTATTGGGCGCGGCGGCGGAAATATCGTTCCAGTATTTCGCGTTGGCGTGCTCAGGCAGGCGGAAGTAAATCGGCGGGATAGACGCGATGGCGTCCACGCCCAGCGACTCCGCGTGGCGCGCCAGCTCCATGGAATCCCGTGTGGAATTGGCCGCGACATGCGCGATGATGACCATCTTGCCGCCCACTGCCTCCATCACATGCTCCAGCACCAGCTTGCGCTCTGCCACGCTTAAGTAGATGCACTCGCCGGAGGAGCCGTTCACATACAGCCCTTGGACACCCTGGGCGAGGAAATGCCGGGCCAGGGCCTGGGTGCGCGTCGCGCTGATCTCGCCCAGGTCGTCATAGCAGGCGTAAAACGCCGGGATAATCCCGTGGTATTTCTCGTTGGTTCTTGCCATTTTGGCGCTCCTTTCGCGGGCGAATCAGCCCTTGACCGCGCCCAGCGCGATGCCTTGGGTGAAGTATTTCTGGAAGAGGACGAAGATCAGCACAATCGGGACAGAACCCATGGTCGCGCCGGCCATGATGAGGCCGTAGTTGGTGCCAAACTCCGCCTGCAGGGTGGCGATACCCAGGGCGATAGACAGCTTGGCGCGGGAGGCCAGCATCACCAGTTGCATCATGTAGTCATTCCAGACAATGATGAAGGTAAAGATGGCCAGCGCGCCAAAGGCGGGCTTGAGCATGGGCATCACGATGCGCAGGAAGGTGTTCACCTCGCCCGCGCCGTCAATGCGCGCCGCCTCGATCATCTCGCCCGGGATGCCCTCGGCAAACTGTTTCATCAAAAACAAGCCAAAGGGCCAGCCGATGGAGGGCAGGATGACCGCCCACAGGCTGTCGTGCAGCCCCAGGGTGTTCATGATGCGCACAAGGGGGATGAGGATGGCCTGCCGGGGCAAGGCCATCGCGGCCACCAACAGGGAGAAGATCGCGACCCGGCCGGGGAAGCGCTTCTTGGCCAGCACATAGCCCGCCATGGAGGCGACAATGCACACCAGGATCATGGAGATAAGCGACATGATAAAGGAGTTGAGCAGCCACTGGAAGGAGGGCTCCACAAACAGCCGCTCATAGTGCATGGTGGTGGGTTCCATCGGGAACCAGTGCGGGGGGATGATGTTCAATTCCGCCGTGCTTTTGAATGACCCTGTGATAATCCAGTAAAAGGGGAAGATAAAAAACAGGGAGACCAAAATGAGCAGCACGGTCATGATGATCATGTAGGGGGAGCGCATGTTGCGCTGTTCACGTGTCATACTTTTTTGCATGATGTCCCTCCTTAGTCATCCGTCCGCATGACACGGAACTGGAACGTGGAAAACGCCGCGATGATGATGGCCAAAACGACACCCATGGCATTGGCATAGCCATAGCGGTAGATGCGGAAGGCCGTGTCATACAGGTAGTACATCACCGTGCTGGTGCTCCCGTTGGGGCCGCCGGATGTGAGCAGCTGGATGAGGGCAAAGCACTGGAAAGAGTTGATGGTGGTGATGACCGCCACATACAGGGTGGTGGGCAGGAGGGAGGGCCACTTGACATGGCGGAAGGTCTGCCATTTGCTGGCGCCGTCCACCTCGGACGCCTCAATCTGGGAGGCGTCCACATTGCCCAGGGAGGCCACATACAGCACGATGGGCTGGCCGATGGAGGTGGTGAACAGGATGGCCAGGATACACCAGATGGCATAGCGCGCGTCGCCCAGCCAGTTGATGTTGGCCTGCGTAATGCCCAAAGTCTGGGTGACCCAGTTCAGGATGCCGTAATAGCGGTTGAAAATCCATTTCCACACCACCACAACCGGCACAGAGCCCATGACAACCGGCAAATAGAACACACCCCGGTAAAAGGACCGGTTCATGACGGGCTTCTGGTAAATCACCGTGGCAACCCACAGGGAGAACAGCATCACCAGCGGCACGGAGGCCACAGCGATGATCATCGTGTTGACGACGGAGCGGCCAAAGGTGGCGTCACGGAACAACTCGGCATAGTTGGCAAAGCCGACGAAGTCAAAGTCCCGCATCGTGTAGTTGAAGAAGGATGTGTAAATGCCCATGCCCATGGGGAACACAACAAAGCCGAAGAAGAACAAGAGGGCGGGCAGCAGGAACAGATAGGCAACCCGCGTCTGCTGGCGCTGGATCTTGCGGGAACGGGCGAAGAGATGCTTGCCGTAGGTAATCGAACTCAAAGTTGAACCCTCCTTCAATGATGTGTTCGACAGGCAGGGGAAGAAGATGTTTTCAGATGCCGAGGGGGCGGGTTACCCGCCCCCTCGTTGAGTTTTGAAGTGATTACAGGTCCTTGTTGGCTTCGGCCTGGAAGGTGGCCAGGGCATCGTCCAGGGTCTTCTCGCCGCTCAGGTAAGCCTGCAGCATGGTCCACCACTGCACGCGCAAGTTGGCAAAGCCGTTCATGGTGTTGTAGTAGGGGCCGTAGTACTTGGTGAAGGCGGTCAGCAGCTCGTAGTCCGCGTTGCCTTCGTACAGGTTGCCAAAGCTCTGGCGGACGGGGAAGGCGCCGGTGGCCAGCACGTTGGCCTTGCCCACTTCCTCGCTGTCGCACAGGAACTGCACGAACAGTTTGGCAGCCTTGGCGCGGGCATCGTCCTTGTTGTCAAACACGCAGAAGCCGTTGATCAGGTATTCCAATTCGGGGGTGCCGTCGTTGGAGGGGAAGGGAAGCCAGACTTGGGTGAACTCGGTGGGGAAGTTCTTGGCAGCAGAGGTGCCCCAGCAGATGGACATGGACAGGGTCTTGTTCTGGAACAGCTCGATCTCGCCGCCGGCGTTGATTTCGGGGCCAAACTCCAGCACCTTGTCATCAATCAGCTTCTTGACCAATTCCAGCGCCTGACGGTTTTCGGGGCTGTCCACGGTGTACTTGGTCAATTCAGCGTTGGCCATTTTGCCGCCATACAGGTTGTTGATCAAGGCACGGGTGCCCTGGTCGCCGCCCTGGTTCATGCAGTAGACGGAACCGGTCAGCTTGCCGGCCTTGTTCAGCGCCTCAAGCGCCTTCACAAAGTTCTCGGTCGTCCAGGTGCGGTCACCTTCCAGGTTCACATACTGCAGGGCGTCGGCCTCTTCAAAGACTTCCTTGTTGATGACCATGAAGAAGGGGGAGGAGCTGATGGGATACATCCAGTAGTTCTCGCCGTCGCCGCAGGCAGCGATCAGGCCTTCGTTGCCGATGTCAGCCTTCAACTCGTCGGTGAACATGTCGTTGAGGGAAACCAGCTTGCCGTTTTTGCCGTATTCCACGATGCGGCCGGGGGCGTCAAAGAGGACGTCAGGCGCGTTGCCGCCTTCGATGGCAGCAATCAATTTCTCAGGGCCGTTGGTGAAGTCGATGGTCTCCAGGTTGACTTTGATGTCCGGATACTTGGCCATGAAAGCTTCCACGAGGGTCTTCTCGTAGGTGCCGGCAGGGTCATTGGCATCCTTTTGGCCAAACACGGGGAAAGTCCACCAGGTGATTTCGGCCTTGATGGGTTCTTCGGCGGCCGCGATGGAAGCCACGGACAGCAGCATCACCAGCGCGAGCGCAAGAGACAACAGTTTCTTCATGAGTTTATCTCCTGATTATTATGTAACCGCCCCGGTTACTTTGATACCCTTAGCATAGCGACATTGTAGGATGATGTCAACATCTTTTTAGTGGAAAAATTGCGAAAATCGACCATAATTTTAAAAACTTCAACATTCAGGTGGATAATTGTCGGATTTAAACATGCTTTAACCTACCAAATCAACGGGTATGTGCCAGATATCCACATAAACTATGCGTTTACGATACAAATGATTGCGGGAATCATAAATCATCTTTGTACCACAATAAAGCGGCCTTCCCGGGTCATCCGGAAAGGCTGTCATTGCGTTGGGCTTTCTTATTTGAAGTAATCCACCGCGCCCAGGAAAAGCGGGTCCTCCCCGGAGGTGGGTAGGTTGTTGTACAGGCCGTCCAGCATGCGCTCGGAGTGGCCCATCCGGCCCATGATCCGGCCATCTGGCGAGGTCAAGGCCTCAATGGCATAGGCGGAGCCGGAGGGATTGTAGCGGATGTCCATGCTGGGCTGTCCGTCAGGGTCCGCGTACTGCGCCGCCACCTGGCCGGCTTCAGAGAAGGCGTCAAACTGTGCGCTGGAGCACAGGAAGCGGCCTTCCCCGTTGGAGATGGGCAGTGTGTAGGTGCTGCCCACTTCATAACGGCTAAACCAGGGGGAGAGGGTGGAAGCTACGCGCACCGTTACAAGGTGCGACTGATGGCGCCCGATGAGGTTTTGTGTCAGCGTGGGGCTGTCCGCGTTCATCACGGCAAACTTGCCCGAAGGCAGGAGGCCGGTCTTCACCAGCGCCTGGAAGCCGTTGCAGATGCCGCCGACCAGGCCTTTCCGGGTGCTGATCAACTCGTTGATGGCGTCCATCACAGGCCTGCTGCGCAAGAGGGCGGTGATGAACTTGCCGGAGCCGTCCGGCTCATCGCCGCCGGAGAAGCCGCCGGGGATAAAGAGCATCTGGGCGGATGTGATCGCGTCCGCCAGCTCGCGGATGCTCTGCGCCACCGCATCACCTGTCAGGTTGCGGATGAGGAAGACCTGGGCGTCAGCGCCCGCTTTTAGGAAAGCGCGCGCGCTGTCCACCTCGCTGTTGGTGCCGGGGAAGGCGGGGATGATGACCCTGGGCTTGGCGATGTGTACGCCCTTGGCTGTCCGCTTTTGGGGCTGGGCGATGGGCGCTGGCTTGCCCTTGTCCGCTGCGCCAACGGGGTACACGCCCTCCAGCTTGCTGTCATACGCCAGGAGCAATTCATCAAGCAGCACCTGTTCATCCTGCCATGTGATGGCCGGTGTCTCCTGCGTATAGCCCAGCAGGGTGCCGACCTCCGCGTCCTGCGCCATCTCCAGAATGAAGGCACCGTAATTGTCCGCGAACAGTTCGTCCTTTGTTATGCGCGCGTCAATTTTCATGCCGATGTGGTTGCCAATCGCCATTTGGGTTAAGGCGTAGGCGATGCCGCCCCAGGCAGGCGTCGCGCAGGAAATGGCTTTCTTCTGGGCCAGCAGCTCCGCCACCAGGCGGTACACAGCATTCAAAGAGTCCTCTGTGGGCAGGCCATCCGCGCCCAGCTCGGGTTTAATCAGCCGCACAGCGTGGCCTGTGCCCTTGAACTCGGGGGAGATCGCGCGGCGCTTGTCCGCCGCTGTCACCGCGAAGGAAATCAGGGTGGGCGGCACGTCCAGGTCCTCAAAGCTGCCGCTCATGGAGTCCTTGCCGCCGATGGCCGCGCAGGACAGGCCCATCTGCGCGCGGTAGGCGCCCAGCAGGGCAGCCAGCGGCAGGCCCCAGCGGGTGGGGTCATTCGCCAGGCGGGGGAAGTATTCCTGATGGGTCAGGTAGATCATCTCATAGGGCGCGCCCGCCGCGATCAGCTTGGACACCGCTTCCACCACCGCCAGGTAGCCGCCGTGATAAGGGCTTTGCGCGCTGATGAAAGGGTTGTAGCCAAAGCTCATATAGGAGGCGGTGTTGGTGCCGCCGGGCACGGGCAGTTGATGCACCATGGCAGACGGCACAGTCCGCTTGTGCTTGCCGCCCAAGGGGAAAAGGACGGTGCCCGCGCCGATGGTGCTGTCAAACAACTCCACCAGGCCTTTTTGGGAGCAGCCGTTTAAGTCCTTCGCCTGCGAAAGCAGGGCATCAGAAAAACTGCCGCTTGGCGTTATTTGTTCATACGCGCCTTGCTGGATATGGATGGCGGTTTGCTTGCGCGCGCCGTTTTCGTCAAGGAAACTGCGCGCCAAGTCCACAATGACGCGGCCCTCATGGCGCATCACCAGGCGCGGGCTTTCGGTCACCTCGGCCACTACCGCGGCTTCCAGGTTCTCCTGCGCCGCGAGTTCTAAAAGGCGCGCTGCGTCCTTCTGCTCACAAACCACGGCCATGCGCTCCTGGGATTCACTGATGGCCAATTCCGTGCCGCTTAAGCCCTCATATTTTACGGGCACCTTGTCCAGGTTGATATCAAGGCCGTCCGCCAACTCGCCAATTGCGACGGACACGCCGCCCGCGCCAAAGTCGTTGCAGCGCTTAATCAACAGGGTGGCTTCGGGGTTTAAAAACAGGCGCTGCAGTTTGCGTTCCTCCGGCGCGTTGCCCTTTTGCACCTGGGCCGCGGCTTCGGTGACGGATTCGGTGGTGTGCGCCACAGAGGAGCCGGACGCGCCGCCGCAGCCATCCCGGCCGGTGCGGCCGCCCACCAGGATGACCACGTCCCCTGGCGCGGGGCGCTCCTTGCGCACATAGTCGGCCTTGGCCGCGCCCAGCACCGCGCCGCACTCCATGCGCTTGGCGGCAAAGCCGGGGTGATAGATCTCCTTCACGCAGCCGGTAGGCACGCCAATCTGGTTGCCGTAGCTGGAAAAGTCGGCAGCAGCATTCGTGCAGATCTGCCGCTGGGGCAGCTTGCCGGGGATGGTCTCCGCGATGGGCTGGGTGGGGTCCCCGGCGCCTGTAATGCGCATGCCGGCATACACATAAGCCCGGGCGGAGAGCGGGTCGCGGATGGCGCCGCCGATGCAGGTGGCCGCCCCGCCAAAGGGCTCAATCTCTGTCGGGTGGTTGTGCGTCTCGTTCTTAAACAGCAGCAGCCAGTCCTCCGGCCCGTTTTGCGTATCAACCTTGACGCGGATGGTGCAGGCGTTGACTTCCTCGCTCTCCTCCACCTCAGGCAGCAGGCCCTGCTTGCTAAGGGCTTTGGCCGCGATGGTGGCAACATCCATTAAGGTGACAGGCTTTTTCGTGCCAATCGCCTCGCGCGTCTTTAAATAATCCTTCAAGGTCTCCTCAATCACCGGGTCCTCGCAGGTGATATCGGTGATGTGGGTTAAAAATGTGGTGTGTCGGCAGTGGTCGGACCAGTAGGTGTCCAGCACCATCATCTCCGTCAAGGTGGGGTCGCGGTCCTCCTTGATGAAGTAGTCCATGCACACGCGCAGGTCATCCGTGTCCATGGACAGGCTGTATTCCTTTAAAAAGGCGGTCATCTCCTCCGGCTGCATCTGGCGGAAGCCAGTCAGCACCGGGGGCGCAGGCGGGGTGTGCGCCGCGGTATGCAAGGTGGAAGGCACTTCAAGCGAAGCCTCCCGCATCTCCACCGGGTTGATCAGGTAATTTTTGATGGCGTCCATGTCCTGCTTTGACAAGTCGCCTGTGAGGGCATAGACTTTGGCGCTTTTGACCACAGGCCGGTCCTTTTGCGTCTGCATCTGGATGCACTGCATGGCGGAGTCCGCCCGCTGGTCAAACTGCCCGGGCAAAAATTCCACCGCGAAGACAGTTTCTTCTTCTGAAGCCTGCAGCTCCTCACTCACCGTGTCCACCGGCGGCTCAGAAAACACCGTGTGGATGGCCTGCTCAAACTCTGCCTCACTCAAGCCTTCCACATCATAGCGGTTGATGACGCGCAGCCCGGTCAATTGGGTTTGCCCCAGGCCGGTTTGCAATTCTGTCAGCAGCGCGCGCGCTTCGTGTGCCAGGCCTTCCCGTTTTTCCACATACAGCCGTTTAATCATCTTTTTATAACCCCTTCAAGGCTTTTTGCCCAATATCTGTCCGGTAGGTTTTGTCCTTAAAATCAATGTGTTCCGCCGCGGCATAGGCCGCCAATATCGCTTCATTCAAGCTGGGTTTGACCGCGGTGACGCTCAGCACCCGGCCGCCGGCGGTGACCAGCTGCCCGTTCTGCTCCTTCACGCCCGCGAAGCACACCTGCGCGTCCGTTTCGCTTGCCGTGATGGGGAAGCCGGTTTCAAACTGCTCCGGATAGCCCTTGGAGGTCAGCACCAGGCAGCAGGCGGATTCATCTAAAAACTGGGGCT
>Ga0123334_1003474_pt1 | contig 16963 bp, 17 predicted proteins | sample BiotimSIPDNA_FD_89706 | JGI IMG/M metagenome (GOLD analysis project Ga0123334, IMG submission 89706) | Anaerobic biogas reactor microbial communites from Washington, USA - Biogas_R1 time_0 SIP DNA | ecosystem: Engineered > Bioreactor > Anaerobic > Unclassified | place: Washington, USA... | reverse complement strand
GAAGAATTGAATAATACACTCGCCAGTGTTGCCCTAGCCTGCTATCTCGACGAGAAAAGTTCACCCAAAGTTACCATTGCCTTGGCTGCCCTCGCTATGTACATGCAAAACCATGGTAAAGGCAGCATGAAACAAACCATTGCACAAGTTGCCCTGGCCCTGCATCTCGATTGCCACCCTGAATTAATGACATCGGGGACAAAATCGTATCGCAATGTTCAGAACCCAACTTCAGCATGGAACAATAAAATACTCATGATGAGGCAATTGCCAATAAGGAGGTGATCTGGATAAGGCAAACATTAAAAGGCAATGAGTAATTTGAACAATTAAAAAATTGCCTTACTAAAAAAAAGTAATTAAAAAATAAATTATAAAAAAATGAAAAAATACGTTTTTAATGTCGACAATCAGGATTATACTGTTGAAATACTGAATGTTGAAAATGGATATGCTCAAGTAAGCGTAAACAACGAAGTGGTAAACATCAGAATTAAAGATGGACTGAGCCAACCAGTAGCTGCGCAACCCGTAGTAGCTGCACCAGCAGCCCAACCCGAGGTAGCAGCCCCGGTAAAAGCTGAAGCTCCCAAAGCAGCTCCTGCACCTGTAAAAAATGAAGCACCCGTAGCTGGTGGAAAAGTGATCAACACCCTCCTCTCACCACTCCCGGGCATCCTTCTTTCGGTAAAAGTAAAAGTAGGCGACCGTGTGAAAGTAGGCGACGACCTCGTAGTACTTGATGCCATGAAAATGGAAAACTTGGTAACCTCTGAAATTGAAGGAGTGGTGCTTGCCATAAAAGCTAATAATGGAGAAGCTGTAATGCAAGACCAGGTACTAATTGAATTTGGGGCATAACAACTAACAACTAATAAAATGGTACTCAGTACACACCTAATTTTCTGGTTGTCGTTCATTGTTCTATATATCATTGTTTTTGCAATAGATATGTATGCTGCAGGTCACCAGAAAGGTACAATGTCGGTAAAAACTGCCTTGAAGTGGACAGGCCTATGGATATCACTTGCCATACTATATGGCTTAGCCATCCTGTTCTTCTTCCCGCAAAATGCAGATTCCGATCCGACCATATCAACGCGGTCAGTCATGTTCAGCAAGTTCATTGCCGGATATTTTACAGAATATTCTCTTTCAGTCGATAATCTTTTCGTTTTCATTATGATATTCTCATTAATGGGGGTAAGCGAAAAAAACCAGCCAAGGCTATTAAAGCTTGGCATTCTGTTGTCGATTGTCCTGAGAATCTTGTTTATACTTGTAGGAATGAGCCTTGTTCAGAAGTTCAGTTGGATAATCTACATCTTTGGTGCTATTCTATTATGGACAGCATACAAAATGGCCTTCACCAACGATGAAGACCAAGTTGATCCACAAAGTAATTTCCTATATAAGACCGGGTCTAAGCTGTTTCCAGTCGATCCAGACCTCGATCATCCGCATTTCTTCTCAAAAATCGACGGGAAGCGCCATATTACCATGTTCATGTTGGTGTTTTTAGTCATCGGTTCAACCGACGTATTATTTGCTGTTGACTCGATACCGGCAATCATTGGCGTTATAGCTGATGGAGCCAGTGGAATACTCACGGGTGAAGAAGAAAATTTCATCGCCATTACCTCGAATGTATTCGCGGTTATGGGGCTTGTGTCGCTATTTTTTGCACTAAAAGGTATCATGGGACTTTTCCGCTACTTGAAACAGGGCGTTAGTTGTATTTTACTTTTTATTGCCCTGAAAATGCTCTTTTCATGGTACGAACCTGTAGAAGAACTTTTCAAGAGCCACTCATGGATTTCGTTGGCGGTGATTATTGGAACCCTTTGTCTCTCCATTTTATTGTCGATTGCCATTAAAGAAAAAGATGTGATTGACGATAAAAAGAATGAAATTGATAAACTACAAGGAGAAAACATTAAACTGAAATCAGAAGTCGAAGACTTGCATAGCAAGATTGAAGACAAAAACTGAAACAAAACCGAATAAAAATATAACTATGGGTATTGAATTTAGTCAACTATTCCCGGCTATCGCCGGGTTCACATGGCAACATTTTGTAATGATTGCCGTGGGAGGAATTCTCATCTATCTGGCTATTGCCAAAGAGTATGAACCAACCCTGCTTCTCCCAATGGGATTTGGAGCAATATTAGTGAACATTCCCTGGTCTTCAGCCCTCGAAATTGCGGGTGCACACGGAATAGAACCTGGGGTACTGCAAGTGTTTTTCAACGCGGGTATTATGACCGAAATATTCCCGTTGTTGATTTTCATTGCAATTGGAGCTATGATCGATTTCTCTCCATTATTCCGTAACCCTTTCCTTCTGATATTCGGAGCAGCAGCGCAATTTGGCATTTTTGCCACACTGATCCTTGCCACATTATTGGGATACGACTTAAAGGAAGCTGCATCAATCGGTATCATCGGTGCTGCCGACGGACCAACCTCGATATTTGTCTCGAGCCTTTTTGCTAAAAACCTTATGGGTCCTATCTCGGTGGCTGCCTACTCATACATGGCGCTTGTGCCAATTATTCAACCACCAATTATTAAAGCCCTTACAAGCCAAAGTGAACGAAAAATCAGAATGAACCAATTTGGCGATAACAACAAAAAAGTATCGAAAGTTGCCCTGATTTTGTTCCCTATTACCGTAACCATTATTGCGGGGTTAATTGCTCCCGTTTCATTGGCGTTGATCGGCTTCCTGATGTTCGGTAACTTAATTCGCGAATGCGGTGTATTGAATAAACTTTCACTGGCTGCACAAAACGAATTAGCCAGCTTGGTTACCATCTTGCTTGGTATTACCATTGCATCAACCATGACTGCTGAACGTTTTGTTACAATAGACACTGTAAAGATTATCGGACTTGGGCTTATTGCCTTTGTATTCGATACTTTTGGTGGGGTAATGTGTGCAAAATTAATCAATGTATTCATGCCTAAAGGAAAGAAAATCAATCCAATGATTGGCGCTTGTGGTATTTCGGCCTTCCCAATGTCGGCTCGCGTAGTTCACTCTATGGGACAAAAAGAAGACAAACAAAACTTCTTGCTTATGCCTGCTATTAGTGTGAATGTTGGCGGACAAATTGGATCGGTTGTAGCCGGTGGTTTAATTCTTGCATTAATCCCATTGTTCGCTTAATAAAGGAGGAAATTATTATGGAAGACACGATTCAAATGAATGACACCATTCAGGCAGTTGTAACCGAAGCTGAAGCACAGGTTACGGTCCAACAAACAAGCATCGAGGTGCAGCCTAAAAAGAAAAGCCAATCAGAGAATGTCTCTGCTTCTATAGAAGTAACAGGCATCTCAATGGTTGCAATTTTCTTGTTTATGTTCGTTTTCTTTTTAGCCATTAAAGCGCTCGACCGTTACTTCCCTGGAAAATAAGATTGTTTATTTACCAACATATTAAAACGAAGGCCGGAGGTTTAATTCCGGCCTTCGTTTTTTTCATTTCCCTTTTCAGCAACATTTTGTTAAGGTTTTGTTGAAATGGTATCGGGAATAAAAGCAACATCAACAAATTGAGTTGGATACCAACCTTTAAGAGCCTTTGCCACATTTGCAGCAATAATCCTTCGCCCCTTTTCGGCATAGTGCTCAGTGGTCCAGTTTTGGTCAATAAATTGCTCATCTTCTACCGCTTCAAGATTATCAACCACAAGGACCCCATTTTTCTGGTACCGTTCTATCAGTTTGTCGCGGTTTCTTCGCATCAAGAAAACAAGGTCATCGCCAACCAGCGAATCGGCTTTCTGTATATTTTCAGCCATAAGGTTAAACACAAGGTTCCAGTTTCTTTCCTCGGCCAACCGCACAATATTGTCAAAATCTGTCACTCTTGGGTTCGATGAAAAATCGATGGAAAAGCCATAGCCTTTAATATAATGGCAAGCCAAGGTTGTAAGCTCATAATTTATTGATCCATCGTCATTACGAATACCCTTCTCTGCAGTACCCTTATCCCACTTAGCCACATTTTCATATGGAAAATCGTCGCGAAGCAACAATGGACTGTGCCGCCACATGTGCTTGAACTGTTTTTCACGTTCTTCGTTAGTTTTTATATCGTATCCCTTGAAAGACAACATAAAACGGTTGTACAACGCGGGACGGTCTTTCAGCAAAACAATGCTCTTCTGCAATGGTGTTTCCAAATCAGAATAAATCCATTGTGCATTGAACGAACGCAGGTTCAGGGTTACCACTACTGTTTTTACCGGCGAAACCTCTGGAATATTGCGCAGCAATTCGTAGTAGATCCCGGCATGACTGGCAGGCTTGGTAATATTACCCATTTTCACTGTAGGAAAATAGTCGGCCACAAAATCACTAATCATGCGTTTATCCGCATCATCGCTCCGGGCAGTATTGTTCGACGATTCGCCCACATATACGATCTCACAGTTGTCGTTCACTACGGTGCGAACAAGATTTATCAGCCCCGAGTGTTCCTGAAGGTCGTCTTCAAAAAAGAATGCCTTGTAGATAAAGTTAAAAGCTACCAGCAACAAAGCTACCAGCAATACCCTGAATAATATATCTTTAATTGTAGTCATACCTATCAGAATTGAAAGTAGATAAAGGGGAAATTATTCACACTCGAAAATACAATTATGCCAAAGATCATTAGGGCATACATTGACCACCTGAGGACAAAATGCCGCTTATCGCACCAGCGATCGAAACGATTGTTGAATAGCAACGTATCGAGAACAATAAACAAGGCGAGGAAGATCCATGTTTTCATATCTACATGTAGCTGATCGCCCACCGAGGTATTTCGGAACACCGAAAGAAATACATTTTTTGCATGATGAACATCGGTAGCCCGGAATAAAATCCAGATAAAGGTAACTATGACAAAAGTTTTTATCCCGTTAAAAAACCGGACCACACTTGCTAATATCTTATCTGTGACCTCTTTCCACTTAAATATTTTCTTTGTAAAATGTTCGGCAACATGAACAAGTCCATGAGCAAAACCCCATAGAATAAATGTCCAGTTGGCTCCGTGCCACAATCCGCTAAGAACAAAAACTATAAGGATATTAAATACCCAACGGGAAATTTTAACCCGGTTTCCTCCAAGCGAAAAATACACATAATCGCGGAACCATGTTGATAGTGATATATGCCAGCGCTGCCAAAATTCGCGGATATTTTGTGCTAAATATGGATTTTTAAAATTATCCATAAGGTTGTATCCCATAGCTTTAGCACATCCAATGGCAATGGTTGAATACCCAAAAAAATCGCAATATATCTGGAAGGAATAGAAAAACAATCCATTCAATATGCTTAACGAGTTGAAGCTTTCAGGCTTAGCATAAATTTGATCGACATAAGCCCCAATGTTATCGGCAACAACCATTTTTACAAATAAACCCCACAAAATGAGCCGCAATCCATGTGAAAGATTCTGATAACTGAAGGTTTTTTCCTGACGCAGCTGAACCAACAGGTTTTGCGGACGCTCAATAGGACCTGTAACCAATTGGGGATAAAACATTACATAAAGCGAGTAAATGCCAAAATGCTTTTCGGGTTTCTGGTTTCCACGGTACACTTCAATTACATAGCTCAAACTTTGAAAAGTATGAAACGAAAGCCCTATGGGAAGGATAAAAGAAACAACATGTTCGGGATAATAGAAGCCCATTTTATGGCTCAGCAACAACATGTTATCATTAAAAAAGTTGAAGTATTTGAAAACAAACAACACAGCACAAGTAGAGACCACACTAATCACCAGATAGCGCTTTCGCTTTTTCCCATCGGTTTTGGCAATCCAGATCGCCGCTACATAATCGATAACTATAGTAACAAGCAGAATAAAAATATATTGAGGAATAAAAAACATGTAAAAAACACAACTGGCCGCCAACAAATGAAACCACCGATATTTATGGGGTAACACAAAGAACAGCAGGGTAACAATGGGAAAAAAGATCAGGAATTCGATGGAATTAAAAAGCATGGGTAAACGTATTTATAGGCATAAATTATTGATTACAAATCGCTAACGGAATTTCATTTTTCGGGCGGCAAACAAACTCATTTTAATCAGCAACCACCCGTGACTGAATCGACTAATCTGCGTTGATCCATATTCGCGGTCGCGGTAACGCACAATAACCTCTGTAATTTTCAGGTTAAGTTTAGCTGCGCCAAAGAGCAAATCAAAATCGCCAAAGGGGTCGAAATCGCCAAAATAATGGCGGTTTGCAATTATTTTATCATAATCGGTTCGAAAAAGAACTTTGGTACCACATAATGTATCTTTAAGTCTCTGCCCAAGAAGGAAGGAAAAAAACCATCCAAAAAACTTATTGGCCAGAAAGTTAAGAAAGCGCATCGCTTGTTTTTCCATCGGATAGACCAAACGACAACCGTTAATGAATTCCCCTTTGTTCCAACGCAAAGCCTCGTAAAATTTAGGCATGTCTTCGGGTGGGGTTGTCAGGTCGGCATCGAGAATTATTAGAATATCCCCTTCAGCTTTCTCAAAAGCCTCGCGCACGGCATTCCCTTTTCCCTTGCCCGACTGTTTCATCACCTTAATATCTTTCTGTGGATAAGCCTGTTGAACCCGCAACATTTCATCGTAAGTACCATCAGATGAATTCCCTTCGATAAAGATAAATTCCTGATGGGTTCCAAATTCGGGAGTACGCAAAATGGCGTTTTCTATATTTCCCATCTCGTTACGTGCCGGCACCACAACGGTTACCGAGTAATCACGCGGCTGTGAATATAACGGACGGGCAGTAATAAACTGCACTAAATTAAGATTTCCGATCCCCGGAAGATTCGACAGGAAGGTATTGACAATAAGATTGAAAAGCGGGATATACTTCGGGAAAAGCAGTTTGCGTTCGACCTTAACAATTTCAAAATTTTCGAGGCCAAGCAGATTTTCTATATCTTTAACCGACAGCCAGTTTTGCAATGGTTGATGAGCTTTTAGCCTAAAGAATTCGCCCATTTTCAGTATTGGTTCCCACAAATAATTGAAACTTGAAATAACAATTTTAGTGTGAGGTGAAACATAGCTCCGCACCTGATGAAAGAACACCTGTACGTCCCACAACGAAGTAATCAGGTCGGAGACAATTATATAATCGATATCAAAATCAGGCTTGAAATCAATAACATCGGCCTCATGGAATTCGAGGTGCGGGTATTTGGCCCGGGCAAGTTCTATGGCTTTGGGCGAAAAGTCGACCCCAATTCCCTTGGAGGGTTTTACCGCGTTCAACAAGTCGCCGGTAGAGCATCCCAATTCGAGTACAACCGAACCTTGGGGAATAATAAAAGAAAATTGCTTTTCGAGAGAGTGCTGGTAAAAACGGTTCCTCCGTTTCCACTTATCCCTGTCGTGAGCACTGTGCTCGAAGTAGTTGTACAGAATCTCCTGACCTCTTTCCATATAGCAGGTAACGTATTGTTAAGGTTTTAAAATTTCGGGACGATTGAAATGCCGATGATAGATCGAAAAAATCAATCATCACAAACATACTATGATTTTGCCGAAAATCCAGATATTTCCATTATCAGGCTGTCAAGAATTTTCTATTTGGATTTTTTTTCTGATTTTAGTGGCTCATTATAAAAGGTGAAAATGCAAACCATAGCCAACACGTGTGTAGTGATTCCATTATACAATGAAGAAACTCGTTTCGACATTGACAAATTCATTGAATTCAACAAATTACATCCCGATCTTTGTTTTTGTCTGGTTAACGATGGAAGTACAGATAACACGCCGGGCATGCTTGCCGAATTACACTCGAAACTCGAACGAGTTGAAATAATCGATCTTGAGAAAAATCAGGGAAAAGCAGAAGCAATAAGAAGCGGCATCTCTCAAATGATACAACGCAATGATATTGAACACATAGCCTTTATCGACGCCGACTTATCGGCGCCCCTGGAAACCATCCCCTTCCTGCTTGCCGCTGCACCGGGCAAATCGGTTATCCTTGGTTCGCGAATTTTAATTTTGGGAACTACCATTGTACGAAAACCATTCCGGCACTACGTGGGCCGCGTATTTGCCACCATGGCTTCCGAAACGTTAAACCTACCCATTTACGACACCCAGTGCGGGGCAAAAATATTCAGCAGGGAAATTGCTGAAATCGCCTTTAACAGACCGTTCAAAACACGTTGGCTATTCGATCTTGAACTGATTATGCGCATTGTGAACCATACCGGATGGGAAAAATTCAAAGAAATAGGTCAGGAAGTCCCGCTGTATGAATGGGTTGAAAAAGGGGGCTCGAAAGTAAAACTATCATATATGTTCAAACTTCCGTTCGACCTGTTACGCGTTAGAAAAGAATATGGGAAAGTAAAAAAATAACCAATGATGAAAATCCGCCCGCTTTTGCTGCACAGCCTCCTTTCAACAATCGTATTGGTTGTATTTTTCAATCAAACAATACTCAACCTTAACCATGTATATTTCAGCCGTAGCGGCGACGGGTTCCGGACTTATTACGGTATCTTTTTCCATGCCAAGTACGATACTACCCCCTACCGGATCGATGCCATGAACTACCCATACGGCGAAATGATTGGCTTTACCGATTGTCAACCGCCAGTTTCGAACTTCATTCGCTTCATTTCCAACAATATTACTGACATAACCGGCTACACAACAGGAATTGTAAACGGTTTAATGCTGTTGTCGGTTTTGCTTGCTTCTATCCTTCTGTTCCTCATTTTACGGCGAATGCAATTACCAGCGTGGTACGCATCATTTGTTGCACTGGGCATTACCCTGCTCTCGCCTCAACTTATGCGCCTTGGCGGGCATTTCTCGCTGGGATGGATGCTTTGGGTGCCTCTAATGATTTATCTTTTAATGGTTTTCGATTCGAAGCGAGCATACTACATCTCAATTCTGGTTTGCCTTTTTGCCACGCTTTCGGGCGACATGCATTTTTATTTTCTTGCCTTCTGGGCGTTCTTGTTTGGCCTGTATTGGGTATACCGATGGATTTGGCGCTCAAATTATACGTTCAGGAAAAGTGACTTGTTGCACTTTGCCATACAAGTGTTGCTGCCGGTGCTTATCCTTCAACTGAACCTGATTATCAACGACCCGGTAAGCGACCGTACCGCCAATCCGTGGGGTTTTTACACCTTCAGGGGGCATTTTGCCACCGTGTTTTTGCCACTGTACAAATCTTATATCCCCTTTTCGGGCAAGCTGGCATTTGGCGTTAACTATCAATGGGAAGCCATGTGTTTCATCGGGTTAGTAGCATCAGTCGGGTTTTTCTACCTCTGCACACAATGGATTATACGATGCCGGAAAGCCCGAAAAATGGTTTCGCTGACCGGAAATAAATTATACGACTTTCTACTGGGAAGTTCGGTGATTGTACTTCTTTTTTCGTTTGGGCTGCCATTCATTTTAGGGCTCGACGGGCTGCGAAAATTGACCGGTCCATTAGGACAATTGCGTGGTGTTGCCCGATTTGGCTGGCTGTTTTATTATGTAGTCAACATTATTGTTTTCAGATCTTTATACATAAACTACATCGAAAACAAGAAGAAAAATGTGACGATAAAACTGTTTTTTGTTGGCGCGTTGGCCTTGCTGGCTTTCGAAGCATGGCAGAATGCAGGAAAATACCAACACCAATTGAACAACCGAATTGAAGAACTCGACCCAGCCGACAATACTTTTGCAAACTTTTGCAAAACGACAGTAAATACAGAAGAATATCAAGCGATTATACCCCTACCCTATTTCCACATCGGGTCAGAAAGTATTTGGATTGAACAGGAATGCGATCTGATGAAAAAGTCGTTCATTGTGTCGATGGAAACCGGCCTTCCCAACACGGGAATGATGGCAGCACGTTCGTCGATTTCGCAAACCTACCAGCAGATTGCCCTTACTCGAACGCCATGGAAACACTATGAAATTCTGGATAACTACAAGAACAACAAGGCCTTGTTACTAACTGTCGGGAAATGTAACAAACTAAGTACCGACGAAAAACGGTTGATCGGGCAAGCGGAATATTTGGGAGAATCGCACGAATTACAACTATACAAATTACCTTTCGATTCGTTAAAAGCCTTACCCGAAAAAGTAACCTTTGCCCCGCGTTACCAAGCCATGATCGATTCTCTTGCCAGCCACCACGATTCTCTGGCCGGCCAACCGCATCTGGATAAATCAGGCCGCGACAAGCCAAAAGAAATCACCGCATCGCGTCATTTTCAAAATATTATGGAAGGTTCAGTCAAAGCAAATCCTGCAAAAAAATGCTACCTCCGCTTTTGGGTAAAAAATTATGCCCACGATTTGGTCGCCCGAAGCCAACTTTTAGTTGTTCAATCGGGGCCACAACACGAGACCCTCGAAGAAATATACACCGATATCTTCAGGCATTTCAAAACCTTCGACGGAGAATGGGCACTGATCGAAATTCCATTCACGCCCAAACAGGAAAACGAAATAATTAAACTATTGGTAAAGAACTACGACCTGAAAGGGAAAACCCTTCAATTCAGCGAGTTTAGCGTATCGCAAACGGCACTCGAGTAACACCACGCAAGTAGTACAACTCAATTCAATCAAACGAAAAACACACACCCATCGAAAAGAATGGCACCATATTACCAGGCGGGCTGATGAACTCACCCCGGAAGGTTGAAGGTAAGGTGTGGCGAAAAAGTACCGAGGCCACAGAAACAATACACCAGCTCCTGAAATTTGTCCGGACAAAAGGAATAGATTGGGTACCCGAACCTGTTTCATACAATGCAGATTATGAGGTTATCTCATATATCGAGGGGAAAGTTTTGCACGATATGCCCATGTGGGCTTGGGAAACCAAAATTTTGCGCCAAACAGCCGCACGCCTTCGCGATTGGCATGATGCTACGCTGGGCTTTAATTTCTCCCAAGCTCGGTGGAATTTCGACACAGGAACCGAACATCAGGTAATTTGCCATAACGATTTTGCCCCGTACAATTGTGTTTACATCGAGAAAACGATGGTGGGATTGATAGACTTTGACCTGTGCGCCCCGGGATCACGCTTATGGGACATGGCCTATGCTGCCTATCGCTTTGTGCCGATAATGCCAAACATAGCCATTGCAAACGAAACAGAAATTTCACCTTTTACCAATAAAGAAACCAACGAAAGGATTGAACGATTCCTTGATGAGTATGCCAGAGGTCAAGAGGAAATGAGATACGACCGGAAAATTTTGCTGGAAATAACCTCGAAAAGACTACAAAGCTTAGCAGAATGGACAAAAAAACATGCGCAAATATCAAAAAATACAGCATTAGAAATGCATGCAACCATGTATAAGAATCATGCTGACTGGATTTTACACTTTTTAAAATAAAAAACAAAAGTTTCTATAAAAATAACAAGCCATGCCGAAAAGTGAAATACGAATTGCCAGCAATGACGACCTCCCTGAATTAATTCAGCTACTCACCGAGTTATTCACGCAGGACATTGAATTTGAAGCAGATTACAACAAACAAAAGCTGGGGCTCAAAACCATCATTGAACACCCAGACACAGGCGAAATATTACTGCTATCGCATGAAAATAAGACCATTGGCATGGTGAATTTGCTGTATAGCATAAGTACAGCACTGGGCGGAAAAGTAGCCATTCTCGAAGATATGATAATAAGAAAAAGTTACCGCAGACAAGGCTTTGGCACGCAACTGCTGGGCGAAGCAATTCGGTTTTCGAAAGAAAGAGGATGCTTACGACTAACCCTCTTAACCGATTACAACAACGAAGCTGCCATAGAATTCTACAAAAGAGTTGGTTTTACAAAATCTAAAATGATCCCCATGCGGCTTATTTTCTAAAGACCAAAATCAAATGCCCATACGCTACGGAGAAAACATCACGAATAACTGTTTTGCAATTGCATAGCTAACAAGAAATGAAAGAATGAAGTTCTGTTTATGCTTCGGCTGAAAACGAAATCAATTTTGTATTTTTATCGTAAGCAAAAAAACGATAAACCAATATGGAAAACATAAAGCGAAAAGATTTTATTCGAAAATCTTGTTTGACAGGATTTTGCCTCTGTGGATTTGGTGCTTTGGCTTTACCCGGAGCCTTAAAAGAGGCCCCTGTTTCAGAGCCCGGTGAAACCGAGAATGAAAATAACATGCAAAAACAGTGGCTCCAGGCTTTGTTGTCGAACATCTCGGAAAAGTTGGATGACACTGAAAAAAGGAAGATACTGAAAAGCTGTTCGAAAGCACACTACGATCAACTCGATATGGATAAAAATCTAAAAACTTTCGGCAACGACCTCGAAAGCCTTCTGCAATTCCTTGAAAAAGAATGGAATTGGAAAATCGATTACAACAAATCCAAGAAAACCATACTGGTAAACGAAAACAAGAACCACTGTGTTTGTCCCCTCGCTGGCAACCTCAACGCGAGCGCCTTGTCGGCTTTATGCTATTGTTCCGAAGGTTTTGCCGAGCAAATGTTCTCAACCGTTACAGGAGCCAACGTACATGCCACAGTGGTATCGTCGATTCACCGGGGCGGGGCAACCTGTATTTACAAAATAGAACTCTAAAGCTATTATTCAGGGATATTTTCCCGGTGTACTTCTGATCTATTCGCTTACGGCATTGAGAATTAATCGCTCATTAACAGGGTTTTATCAATAATAAAGATATGACTCTGAATCATTTTTGGTTATCGGATATCCTTGAGAATTATACCTATACTTATTTTGAGTTATTCTCACACTATCAATAGACTGATCAACTTCAAAATGAATAGTATATATTTCCTTAACAATATTATTCGTATTAGTATATCTGCCAGGCATCATTATGGAATTAAAGGATCTATATGGATTATGTTTGTTGTCAAATTTATACTCTGTGGTTGTCTGAAGTTCTGGGTCTCCTGAAGTCAAAATCCAATAATGAAGTTTCCTTATTAAATTGCCACGATCGTCATACGTATAATCAATATATCCGGTTCGTTCATTCTCACGATAGAAGGTCTGCCTGATTATTCTGTTCTTATCATCATAACTGTATTCACTAATTTCTAAATAGTTCTCGGATTTTACAATTTTACCTTGTTCACCGTAAGTATATGTTTTTGTACTATTTTTTCTGGTATTCATTGGATTTACCCATTCTTTTCGATTCATTGCAGAATCAAGAACATAGCCTGAACTACTAAACAATGCCGGGTCAACATAGTAATCAGATGAAATCAATTGACCATTTTGATAATTGTGCCTGGTATAATATAATTTGCTCTTCTCCTCTACAATTTGATTTGAATCATTGTAGCTATACTCATAATATAACTCATTATCGAATTTAACCTGATAAAGTAATTCAGCGTTTTTATTATTGAATCGTTCATAATCATCTTTCTCACAGGCTGATAAAAAAACTACCAGCATCAAACAACAATTTTTAATCGATTTTATCATGGCAAAATGTTTTTCATTTTAGATGTTTCTCCCAGTTAAAAGGTTGCGTTACGTCTTGTTCTTAATTACTTTATATCTCCAACTTTTTACTACTTTTCCTTAACTTCTCCCACCCCTGCTGAAAGGTAGAAATTATAAATACTATTCCCATACTCTTTATCCCTTAATTATTTGCCTTTGTTCACTCAAAAATCGACATCAAATTAAAAAAATGTCATTAAAATTTGGTTAATAATATTAACTAGTTTATATTTGTGCCAATTTAAATTAATTAACAACTTAAAATATGAACACAACTGATTTTACACCAGAAGAGAGCTTTGATATAATTAAGAAAGCCATCTCAAATTCCAAAATGAATTACAAAGAAAATTCACAGGTATTCCTCCTTTGGGGGTGGATATTAACGCTGGCCAGCTTATCCACTTTTTTCCTCTTGAAGTTTTTAAATAGCAATCAAGCTCATGAGCTTACGACTGGAATCTGGGCGTATAAAGGACTATTTACCCTTGGTAACTGGTTATTGTTTTGTTTAGCCGGATTCATAATCATGTATTTTATGGTTCGTAAAATCAATAAGAATAAGAAAATAATCAGCCATATAGATAAATTTGTCAACAACTTGTGGTGGGTAACCATGGCTGCATTTTTCATTGCCATCTTTATTTGTATCAAAATGAGAATAGATCCCCCATTAATCATGTTGTTAATCGCGGGCATAGCAACAACGACGACCGGACTGACTATTAAATTTAAACCGTTAATTTTGGGCGGTATGACATTTTTCATTTTCAGTGTTGCAGCAACTTTTGTCACAAACGAATACTCGGCATTAATCGTCAGTGTAGCAATACTATGTGGGTATGTAATACCGGGATATTTTTTGAAATCAGCAAAAGAATAATACGATGTATAGTGATTTAGATCCGCTCTTGCACTCGCAATTGCGGTTGGCAATTATTTCGATGCTGGTGGCTTCCGAGAAAATAGAGTTCACACACATCAAGAACGAAACAAAAGCGGCTGCCGGCAATATCAGTATCCAGATAAAAAAACTGGAGGATGCAGGGTATATCCATGTTGAAAAAACATTTAAGAATAATTATCCGAACACGATGCTTTCGATAACAGATAAGGGAATAAAAGCTTTTGAATCGTATGTAACTAATCTTAAAAAATACCTTTATCCTAAAGATTAGAGTTTACATTGCCGCAGGGATAAATGATGCAGGTTCGGTTTTCTTTAAACGAGAATCAAACCTGCATCATTTTTAATAATAACAAATCTGGTTTGAGCCTCATCTTCAAGTGATTTGACATCGTGGCAAGCTATTCAAGAGAGCAGTTATTTTCTAAATACCTTATTGAAACCGACTCTTAGCCCAATGGTTAAAATAAATCCGTGATCATGTTGAAACATCGTTTCAAATGGCTTTCTATGATCATCGCTATACCAAGGCGTTGATATTCCGATATATGGCTCGGCAACTAAGCTTGGTTTAACCTGTTTTTTATAAGTTAACTTTAGTCCAGGTACAAATCCTACTGAATTTTCATATCGGGAACTACTTTGAAAAAAAGTTGGATATCTCATCAATGCAAGACCCGAATAGAGACCAAGATTAAATCCGCTGTATTTATCCATTGAAAAATAATGCCTAAGCTCAAATGCAATCTCCCCGCCAAACGCCGGATGATTTATTTTATCAATCACAGATACAGCACCAAAACCGCCCCAGAAATTAATTGTACTTTGTGTGGAAAGTGGTATTTCATAACTACCAATACCTTCGAGCGATAGAGCAATTCCTGTATCGGTAAAAGGCGAGTAAATTATGTCTGCTTTTACTTGACATGAAATTATAAGCAAGAGGGCAATAATTCTTAATATTTTCATTTATTTTGACTTAGATATTTTAAAATCAAACAAAAAACAGATGTGGAAACGGTCGCTAAGTGCATAGCCCTGAATCCGGCGGGTGTAGTTCAACACCGACTCATCGCTGGGCGCTGCACGCCGCTCAGAGTCCTATTTATTATAAGGTGTTTTTTTACATTTTTATGGTGCTAATTTTAATCTTGTCAATCTTAGGAGATGTCCTTTCCTTTTTCTCATTGTCAAAATCGACTAGTTTTAAGAGAATAAAATACTCTTTACTGCCATTTGACCTTGTAATTAGTTCAACATCAATATTCTTAGACCCTGATATAATGCTAATTAATTCTAAATGAGGTTTAGAATCCACTACCTTAAAAAAGAGTCCTTCTTTATCCCAATAATATGCATTATATCCATTATTTTTTATTGGCTCTTCTTTTGATAAATCTTTGAACCGGCCGCAGTCGATATAAACGTTTAAATCCCCAGACTCATTTTGTTGAATTATTTTTTAAAAATCTTTGGATTTTCAAGTAATGATTTCACCTGATTATTAAGATCATCGGTTGTAAGGGGCTCTCTTTTGATTTGAGAAAAAGAACAAACATAGATAAGCATCAGTAAAAGGACAGGAATTATTCTTTTCATAATTTATAGTTTTTATATTTTGCCATTATGCCTACAATAATCATCAGTCTATATTATCTGGTTTGCGCTCACGCCTCTGCCCTTCTCACTGTAAACCAATTTTTTCTGAAAGCTATAATTTGTAATTTATTAAATATTATTAAATAAATCAAGTAAATAATTGCAAATTAAAAAATTACAGTCTCAAGTAAGAAGAATCATAGTTCTGACATCTTCCGTCCGAGGGAAGAAATGTTCTTTGGACTGGCCCCCCACTCGCGGACGGGGTATGGGGGGATTGCCTTCCCCCGGGTTACGTTCGTACCTCTCTCACCCGGGGTTATTATTTACTATTAGTCACGTAAAATTCAGTTTGAACATATGAATTAGAATAAGTTCTTCTAATAATCAATGAATCTGATGTAAGTTTAACAATCTTTCCAATTAGAACATATTTGCTTGTCGAGACTGTTAAAGTATCCATTTTAGAGTTTAGAGTCCATGTACCAGTATCAACAATATCAACGGTATCTTTGCACGAAGGAGGCCCGATAAAATTCGGAAAACCAGCTGAATAAATTGTCCCCATGTTGTCAATCAAACAAACTCCATTTATCTGAAAAGTATGCTGGTCATCTAATATGCAAGACTCTGGGTAAATAATCATTGAGTCAGAGTTCATAATTTTCGATAGACACCAAATTTTTGATGAGTTATTGGTCAATAAATCAAAATTTGTGATCGGCTCAATATCCTTTTCACAGCTATTGATTATTGAGAAAAGTACACCTATTGGAATTAATAAATAAAATCATTAGTAACCGACAAAAGTTTTTAGGATAAAAGGTTGGCCAACCGAAGCCGACCAACCTGTATCTTTACTGTGTAAACTAGCAATTTATACAGTATGAGCGAAAATACGAATAAAAAATT
>Ga0123334_1003470_pt1 | contig 16966 bp, 10 predicted proteins | sample BiotimSIPDNA_FD_89706 | JGI IMG/M metagenome (GOLD analysis project Ga0123334, IMG submission 89706) | Anaerobic biogas reactor microbial communites from Washington, USA - Biogas_R1 time_0 SIP DNA | ecosystem: Engineered > Bioreactor > Anaerobic > Unclassified | place: Washington, USA... | reverse complement strand
TGAGAACTTGAACGAGGAAACAGAACAAGCCATTAAGGAAACCTATATGGTTGTTTTACGTTCTCGAACCTACCTTGATGGTACACCAATGGTCCCTTATGCAAAAACATCTGACGTTACAGTTCTAGGATATTACGGGACATATAACGGCGCTATTGCTATTAAGATAAGCGATAGTTATTCGGATTATCCTGCGGTTGTTAAAGAATTGGAGGTTGCAGGAGTAACATTAACTTATAGCGGTGCAGTTGTTACAATTTGGAAGGCGAACCAATAGAGTAAAACGCAGAAAATACCAAGGCAAAAGTATGAGCAAATCCAAAAGTAGGAAAAGCAAATTTGCTGTTTTCTCACCAGAATATCTAATCAATAGTGTGGTTATGTTAGTTTTAGAGGTGATATATGCCTAAATTGGATAAAAAAAAGGTTGAAATATGGTTGTGTCTTGTACCTCTATTTTTGCATATAATCTTATCGATTATCATAGCCATAGTTTCAAAAAACTTGCCTCCACTCCCACACTTATCAAGTGGTCCAGAGGAAATGAAGGTTAAAGCAATGTTTTATGTTATGTGCTACATATATTATGCCAGTATTATTTTTTTGTTTCCAGCCATCCTAATGGTAAGGTTTTATGTGATTTCTAATGATTTTGAGGGAATCAAAAAATACTTGCGAGGAATAAAAGCAAATATAGTCGCAAGCGAGGTAGGGAATATTTTTTACTTATCAATTGTTGTCGGGGGATTATTGTTTGGCTTTACATATATTAGTAAGATGCTACATTTCGTAGTGTTTTTCCCGAGTATAATAGTTGAAGTCATATATATGGGAATAACGATAAAGTTTAGATATGATATGCATAAGATTTCTGCTGGACTTAAATCAATTCCGGAGGATAGGAAGAGATGAAAGCCAAACTAGTAAGAATTATTCAGAAAGCGGGTGTTTTTTCTCTTATCTTTTTTCTATTGTTACTATCTGCAGGTTGTGACCCATACAGTGAAGATTTTAGAGAATATAAAGAAGGTAAAGAGGCAGAATTAAGGGCTTACGCAGTGTCTATGACGGAAGAATACAGTTACTCCGAAGAAGGATTACAAGCAATGTCTTTAGCCGTAGAAGAAGGTGTGAATGCGATTAATAATGCAGATTACTATGTAGAAGTAGATGAGTTAGCAACTGAAGCGAAAGATGGGATAGACCGAGTGGAGGTAAAATTAGACTATAATGCTGAGAAGTTGCTCTTCGCACTTAATAGGGCAACGGATGTGTCTGAGCTCAAAGAGAGTTTCCTAAACGAAAATAGAACTAGTGGCATGATAAATAATAGAATACCTGAATACAAAATTCATGTTGTCACAGAACAACAGCAACTGGAGAGTATCTTTGTTGAATCTCCCGAAGTTAATTTCGAAAGTGAGATGGTTCTGGTTGTGATGTATAAATCGTGGGTTAGCAGTAAATGGCATTTAATCAGGAAAATAGAATTAGAGGAAAACGTTCTGAGGGTATATACCAGAGACGATACAACCCCGTACATGCAAGGAACGATATCATATCAGGTAATATTTATATTCAAACTAGATAAGTTAGATGTGGCTGAAACAGAGCTGATTTTCCTAAAAGAAGAAAAAATTAGTTGAATCAAGAATGTTATATGGATAGACTTGTTGCATTGATAGAACGTTATGCAGGTTTCTTCACGGAAGAAAAGGACAATACTCCAGATTTTCAAGATGATCAAAATGCTCCTGGCAACCGTTATGGGGATAATAAGGGGAATAGGAACCACATTGGACATGCCATGGGATATGATATAGCGCTGAAAAAGACATATTATCAGTAAAATCCTGTAGAAAACAATAGTTTAGATTGAGTAGAGAGGATTCGATAGAAAAGTGATTTTGTCACAGTATTTATCGATTAAGTATAGAAAATGTAGTCTAATATTAAGGGAAAACGCAACACTCTCTAAATAGAATTACTTTTTTTTATTTTTTTCCAGTATTTTTTGCCGGTATTGACCCATATACACTCTTGTATATATAATTATAGTATCTATGTTCTCAGTATTGAGACTCGGGGGAAAGTATGAACGAAAAAAGTATGAACGTTATTAAAATCCAAAGAACTTCGGTTCAGGATGGAAGCGGACTAAGAACCACTGTCTTTTTCAGGGGATGTCCATTGAGATGCAAATGGTGCCAAAACCCTGAAATGCTTAGTAAAGACACACCTTTGTATGAAAAAAATACACTGGATGAAATTCTGGAAGAGATTTTAAGGGATAAGGAATATTATCTTGAATCGGGCGGAGGGGTTACGTTAAGTGGCGGGGAACCACTCATACAGGACCCGGAAAATCTGGTAGCTTTATTATCTGCCATAAAGAAAGAGGGCATAAATACGGCTGTCGAAACTACTTTGTGTGTTCCTTACTCAACGATAGAGATGGTTTTACCTTATGTTGATTTATTTCTGATAGATATAAAAGTTGCGGGCAACAGTGAAAAACATAAAGAATTAACCGGCATAGAAAACTCTCTGATCCAAGAGAATCTCAAAAAAATAGTAAAAACCAACGCTAAGATCAGATTTCGTATGGTCATGATTCCGGGATTGAATGATAAGGAAGAGTATATTAAGGATATGTCTGAACTTTTAAAATCATTAGGGTATGACACCATAGAGATTTTAAAATATCACAATATGTATGAGGATAAGGCGAAGAGACTTAATTTGGATATCCCGATGCTAAACATCACCCCCGAACAAAGCCTTATTTCTTTAAAGCAGGGTTTGGAGTTTTTTAAGAAGAATGGGATTAACGCATATAACGTTAAAGAAAACAGCATTAAAAGAACTGCTGAGTTCACTGATAGAGTTAATCAGATACAGCAAGATATTCGTAAAGCTGGGAGATCCCTTTGCATAGAAGTTGATAAATTAAAGACTCAGTTTTATAGAAAAAATGGATTTAAAGAGCCGGTTCACATACATAGGGCAAAAAGATTAAAATACGTTCTTGAGAATAAATCCATAACGGTTTATGACAAAGAGCTTCTTGTTGGTAACTTTACTGCAAAGAGATGCGGTGGGCAGGTCTGGGTTGAGCAATATGGAGTTCTGGATCTCACTTTTTTGTATAAGATTAATAAGCAAACTCCGGTATCTTTTAAAATATCCGCAAAAGACAGGTGGTATTTTTATACACGCATAGCACCCTTCTGGATTAAAAAAGGTGTTCTGGGTAAAGTAGCGAACACGCTCCCGAAGTTAATGGCAATGCTGGGGCGTAGCTCGGAAATGATTGCAGGGTTTAACAACAACATGGCTGCAATTGCTCATTTTATCCCCAATTATGACAGGATTTTGGAAAAGGGAACAACCGGTCTTATTGAAAGAGTAAAGGAAGAAGCAAAAGCCCATCCTGAAAATGATCAAAGTTTTTATGAAGGGGCGATAATCGCTCTAGAAGGTTTAGCGAATTGGGCTGATAGATATAGTGCTCATTTAACAGATATGGCCATAAATGAGAATAACCCTGAAAGGAAAAAGGAACTAGAAAAAATGGCTGCTATCTGCAAAAAGGTTCCGAGATATCCAGCCGAGACCTTCCATGAAGCGTTGCAAGCTATTCTTTTCATACAAATAGCCATTTGTAATGAGGCTTATGAAAATGCAGTGAGTTTTGGCCGATTCGACCAAATCCTATATCCTTACTACAAAGCGGATTTGGCTGCTGGAAGGATTACCTACGAGGAAGCAAAAGAACTTTTGGCACTATTCACTTTAAAGATTGATGAGGTAATCTTAGTTAATGACGGGGATAGCCTTTTGAATATTGCAAAGCTGTTTGAGACTTTGTCTGTCGATCAAGCTCTAACTTTTGGAGGCACAGATAAAGAAGGAAATGATGCAACAAACGATCTGACATATATGCTAATAGATGCTTGCGAATTGCAACCTCTTGCGATTAATATGTGCGCCCGAATAAATAAAAATAGCCCCAAAAAATATTTAGATAGATTGGCGGAAATATATATAAATGGCTGCCCGATGCCCGAGCTTTTTAGTGATGAAGAATATTTTGATGCTATAGTCAGAAAACATGGGACCTCTCTCGAAAATGCAAGAAATTACGCAATAGTAGGTTGTGTCGAGCCAATAGCAAGCGACGATCATTTTGGAAATACAGACAGTGCGAACGTTAATGTGACTCTTCCTTTGTTGCAAGCTATAAAAGGACATGAACACGACTTATGGAATTACAGCAACAAGGAACATCTTAAGCTGGTAATAGATAGGTTTTTTGATTATTTCTTTGGGAAATATAAGAAATGTCCTTATTGCAGTATGATGGTTAACTTAAGACACAAATCCATTGAAAAACGTAAAATAAAAAAAGGAATGTATGTTTACAATCCCCCCTCTTCAATGGAAGAGCTGTTGAGTAGATATAAGGAAAGATTGCAGGCAATTACAAATTCAGTATTAGCCGACCAACAACGGATTATTGAAATTTTAGGAAAGGACTTCACAACTCCGCTGGCATCATCTTTGTATGATGGTTGCTTAAGGAGGGGGAAATGTGCTTATCAAGGGGGTACAGACTTTATTAGTAGCGGAATCCAAGGTGTAGGTATAACAGATGCCGCAGACTCTCTCTATGCTATCGACAAACTGGTGTTTACTGAGAAAAAATACACTATGTTGGATATTATTAAGGCAGTTGATTCAAATTACGAGGGAGAAGAAAATCAAAAAATACTTGCTGACATCAATTCTATTCCTAAGTTTGGAGATGATTCTTCGAAAGTTCCCGCAAAATGGGTAGACCTAGTGCTAGGGATTTGGAATGATGCACTTGCGAATGTCCCGACTCCTGACAGAGGCGGAAAATATGTTGCTGGGTATTATGCTTTGAATGTCAATGATAGATATGGTCTTAAGACTCAGGCTTTACCGTCGGGTAGACTGAAGGGAGTTCCTCTTGCAAATAGCGTAACCCCTCACTATGGAATGGAAGAAAGTAATTTAATGTCTTCCCTAAATGCCGTATCGGCAATTAACTATAAGGATCTTGCCCCAAATGGCACAACAGTTACTTTCCACATAGATTCGGCTTTATTCCCTGGACAGGAGGGAATTGAAAATCTTGCAAGCATTTTCAAAGTATTTTTGACAAAAGGTGGAATGCAATTCCAACCCAATGTTATAAGCAGAGATATCCTGATAGATGCATATAATAACCCGGAAAAGTATAAGTATTTAATGGTAAGAGTGGCAGGGTATTGCTCATACTTCAATGAATTGTCTGATGATTTAAAGAAGATAATAATAAACCGCACCTGCTATGCATAACCGCATTTGCATTGAATAAAGAAATATTAGGTCTTAAGCAGGAATAGTTATTAAACGTACTTATAATTAGGTTTGAGTTAAGAAAGAGATGCATGCAAGAATATAATATATGGGATTTTTGTATATAATCCCATTTTTTATATATAATGGTAATTACAGCTATGTTAAAATCTAAAAGAAAAGGAAGGGGGAATTTTAATGGAATATTTACAAACAGTTAACGAATTGATTCAGAAAGGAAAATCAAAGGACATTCAGCTTGCCGTAAAAGAAGCACTTGATTCGGGTGTCTCAGCTGCGGATATTTTAAATAAGGCTATGATCCCAGCGATGGAGGTTATTGGATCAAAGTTTAAAAGTGGGGAGATTTTTGTCCCGGAAGTTTTAATATCAGCACGTGCCATGAATAAAGGTACAGAGATTTTGCGGCCGGCTCTTTTAAAAGAGGGCGTAAAGCCAATAGGCAAAGCCATAATTTGCACAGTAAAAGGTGATTTGCATGATGTCGGAAAGAATTTAGTCAAAATGATGTTAGAAGGGGTTGGAATTGAGTGTATAGACCTCGGGGTTGATGTCGATGGAAAGAAGGTTGTAGAAGCTGTAAAGAGCAGTGGAGCAGCCTTGGTTTGCTTATCCGCACTATTAACCACCACAATGGCAAATCAAAAGGAGATAATTGACTCATTGGTGGCTGCGGGAATCCGCAATAAGGTTAAAGTTATGGTTGGTGGGGCGCCATTAACAAGTGAATTTGCAGAAAAGATAGGAGCTGATGCATTTACGGCTGATGCGGCTAGCGCAGCAGAAGTAGCAAAAAAGTTTTGTTTAAACCAATAAAAAGAGACCGGTTGTCTATGCAATAACATTATAAATTGGTCCATAAAAAAGATTCTTTAAGTTAACTAAGAGAAAAAATGAGGCAAATAGTAATAAAAGTCAAAAACGATGGAAGAGAGATTTTAGCATCTGAGGGAGAAATACTTTCGAAGGTGCTTTTAAGAAATGGATATGATCTCCCTTTGACCTGTGGGGGAAAGGGAACATGCGGTAGGTGCCTAGTTGAAAAAAGTGGTATAGGTATTCTCTCTTGCTCTACATTTTTGACTGAGAATATGGAAATTTTTATCCCATATTTGGAAGAGAATATTTATGTCCAACAAGGTATAAAAGAGACTGGAAAGTTTCATGGAGATAAAGCATGTTTTGCTTTGGATATAGGGACTACGACGGTGACAATAGCTTTATTGGATGGTGAGGATGGAGTAACGGAAACCGTCACCTTCAAGAATCCTCAAAGCAGGTTTGGCTCCGATGTAATTTCCCGGATTAATGCGGTTAATATAGAAGGAACAGAAGCATTAAAAAGGCCTTTGATTGATTCTATTTCTAATGCCATTAATAACCTTGTTAAAAAGTATTTTTTAAAGGCTGTTAGAGAAATCTTCGTATGTGGGAATACTACAATGCTTCACATTTTTTGGGGAGAGGATTGTACCACGCTTGGGTATCACCCATATACTGCAAGGTTTTTAGAAAGAAAAGAAGGTAAGTCAAAGGAAATTGGATTTCCTTTTGAGTGTAAAGTTCTTTCTTTATCGGGAATATCTTCTTTTGTTGGAAGTGATGTAGCGGCAGGATTAGTTACTGCACAAATTCCTAGGGAAGGGAAAAAGAGTATCTGGATTGATTTTGGAACTAATGCCGAGGTAGCGGTTTTTAGCAGCAAGGAGTATATAACAACTTCTACCGCCGCAGGGCCTTGTTTCGAAGGAGCGAATATATCTTGTGGAATGCCAGCAACTGAAGGTGCAATTACCAGCTTCAGACTTGGGGAGAGTGGTATTCCAGAAATTAATTATATAGGTAAAAAACCAATAGGCCTATGCGGGACAGGTTTGATCGATGTAATAGCAGAACTTATTAAACATGGAATAATAGATAGTACAGGATACCTTACCCTAGAAAAAGGATTCCCTATTATCAATAATATTGTATTAACGCAAAAGGACATAAGGGAATTCCAGCTTGCTAAAGCAGCAATACGAAGCGGGATAGAAACTCTGCTGGATAACTCGGGGACTTCTTATGAAGAGATAGATAAAGTTTATCTGGCGGGTGGTTTTTCAAGCTACATTTCTGTTGAAAGTGCAGCAATTTGCGGGATAATACCAAGGGCTTTTACTGATCGTTGTGTATCTATTGCAAATGCTGCTTTGAAAGGGACAATATTATGCGCTCAGGGAAAAGCAGATGAAAGACTTGTAGTAAAACTTTCAAAACCTGTCGAACTTAACGAACAAGTAAAATTTAATGATACATTTATTGAGTACATAGGTTTCTAGGGAGAGAAAATGAAAAAGATAATAAAAGACATGATTTCTGAGAAAGATAAAACTATGCCCATATTGTCTTTCCCCTCTACGTCTTTGACTTTATCAAGTGTTTTGGAGCTGGTGACTAATAGTAAAAAACAGGTCGAAGGGATGAGTGCCATATTAAATCGTTGTAAGGTTTCAGCAGCGCTAAATATGATGGATTTATCTGTTGAGGCAGAAGCATTTGGAGCGGAAATAAAATATTCTGCTCAGGAAATACCTACCGTTACAAAAGGTATTATTTCGGATATAAGCGAAGTAAATGAAGTTTTGATACCCCCGGTTGGAAAGGGACGCACAGGAATATATATAGAAGGTGTTCGACTGGCTAAACAACAGATTTCAGAAGTCCCTGTATTTTGCGGGGTAATTGGACCTTATTCGCTGTCAGGTAGGTTGTATGATATGACCGAATTAATGATGGCCTGCTATGATGATGAAGAATCTGTACATAAGCTTTTGGAGAAATGCACCACATTCATAATCAACTACATTAATGCTTTTAAAAAAGTTGGTGCAGATGGGGTTATTATGGCCGAGCCTGCTGCTGGATTGTTGTCACCTACACTCTGCGAGGAGTTTTCAAACAGATATGTAAAACGCATTTTCGAAGAGGTAAACGATGAAGACTTTGTCTTGGTTTATCATAACTGCGGAAATACCATTCCTCTTATACCTTCGATAAAAGAACTGGGTGCAGATATATATCATTTTGGAAATGCGGTCGATATGGAAGAGGTACTAAAGAGGATGCCAAGTGACGTGATTGTTATGGGTAATATTAATCCTGTTGATTTTAGAAACTCGACAAAAGATAAGATATATTCAAGTAGTATTGATCTTTTGACACGCTGCTCGGTATATCCGAATTTCATAATCAGTTCGGGCTGTGACATTCCATTTGATTCCGATTGGGATAACATTGACGCTTATTTCGAGGCAGTTAAGGACTATTACTGTGAGAACATATCGTGAGAGGGAAAATGAGAGATTATAATTCAATTATAAACTATAAGTGGGGTAGTGAGCCTTTTACATGCAGAAAAGCCGGCTCATTAGCTGAAAGGTGGTTTTTTTATAAACCGAATATAGGTAACCTTGCCCCCTCTCCGCAACCGCCATTTTCCTCTTTTTGCTCAGTTCCTTATTCGGGAGGATACCCGACGGGATATGGGAAATATAACCGGTCTACTTCAGGTTCACCCTCGAGTTTTATCTCCAAAAATAGTATTAAAGGGATTACTCATTTTGCCCCGAGTGGGACAGGGGATATAAAGAATTTTTATAATTATTTTTTAATTAAACCCTCTCCCAAAATGGAACCACTTATCTATGAGAATTATGCATTAGATGGATATAAAATAAAAACCAGAGAGTATGAGATGGATGCAAAAATGGGAAGTCACTATGTTGCATACTCAATAACATCCAAACATCCAGTCAGAATTATCCCTGGTTATGCAGGTTTGTCAAATCACAATTATCGACCGAAAAGATATGCTAGTAATATCGTTCAGGATGGAGAATACTTACGAATTTATGTAGATTATGAATCTATAAAGATATTCTGGGTCATTAAGCTACGTAAAGGATCTATTGAGAAAATAGATGAGAATGAGATTTGCTTATCCGGAAATCAGGTTGATTTTCAATTGGCTTACTCATTTGATAGTTTTATTTCAGCAGAGCAAAGTTTTATAGAAGAAGAAAACTATGTTCAAACAAAATGGATGGATTTACTCAACAAAATAGACATAGAGGCGTCAAGTAGGGTAGAAAGATTATTCTATACTTCCTTATATCATTGTTTGAAACGCCCATTTATCTACAATAAAGAGGGTAGAGTATTTGATTTTTTGACACTGTGGGATATGTATAAAACCCAGATTCCGTTGATTTTTTTGCTCTATCCCGATTATGGTTCGGATATTGTCAAAGGACTAACAACTCTCTTTTCTGAAGAAGGGTTTTTCCATAATTCTAAGCATTTAAATGATAAATCTTATGGATTTAGTGAACAATCAGCTTGTATCGCAAACATTCTAATAAATACTGCTGAGATCTACGGCGTTGAGTATAAATATTCCGATATTCTTTTGCAAAGAAAAAAGGATATACTTTTTCATATACGAAAGGGGTTACCAATAAAACCAAATTATACTTTCAATTTAGACATAGCAGATGCTTTCTTCTCTATTAAGAACGCAAACCCAGACTTAGGGGAAGAAAAAATCGAAGAGCAGATAAAGGAGCTTTTAAAAGGGATATTCGATGAAAAGGGAGTGCTTCTTAAAACAGAAGGCGCAAGATATTATGAAGGGAGCAATGTCAATTATAGTTTTAGAGTAAGCGCAAGTACCGATCAAAGAATCACCTTTTCTGACAAAGAGGAGTTACTTAGAGCCTTGGATAGTTTCTTTGGATATAATGGAAAGAGATGTAAAAGGTTTGGAAGTTTTTCCCTTCCATGGGCAGCAAATAAATATGGGAATAAGGTAAGGAGATTTGAGGGCTTAAATAACGAACCAGATATGGAAACCCCGTATCTATATGGATTACTTGGCAGACATGATAGACAAAATGAAGTGTTGAATGAAATACTAACCAATCAATTCCAAATTGATGATGGGGGCTTGTGCGGAAATGATGATTCTGGTGGATTATCTTCTTGGTATGTTTGGAATGCACTTGGTTTGTTCCCAATTATTGGCACAAACAGAATATTAATAGGTTGCCCGCAAATTGAAAAAGCAGTAATTAATCAAGACAATCCCTTCTTTATTGAGGTAAAAAGAGAGAGGGAAAAGGCGTTCTACTTGTCATCAGTTACTTTGAATGGTAAGCCGCTAGAAAAGTATGAAATTACCCCTAAGGACATAATACAAGGTGGCAAACTAATAATTTGTTTGAAGTAGTATATAGACTGGGATTTTTTTAAAAATTGCATGAACACACTCCACTAATTTACCTGCCCAAAAATTTAGACTTATAAGAAAATACGTAGAAGAGAAAGTATATTGGAAATATGGTAGGACTAATTAAAAACTAGTTTGGAAATATGGTAGGACTAATAAAAAACTAGTATTGTTTTCTAAATTAATATATATGTAATTATCTGCATAAATACTATTAGTTATATAGAAAAGCAATAACTATTGTGATAACATACAAGAAATAAGAGGTTTTTTGGAGGAGCAATGAAGCAAGTAACCATAGCATATATTGGTGGTGGAAGCAAAAATTGGGCTCAGAAATATTTCTCCGATTTGTTGATTCAGGACAAACTTGAAGGAATCATTCGTCTTTATGATATAGATAATGATGCGGCTCTGCTTAACCAGAAGTGTTTTTCAAGAATGGTTTCCCAAAACAGAGATAAGGTTAAATCAAAATGGAGTTGTGAAGTAGAGCCAAATATTGAGAAAGCTCTCACTGGTGCAGATATAGTTTTGATATCTATCCTTCCGTATTCTCTTCATAATATGCATTGGGATGTGCATTATCCAGAGAGGTATGGTATCTATCAACCAGTTGGGGATACTGTTGGCCCTGGCGGGTATTCAAGAGCTTTGCGGACACTGGGTTATTTCTTCTTTTTTGGAGAAAAGATTAAGGAATGCTGTCCTTTAGCTTGGGTCATAAACTACACAAATCCTCTGGATATGTGTGTTAATGCTCTCTATACCAGCTTTCCAGAAATAAAAGCTTTTGGGTGTTGCCACGAAGTATACAGCAGCCAAAAATTGATTGCGGGGGTACTTGATTTGTTCAATTCACTTGATGAGGTAGGACAAAAATACTTCATGGAGAGTAACCTCAAAGAAGTAAAAAGAGCACTTCGCAGAGCAAATATTAAATTTACATCTTTCAAGCATCCTAATACGGACAGACATGAGATTCACCCCAATGTACAGGGAGTAAATCATTTTACGTTAATTAACGAAGCCAAATACAAGGATAAGGATATTATGCCTATATATAAGGCATTTGTTCCTATGTTTAAGGAATGGCGTTCTCCCTTTCTGAATAACATTGTAAAATTTGATATTTTTGAAAAATATGGAGTATTTGGTGCGGCAGGAGATAGACATCTTTCTGAGTTTGTTCCCGATAGTTATCTTCCTATTGGAAAGAAACATTACGGGAAGTCAGGATTTATTCTTACTACCGTTAGAAACAGACTCCTTAGAGACTTTTTGAAGCGTAACCAGCTTAAACTGCAAGCGTCAGGATTTTTGAAAACCAGAATTAAATCAAGCGGGGAAGAAGGTGTTCTTCAGCTTATAGCCTTAAGTGGTCTGGGGGATATTGTATCAAATGTAAACATCCCCAATCTTGGCCAAGCACCCGGGCTTCCATATGGAACTGCAGTTGAGACTAATGCAAGGTTTTCAGAAGGGAAAATTGAGCCCATTTGTGCGGGGGAGATTCAAAACGATTTTCTGCGAAACAGGGAAATTTTGCATGCAGAGAATCAAAGAGACTATGTAAAAGCTTTTTTTGAAAATGACAAAGAAGGTTTATTGAAGGTATTCATGAGAGACCCTTCCGTAGCACGTCTGACCCAAGATAAACAAAGAGCACTATTTCAAGAAATGATTGAATGTAATAAGGATGTTCTTGCTGATTGGCTGAAAAATTAATAACACTATATAATCAAAAAAAATGATCTTATCTTCAAACTGAAGAGAAAAAATATAATTCTGTTAAGAAAATATTAACTAGGTTTTTTATAAGGAAAAACATATCGTAGGACACCAGTCCTTTGGCCCAAATCATTTTAAAAGGCGGTTAAAATAATGTCAAATCCTAAAAATCCATTCATCAGGTTAAAAGAAAGTATTAAAAAAATGGCTACCAACCCATCATTTACTTTAAAAGAGCAATTTGGATTTTCCGCGGGTTGTTTTGGTAGTAATATGGGCCAAGACATGGTGGGAACTTTTATTGTTCTTTTTTTAACAAGATATGTCGGAATAGAAATGGCTGTAGTCACGGTTCTAATGCTGGTAGCACAGATTATTACTATAGTAATGGAACCTATATCAGGGACAATTCTTGACAGAGGTTTAGGGAAAAATTCCAGAAGTTTAACAAGGCCTTTCCTTCTGATTACCCCGTTCCCACTTGCTATAACATCAATACTGCTTTATGTTATCCCCGCTCAGAGTATGAACATTAGAATTTTGTGGGTTGTTTGTTTTTATATAACCTATGTCGTTTCGGGTTCGTTGTATGGACTCAGTCTTAATACTATGTCTGTCCGTATGTGTGGAAACCCTAAAGATAGAAAGAATTTTTATTCCTTAGCTGAACTGGCATCCTGTTTGGGCACTACTTTACCCGGAGGGGTTATACCCATATTCATCAGTATGTATAAAAACGATTTTTCTGCTCAACAAAATATTTATTTAATCGGAGCGTTGATTTTCGGGGTGTTAGGAATGGCGAGTATGATTATGCCGTATTTTACTCTTAAAGAGAGAAATCCTGCAATAAGCATTAAAAAACCCAAAGTATCGCTCAATGCTAAAGCTTTGATTCATAACAGACCTCTGCTAGTCGTAACTGCAAGCGAGATAGCTGATTCTATCAGAAAAATATGTTATGGTGCTCTGGCGTTTTTTTATCTTGAGACCCTAAATGCATTCTGGCTTTCAACAGTAGTAGGTGCAGTAAGTGTAGGCTTGACATATGTGGGAATATTATTGGTCCCTGTGATTGGGAATAAGATAACTTCCAGAAATATGGTCGTATTTAGCTACCTTTATTCAGGTTTGTGCTATGGAATATTGCTTTTAAGCGGATACAAATATATATGGCTTGTTGGTATACTGATAGCAATTTCGGGCTTTCCGAATGGGCTTATGCGATCCGCAAAAAGGATATTGCTCGCAGACAGTACTGAATATATGGAATGGAAAACTTGGAAGAAATATGGCACCCCTGTAAGAAGCGATGGTATGGTTTTTGCTCTGCATTCAATGGCACTGAGAATAAACAGTTTGTGGACCAGTGTTCTTCTCCCGGCGGGACTTGGCCTTATTGGATATGTAAGTGCATCTGTAGTTGATGGAGTAACGGTACAAGCGGTTCAGACACCGGAAACGCTCAAGGGTATATTCTATCTTGTAGCTGTCCCCGGGACACTTGGGAATATAATACCTGGGTTAATTATGCTTTTTGATAACTACACCGGAAAACGAAAAGAGGATATTCTAGAGGAACTTAAACAGCTCCGTGCGGAAAGAGACGTTAAATTAGCTTTTCCGGACCCGGTTGATGAGGAAGTATTGAAGACCGAAGAATAAAGTAATATATGTTTTTACTTTACTGAGGAAGTATTTAATAGCGAAGAATAAAGTAATATATGTTATTATTTTCCTGAGCAGGTATTTAGAATAATATGTTATATCCTAAGAATTCTGAAAAAATTTTGGATAAAGAACTCTTTAAAAATCCTTCTAACGAATATAGAGGGGCGCCTTTTTGGGCATGGAATTGTGAATTAGATAAAGAAGAGGTCATTTCACAGACCCATATTTTCCAGGAAATGGGATTTGGAGGTTACCATGCACATGTTCGTTCCGGACTAGATACCGAATACCTCGGAGAGGATTTTAACGGCTGTATTCGAGCATCGGCCGAAGAAGCAAAAAAAATGGGCATGCAGCTCTATTTATATGATGAGGACAGGTGGCCTTCAGGATATGCGGGAGGAATAGTAACAAAGAATCCGCGATACTCGGCACGATTTTTACGATTTACTACAAGGAAATCAAAAGATGAACCTATAACCGATCCGGATGGAAAACTTCTTAAAGGGAAGCTTCTTCTTGGAAGATATCATGTATGTACATGTGGAAATAAACTCATTAGCTATAAAAGGCTTTCAGATGAAGAAGGATCAGCGGGGATTCAATGGTATGCATATCTAGAGACAGAACCCCCAAGGAGCTTTTTGAATAATACTCCCTATGTGGATACTTTAAATAAAGAAGCAATAGACTATTTTGCTGAGATTACTTATCGAACCTATCAAGAGAACGTAGGAGAATTCTTTGGTCGTGAAATAAAATCAATCTTTACCGATGAGCCACAGTTTCATAGATTTAAGCATCATGAATTTCTTTTGCCTTTTCAAAGCGAATGCAGACCGTGGACAGATGATTTTGATAATACATTCGTAAGCACCTATGGTTATTCTTTATTAGATCGACTTCCTGAATTATTTTGGAATAAAAATACTTTTTCACAGGTACGTTATCATTATTTTGACCATTTAGCTGAAAGGTTTGCAAATGCTTTTTCCGACAATTTAGGGAAGCGTTGTGAAGAAATGGGCATTTCTCTTACCGGCCACCTTATGGAAGAGCCAAAGCTCAGCACCCAAACTCAATCAGTTGCTGATGCGATGAGACAATACAGAGGGTTTCAAATTCCCGGAATAGATATGCTGGGAGGAAGGTTTGAGTTCACAACCGCAAAACAAGCCCAATCAGCTCTTCGCCAATACGGAAGGGAGGGAATGTTAAGCGAATTGTACGGAGTGTCAAGATGGGACAGCGACTTTAGAAAATACAAAATAGGAGGGGATTGGCAAGCAGCGTTGGGGGTAACATTAAGGGTCCCGCATCTGAGTCTTATGTCTATGAAGGGTTTTTCCAAAAGAGACTATCCTGCCTCAATTTTTTATCAATCTCCCTGGTATAAAAAATTCAAGTATCTTGAGGACCATTTTGCTAGGGTTAATACTGCTCTGACAAGGGGCAGACCACTTACTGAAATTGCGGTAATTCATCCGATCGAAAGTTTCTGGTCGCTATATGGAAACTCCAATACGAAATCACGTTGCGACAGATATGACAGAAAGTTTACGAAAATTACAGATTTACTTTTAAGAGCGGGGTTGGACTTTGATTTTATCTCGGAATCGACTTTACCCGAGCTTAATACTGAAGGTAATTACCCTCTAAAAGTGGGCAATATGGAATATAAAACGGTCCTGGTCCCAAACTGCATTACACTAAGGACTTCTACTATAGACAGATTAAAGGATTTCCAAAGCAAGGGGGGAAAAGTTGTGTTTGTTGGGGATGTCCCGGAATTCGAAAATGGAATACCCTCAAATAGATCAAAGGAACTTGCAAAAAAATCTATCCAGATCAGATTTAAAGAGAAAGAAATACTTGAAGCACTTGAAAGTAACAGGCTTTATGGGATTTATGAAAAAGGAAAACACACCAACAATATAATATGCCAACTAAGAGAAGATAATGACGCAATGTGGTTATTTCTCTCAAGAGTGGAAAAGGAATTAGGCGAATCAAAAAAACAGAACCTAATGATAAAAGTCAAAGGGGAATGGAAAGGATCTATATGGGACACACTCAGTGGTGATATCATCCCAGTAGTGGCGATAGCTGAGAATGGATATACATTTATCAATACAGATATGAATAATCATGACAGCATTCTTCTGCGCCTAGATAAAGAGGAAAAGGACAATAAAGAAAATAAGCCTGTTTTCGCAAAAACTCTTCCATTGGATGAGCCTTTTGATTATTCTATTTCCGAACCCAATGTCCTACTTCTTGACAGGGCTTATTATGCTCTTGATAAGGGTGGTTTTTCCCGAAACAAATACGAGTTATTGCACCTGGATAATATTTGCAGAAAAAAATGTGGATATAAGAAAAGAAGTGGAAAATCGAGTCAACCTTGGATTTCAGAGAAAACTCCACCCGAACACAGTATAAAACTGAAGTTTATAATAAATAGTAAAATCGAGGTTAAGGATACCTATTTAGCTTTAGAGGATGCCGAAAAAGCAACAATTTTTCTTAACGGCTCTCAGGTCGAAGTAAAGATATGTGGTTACTATGTTGACAAAGCAATAAAGAAAGTTCTTCTTCCCACAGTAAAAAAAGGCAGGAATAATCTGGAAATAGTCTTACCTTTCGGAAGAAACACCGATGTCGAGTGGTGTTATCTGCTCGGGGATTTCGGGGTTAATATAAGGGGGTCCAGAGCTACTTTGACTAGCTTACCGGGTAAGCTGAAATATGGCGATATTACCAAACAGGGATTTCCTTTTTATGGAGGAGAAATAACATACAAGGTTAGTTTCGAAGGAAACGGTAAGCCGGTTAGTTTGAGTGTTCCCAAATATAGCGCCGGAATACTAGAAGCGAAAACTAGCGAATCTGGCATTATTGCATTTG
>Ga0123334_1003468_pt1 | contig 16973 bp, 14 predicted proteins | sample BiotimSIPDNA_FD_89706 | JGI IMG/M metagenome (GOLD analysis project Ga0123334, IMG submission 89706) | Anaerobic biogas reactor microbial communites from Washington, USA - Biogas_R1 time_0 SIP DNA | ecosystem: Engineered > Bioreactor > Anaerobic > Unclassified | place: Washington, USA... | reverse complement strand
TATGACATTCTGATCGCACATGATGCCCCTTATTGTGATCTGTGTTTTGACGGTTATGAAGCTCCAAGCATCATGGAAGTTGAAGGCGCAAAAGACGTTGCGATAGAATTTAACTCACTATCCAAAACCTACAATATGGCTGGCTGGCGTATTGGAATGGCTGTCGGTAATCAAAAGATCATTAAACTGCTGGCAAACTATAAAAGCCAGATCGATTCATCTATCTTTATGCCCATTTTGGATGCAGGGCAAGCAGCCCTGACCTCCGACCAGGCATGGCTGGAAGGTCGGAACAGAATTTATCAGGACCGTCGGGATGTGGTTTATCAGGGACTGAAAGAAGCTGGGTTTGAAGTTGAACTACCAGAGGCAGCGCTTTATTTGTGGGCAAAGTTGCCGCCCAAATTCGACGACCCGGTTAAATTTTGTGCCGATTTGCTCAATGATACCGGTGTCAGCATGACTCCCGGCGTGGTATATGGTGCCAGTGGTTCGGATTACATTCGTATTTCCATTGTCATCCCAACAGACCGGATCGTTGAGGCGATTGAACGAATGAAAGTCTGGATAGAACAGCAATAAGGACGAAAAGAAAACCAGCTTGAATTACTTAACTGATCAAAAAAACGAGAAAGCAATCATGGTGGGTGTCAGGATTGGACCTCAGACCCACCAGAGTTTATCTGTTGACGCAAGTTTGCAGGAACTCGAGTTGTTAGCTGAGACTGCTGGTATCGATGTGCTCGGATCGGTCGCTCAGAATCTGAACAATCCTAACTCACGCACTTACATTGGAAAGGGCAAGCTGGAAGAGTTGAAATTATTGGCAGAAGAGCTGGATGCCAAAGTAATCTTATTCGATGACGAATTGTCTCCCCGTCATCAACGGGAACTGGAAAAAGAATTCCCGGGCGATTATAAAATTTTGGACAGAACTGCCCTGATCCTGGATATTTTTGCACAGCATGCTGATACCCGCGAGGGTATGCTGCAGGTGGAGCTGGCACAATATAAGTATCGGCTGCCAAGATTGACGCGAGCCTGGACACATCTTGCCAGGCAAGCTGGCGGTGCTGCCGGACGCAGCGGAAGTGTGGGCGGGGTGGGATTGCGCGGACCGGGTGAAACTCAGCTTGAAGTTGACCGCCGCGACATCGGAAAACGGATCGTCAAGCTGGAGGACGAACTCGAAAAAGTCAGAGAACATCGGACGCGCCACCGTAGTCAGAGGCGCAAGACGAACATCCCGGTTGTAGCGCTGGTAGGTTATACCAATGCGGGGAAGTCAACCCTGCTCAATGCTCTGACCGATGCGAAAATTTATGTTGCCGACCAGCTTTTTGCCACTCTGGACCCGACAACCCGACAATTGGAGCTTCCGACAGGGGAGACTGTGCTGCTGACCGATACGGTCGGATTTATCCAAAAATTGCCGACTGACCTGGTGGCAGCCTTCAGGGCTACGCTGGAAGAAATAGCAGAAGCTGACTTGCTGCTGCATGTAATCGATGGTTCTCACGAGAACGCTGAAAACCAACGCACAACTGTTCTGAAGACACTTGAAGAAATTGGGGCTGGTGAAATTCCAATCCTGAATGTTTATAATAAGATCGATCTACTCGACCCCCAAAGCTTGGAGCAAATAAAAGATACCGCTGACCCGCTATCACTTTTCATCAGTACCTGGGAACGGTCTGGGTTCGACGAATTGACAACAGCGATTTCCGCGGGCGTAATGCAGGGATTTGAACGAGTGCAGGTATTGCTGCCTTATAATTTGGGCAGGCTGGTTTCAATGTTCCATGAAAAAGGACACGTGGAAAGCCTGGAACACAGCGAAGATGGAGTTTTTATTACTGGCTTGCTGCCGGTGCAGCTGCTGAGTTTTTTTGATGAATATTTGGTGGATTAAAAAACCAGGCGAAAGCCTGGTTTTAGTTCTTATGTTGAGAGTGTAAGTTATTCTTTTTCGATGGTGATAACTTCACGACCCTGGTAGTATCCACATTTGGGGCAGACACGATGCGGCAGGCGAGTTTCGCCACAATTGGGGCAATTCACGCTGGCGCTTGCTTTCAGGTGGTCGTGAGCACGCCGACGGTCGCGCCGTCCGGGGCTTACTTTTCTCTTCGGTAATGGTGTCATCCTAAACTCCTAACTTGCACTCGTAATATTAACCTATTTAGTTTACTCAATAAATACAGAAATTGCAAGGTTTTAGCAGGTTTTTGTTATTCTCCAGCGAAAATGTCATCCCCCTAAATCACCAGCGATTATGTCAAAGAAAACAAAAAGCCGGGTTTATTTTCGCCCGGCTTAGAATGGTGAACACTAATAGGTTAGAAAACCCGAATGGCAATTTCTGCCGGAGCTGCGAGCAGGCGATCCAGTTCGGGATATAGCTTAACAAGTGTGAGTGAGAAGCCCATCATTTCAAGCGAGGTACAATAATCGCCAACGTAGTTCCTCTTCACCTTGAGTCCCCGTTTTTCACAGAGTTCATGTGCATGCCCATAGAGAATGTAGAGTTCGGAAACTGGTGTTCCGCCCATGCCATTGATCATCAGGGCAACTTCATCACCTTCCTTGTAAGGCAGGTCGTTGGCAACAGCTTCGAAGAGCTCATCAACAATCTTATTGGCTGGAGCGAGTGGGACTCGTTTGCGTCCTGGTTCGCCATGGATGCCAATGCCGATTTCCATTTCGTCTTCCGTAAGTTCGAAAATGGGAGTGCCCTTTGCAGGTGGGGTGCAGCCGGTGAGTGCCATACCCATTGTTCGGGTCACTTCGACCACCTGGTTACCGATGGAAACAAGTTCTTGCAGGTTTTTACCTTCTTCTGAAGCAGCACCGCAGGCTTTCATCACGAAGAAGTTTCCAGCAACGCCACGGCGACCGACAGTGTATAGACTGTCTTTCACTGCAACGTCGTCATTGATAACTACTCTGCCAACTTCGATGCCGTCCATCTCAGCCAATTCCTGACCCATATCGAAGGACATCGTGTCACCGGTGTAATTGTTTAGCAGGTGAAGCACGCCCATCGGGCCAGCGACCAGTTTGGTGGTCTGATAGACAAAATCAGCGGGAGGGGCAGCAAACACGTTGCCGGGGCAAGCAGCATCCAACATACCTTTACCGACAGTCATCACATGTGCCGGTTCGTGACCAGAGCCAGAGCCCTGCATGATGGAAACCTTGTTATCCATCGGGATGTCTTTGCGCATGATCAGGTTGTATTCAGGGATATATTTCAAAGTATTTGGATTGGCGAGGGCAATGCCTTTGAGCATTTCAGGTACAAAATCTTTGGGATCGTTTACAAATCTTTTCATTATGTTCTCCTTTTTTAATGAAAAAACTATGCTCTCCAATCTTCGTTGAGAGCTTTGATCATGGTTGCAAGTGCAACCGAGCCGGCATCCAGGGTGCCAATGCTGCGATCACCAGTGTATGCTGCGCGACCACGCTTAGCAAGCATTTGTCGGGTGGCTTCAGCTGCTTCGGCTGATACCTGTGTGGCAATTTCGAGAATCTCGAGGTCTGTTTTGCCTTCATTGATGGCGGTTTCAATGGAATCAGTTGTTGGAATAAGCGTGTCAAGGTAAGTTTTATCTCCCAGATCACAATTTCCCCGTTTCTTAATTCCTTCAATTACCGCGCGTAAAACCGGGACAACATCTTCTCTTTCCGCTTTTTCTTTCGTGCCAAGTGCCATTCCTGCCCGAAGGAAGGTGGTCCCCCAGATTGTTCCAGAGACGCCTCCAACTGAGCCCATGATAATTTTGGCAACTTCCTTGAGGAAAGTACCTGGGTTTGTGTGGTCGATATCGTCCCATTTTTCAATTACTTTTTCGAAACCTCGAGCCAGAGAGTAGCCAAAATCCCCATCGCCAACTACGGCATCGAGTTCTGTAAAAAACTGCTCATTCTTGAGAGCAGTGTCCGCAATGGACTTGACTACAAATTCAACATCTTTGGTCATAGATTAATTTCCTCGGTTCGTTTTGACTTGAGTATTCGTATAAAAATCTTCGTTTTGACACCTCCCATTTTCACAGCATTAGTCGAACATATGTGTTAGTTGCTGAACGTGTAAGACACCGTCATAATCGGGAATATCTCCCTTGATAAGCTGCCCCCTCTCTCCATCTGGATCACCTAAGTTGGTCACGATAACATCTGCATTGGTTAAATCTTCACGCTGAGTATAGAAGTTGCTGGTCGCGATCACACGAATCCCAGCTGCTTTGGCAGCCAAAACACCATTGTGAGAGTCTTCGACCACCAGGCATTCTTCGGGTCTAAAGCCGGTCTTTTCAAGTGCGAGGAGATAGATAGCAGGGTCTGGTTTCTTTTTGGAAACAATATCACCGGCAAGCACAAATTTAAAGGGGATATCCTGCAAAACGTTGTAGGCAATTGCATGGGCAGCGCGTTCATTTGAGGTAGTTGTGACAGCCAGGGTAAGACCTGCTTCCACACCTTCTTTCATAAAACGGTGAATGCCCGGTCTCAGTGGCAAACTGCCGGTTTCAATCAGTTCAATAAAACGATCGGTCTTATAGGCATGCATCTTCTTTAACAGATTATCGACTTCTTCATCATCAACTTCAACACCGAAGCCGCGGGTTTTTAGATGGTGCTTCATGCGTTCTTTCCCGCCGCCAACCTGGAGCAATTCGTGATAGTACTCAACATCCCATTCAGTATCGAACCCCATGTGTTTGAAGGTGTCATTAAAGGCGACCCGGTGACCGTCCCGTTCGGTATCAATGATGACCCCGTCCTGGTCGAAAAATATAGCTTTGATTGTCATATAACCTCCCCTATGCTTTTCCAGCACTTCCCAGCACATCAATCCACCGACCGACAACCGTGCGGATGGCATCTCTAACAACCATATCAACCTTTCCCGGGTTGTATTCTTCTCGTTTGTCTGAGATGTACTTGTAGGTTGAATCAATGAGGGTATGCTTCAATTCGGTTGAGACGTTAAATTTAGCTCCACCGGCTTCCAATAAACGTTTGACATATTCGTCTGATAACCCTGTACCGCCGTGAACAACTAACGGTGTGTTGATGCGGTCTGCATTGAGCATCTGGTTGATTTTTGCCATCCGTTCAAAATCAACCTTCGGGTTCTTCGTCTTGTAGACACCATGTGCGGTTCCGATGCCAGGAGCGAAGATATCGACACCAGTTCTTTCTACAAACAGGACTGCCTCTTCAGGGTTACAAAGGGCAGCTTCGTTTTCTGCGACAACAATCTGATCTTCCACACCGCTAACCGTGCCCAATTCACCTTCCACTGAAGCATCACTGTTGGCATGGCAGTAATCGACCACTTCTTTGGTCTGGCGGATGTTTTCTTCAAATGGCTGTTTGGATGCATCGATCATGATATTGGTGTATCCGACATCAGCCAGTTTTTTACAATATTCCACCTCAGTACAGTGATCCAGGTGGAGACAGATAGGTACAGGTGCCTGGTTGGCAAGGGTACGGTAGACAGCGACAATCACTTCTGGCTTGACAAACTTTGAGGGGGCGACTGACGCCTGGATGATCAGAGGAGCATTCTTTTCGATTGCGGCTTCAACGACACCTTGCATCTGATTGATACTGGTGATATTGAAAGCGCCAATGGCATAACCACCTTTTGCCGCTTCGCGGGTAATCTCTAAAGCATTAACAATAGACATTTATATTTGTATTCTCCTTTCTGATAGATTTTTTTTTACTCGACTTAGTTTTGGCTCCCTCCTTGTTTTCGTAGACTTTCTGCTATAAAGCGGAGAGATTAAAGGTTACAGAATAAAGGTCTCCCCGGTTGTAACAATAAAGAAATTCAACAGGGATTCCTTCTTCAGTAAACAACGTGCGCTCCTTGTATAGAACGGGAGCAAACTCATCAATTTTCAATAGTGCGGCAACTTCTGGTTCAGCAGGACGTGCCTCGAGACGTTGAACGCCGCGTCTTACTTTATAGCCACGAGATTCGTAATATGCCAACAAATTTTTTGAGAGCTCTCCAACGTTGCTCTCGGTAAAATCAGAAAACTTCTCATGAGAAAAATAAGCTTCATGAATCGTGACCGGATTTCCCTCAACGATTCGCAGGGTTTTTAAACGGATAACCTGCTCACCTTCCTCTTGACTGAGTGCTTTTGCTACCTGGAAACGGGCAGGGATAACACTCATTTCAAGGATTTTCTCGTCAACTGAAAGCTCATTTAGGCGCGAGGTTTCAAAAAAATTCTGAAGATGGCTGTGATTCCTGGCGAAATGCTGCAGGGCAACAAAAGTGCCGATACCATGTTTGCGATAGAGCAAACCTTCGTCGATGAGATCTGCCATGCTTTGCCGCAAGGTCATGCGGCTCACACCATAGGATGTTGATAATTCTTCTTCAGAAGGCAGCTTCTCGCCCCGGTTATATTCACCGTTCTTGATTCGTTCACGTAATGACTCTCTGATGCGAATATATTGGGGCAAGCCATTTGTGCTGGTGTTCGTTGCCAAAAACTCTTCCTTTCATCGAGACATTGGTTGGGTTGTATAGATGACTGAATTTTAGCATGTTAGTGAGGTATGTCAAGGTAAGGATTCAATTTGTCTGGAATTCGATAACTGTATTGATCGAAAGACTTTCATCGAGAAGACTTTTGGGTGATTGCATCCAGTTTGAGTAAACAAAGCTTGACAAATAGAATATTAAGATGTATATACAACCTAAGACAGCATAGATTTTTTTATTGTGATTTTGACGTAAAACAGAACCAGTCAAATACCCGGCGTTTGGTAAGTATGCTCCGGACCTAGATTCAGGTGGTAATAGTAATTAGCCAATACTCATAAACGGTACTTCTTGAACATATATCAGAAGGAGGATAAAAATTATGGTAACTGTCAATTATCTTACTGGTGGGGAAGCCAGAATGGGTGTCCAATTTTCTCTCCAATCCTTAAATGCATCCGTTCTGTCAGGTGACGAGCTCTATATTCAACGCGTTCAGAATTTCCTGCTTGAGCCTCAGGAATATAAGTTGTTAAAAAGCGCAGTTCAAGCGATCGGCATTACCCCACGGTTTCGGGATGTAATCAAGACATTTAAAGTAGCTGAGGGTGAAATACCGGCAGGCTTTCGTGTAGAAGCCAAATTATGCTCTGACGGTTTTCTGCAAATCGACCTTGTGCGCGATATTTCTTATGATAAAAACGGCATGAAACGTCCGACTGGAATGGTCTTCTCGGCTGATTCGGCAAATCCATATGAAATTGTCCCTATCTCACCGCTCCTTGTCAATCTGACCTGCAACCCTGGTATCGTGTATGATCTGTTTATTAATAACCCAAAAGCAAACATCGGCAATAAATATCAAACGCGGGACGAGGTATTTGAGGAAATAGGGCGAATATTGGGACCTGGATGTGATATTAGCGTTGAATTGAATAACCCATTTGAGAAGAATTTTGAAAAGATACTTGAAGAATGTGAGAAATTCAAAGATTTGCTTACCGAGTACCGCTTGGTGATTAAAGTGCCCCATACAGGACCGGTCAATGCTGAAAATGTGGGTGAGTTACTAACGGGTGACAAACGCTTATCAGTACGCTATAACCAGGCAACAACGGAAGATGCATTACGGGGGCACAACCTTGCGCTAAAACTTCGTGAGTATGGATACAGAATTAATTACACATTGATGTTTGAACCATATCAGTCTGCATTGGCATTGCAGGCAAAACCCTGTTTCATCAACAGCTTTATCCGACACCGCTTTATTCAAACTTCCAAGATAAAACAACTGCTTGACATGTTTGATCTTACGAACGACACACAATACCTCGTTGATATACGTAATCTTATGTTGGCTAATGATTACCTTAACAAAAACGAACAGGATACTGATCTTTTCATGATTCTCAAGCTTTCGCGAGATATCATACGTTACCGGAATATTGATAATGCGGTTGGGTCGGATGGTTTGGACGGAGTGCGGCACAATTTACGATTGTTACGAAATACTAATTTGACTGACACGCGTCTGATCATCTGTTCAATGGAGGGCGATTATAATTATCCGGATATCGACAAATTGATGACCGATCCAGAATACAGTGATGTAATAGACCGAGTTGTGATTACAGCTGAACCGGGGTATCTGGCACGCTTCACCTCAACAAACCAGGTAATATCTTACCAACGCAGATTTATGAATGCTGCAGAGGGAGAAAGATAATAAATAGGATATATTTTAGGAATGACACAAACAAAGAGAATTTTGATCAGAGGTGGGGGGGATTTGGCGAGCGGGGTAGCAGCAGTGATGCATCGCGCTGGTTGGCAGGTTGTTATCTGCGAATTGCCTGAACCATTGGTGGTCAGGCGAAAGGTTGCTTTTGCTGAGGCTATCTGGGAAGGGAACGTTCAAGTTGAGGAGATTGAGGGGGTCCTGGTCGATGATTTGAAGGATTTGGAAAATTATTTAGAATCCCGCAAAGTTGTGGTGCTGGTGGATCCGGATATGAAGGTATTAGAGACACTGAATTTTGACTGCGTTGTGGATGCGCGAATGCTAAAGCGATTTGAGGCGAATCCCTTGGATGGCAAGGTGCCCTTGATAGGGCTGGGACCCGGTTTTGTTGCAGGAATGAATTGCAATGCGGTTATCGAAACAAATCGCGGTCCGGAACTGGGTAAAGTGATCTGGGATGGTGTCGCCGAAGCAGACACAGGAAAACCAGGGATAGTTGAAGGACGCGGGCTTGAGCGTGTTTTGTATTCAGAAGGGAATGGTAAACTGGTCACTTATGCTGAAATTGGCGATTTTGTCAGCGAAGGTCAGGTGATTGCTGAAGTAGAAGACATGCCTGTAAGAGCGCCTTTTGACGGCGTGTTGAGAGGAATGGCGCGACCAGGTTTGGTTGTGAAAGAAGGCGTGAAAATAGGAGATGTCGAGCCTCGCATGGATGTGAATCTCTGTTACCAGATATCCGATAAGGCTCTCGTCGTTGGAGATGCTGTCTTAGAAGCGCTTAATCAGATCCTGAGCGAATAAGTATAATGGTTGAATACATCGAACGACTGCGCGTAGTTAAACCATTAACAATCTCGATTGTTGGTGCAGGAGGAAAGACGACGTTATTGATAGAGCTTGCCTACTTATTGCCTGGATTGGTAATAAGTACGACAAGCACTAAATTAGCCTCTGAGACTGCGCTGTTATTCGAAAGGCAAGCTCACCTTGATGGGGAATTGCCAGACTTTAGTGTATTCGGCGGACCACAAGTTAAAAACATACTCGTAACTGACCATAGTTTTGAAAAAGATGGAATCATCAAGTTAGAAGGTTTGAGTCCGGATCAATTAGTGACTTTAAACCGAATATGCTATCAAAATAATGCTACTTTACTGATAGAAGCAGATGGGGCGAGGCACAGACAACTTAAGGCGCCTGCTGATTGGGAACCGGTAATCCCGGATTTTTCAGACCTTGTCATATATGTAATCGGGGCTGAGGGTATCGGAAAACCATTGAATGAAGAAAATGTCTTTCGCAGTGAAATCTTTGCCTCTCTGACTGAAAGCAGGCTGGAGGAGCCGGTTCAACCCGAAATGATCGCCAGGTATTTGCAACACCCACTGGGTGGGCAAAAAGGCATCCCTGAAAACGCAAATAAATTTCTCTTGATTGCCCAAAATAATTTCGAATCTTCCACATCTGATATATACCAAAACCTCGCAAATCAAATGAAAGGTTATTTTGATGCCGTTTTTATTGCGTCTTTCGGTTTGGGAAGACAATGCCACCAAATAAAATCGCATCGTCTGCTTTGATTTATTAATAACCTTCAAGCGAAAGCTCTTTTAAGGACCTTCCGAAGAAGCAAATTCTCATTCGGGTGTTGAAATCCCAATCCTGTTAATCATTTCTTCTGATTCATGCAATCCCTCTGTGAGGGACGAATTGATTTCAGTCTCACTATATTTAATCATCGTTCACAGGAGAGCTAATCTATCGGTTATCATTAAGGACGAACGGAAATGAGTGGATACTAATGCAAAAATTACTTGAAAAATACTTTAAGATATTCCAGTTGGAAGGCCGCCAGGGATATGAAAACAAGGCTGTTATGGGTGGTATGAAAGCGCTGGCAGCGCACTGGCCCTCCGAAGCAAGAGAAAATTCGATTTCTGAAAACCTGATTCCCGTTGTCGCCTCGATCCTGAACCATTACCCAAATTTGGACGAGGCAAACAGGCGCAAAGCTTTGTTAGAAATTGGCGATTACCTCGAAATTCCTAATATTAATACCCTGCCGGAATATCGTCCAAAAGATGCTTCCCTCAGCGAACCTGAATCTTTGAAACAAAATGGAACGAAAAAACAGTGGACACCAGAAGTAAAGACAACGACTTCACAACCTGAAGAACAAGTGATGCGCTCCAAGGTAAACATGCGTCTGCGCGAAATCGCCAGTAAGCCCATGAGCAATGCCGCTTATGGGCTTGATGCGCCTGTCGATGTCATTCGTGGGGTTGGAGAGAAACAAGCCGGTCACCTGGTAAAAATGGGTGTAAAGCAAATTAAAGATCTGCTCTATTTGTTCCCCAGGCGATATGATGATTATTCCAGGTTAAAAACCATTAGCCAATTGGAATATGGCGAGGAGGTCACGATCCTTGCCAAGGTTATAAGCGTCGAACCGTTCAAGACGAAAAAAGGCAAAAGGCTGGTGGAAGCCGTTGTTTCAGATACGACCGGAGCACTGCGCCTGTTGTGGATGAACCAGGACTGGCATCTGCGTTTTCTAAAAAAGGATTTGTTCATATCAATATCAGGCAAAATTGACACTTACCTGGGTCACCCTGTCATTTGGTATCCGGACTATGAACCTGTTGACCGACAGCAATTGCATACCAACCGAATTGTTCCGGTCTACCCACTCACTGCCAAAATCACGCAGCGTTGGCTGCGGCGAACCCAGTTTAATACCGTTCGTTATTGGGCACCCCGGGTGAGCGACTTTTTGAATGAAGACATTCGCGAAAAAGCCGGTGTTCTCAACACAACTGATGCCTTGTTACAAATCCATTTCCCTGAATCTCAGGAAGCCCTTGAAACAGCCCAGCGCAGATTCGCTTTTGATGAAATTTTTCTACTGCAAGTTGGGATTTTGCAACAAAAACGACAATGGCAACAACTTCAAGGACATGCCTATCAGGTGACAGACGAATGGTTGGAACAGAGGATGTCAGCTTTGCCTTATGAATTGACCGCATCTCAGCGTAAGGCTGTTGACGAGATAAGAACCGACCTTGCCCAGGAGCACCCTATGAACCGCTTGCTGCAGGGTGATGTAGGCTCGGGCAAGACAGTTGTGGCTGTGTTGGGCATGGCAATTGTGATTGAATCCGGAGCACAAACTGCTATCATGGCACCGACCGGCATCCTGGCAGAACAACATTTTCAGACGATTCGATCTTTATTGACGAACGCGAGCCCTGAAAATCCCGCTTATCTGGAAACAGGACAAGTGCGGTTGCTGACCGGAGATACCTCCCAGGCAGACAGGATAAAGATTCATGAAGATTTGCAATCCGGCTATATAAAGGTTCTGATCGGAACCCATGCGCTGATTGAAGACCCTGTCAAGTTCCTAAACCTGCAAATGGTGGTGGTTGATGAACAACATCGGTTTGGCGTTGCACAAAGGGCTGCCTTACGAGCCAAGGGTGATAATCCGCACCTATTGGTTATGACAGCTACGCCTATCCCGCGGTCGTTACAGTTCACGATATTTGGCGATTTGGACGTTAGCATCATGGACGAACTGCCAGCAGGCCGCATACCGATAGAAACTTTTGTTGTCTATCCAACCGAACGTGAAAGGGTGTATAAGAAAATCCGAAATGAGGTTGAGGGCGGTCACCAGGTTTTCATTATTTATCCGCTTGTTGAAGCAGGAGAGAATGAAGAAATTAAAGCTGCGGTTGATGAGCAGGTGAGACTGCAGCAGGAAATTTTCCCAGATTTAAAGGTTGGTTTGGTTCTCGGCAGAATGCGCCCGTCTGAAAAAGACCAGGTTATGCTGGATTTCCGGGAAAAAACCTTTGATATTCTGGTTTCGACTTCCGTGGTTGAAGTAGGTGTGGACGTTCCCAACGCTACAATCATGGTAATTGAAGGAGCCAACCATTTTGGTTTGTCACAATTACACCAGTTCCGGGGTCGTGTCGGACGTGGAGACGCTCAGTCCTATTGTTTCCTGATTCCAGACAATGACAATGCTGTAGAGAACCGACGCCTGCAGGTGATGACTGAAACGAATGACGGGTTCAAGCTGGCTGAGATCGATTTACAGGAAAGAGGACCAGGCGATTTTCTTGGAACCAGGCAAGCAGGAGCGTTAAACCTCCAGGTTGCCAGCCTGGCTGATATCAGGTTGATTAAAGAAGCTCGTGATATCGCTGAAGAAATTTTGGCAGAAGACCCTGAACTGATACACGGAAAAAACCTGACTCTTAAAGATGCGCTGGAGGTATTTTGGCCTCAAACAGATGGCGCGGGAGATGTAAGCTAATGCGAAAAGTGCTGTTTCCAGGAACGTTTGATCCGATTCATTATGGTCATATTGACATCGCAACCAGAGCGGCAAACTTGTTTGATCAGGTCGTCGTGGCTGTCTATGACAAACCGTTGAAATCCTTATTGTTTAGTCCGGAACAAAGAATTGAAATGGCAAAAGCTGCTTTTGACGGGATCGGGAATATCAACGTTGTGGGATACTCCGGTCTCACGGTTGTCTTTGCCAGCGAGATTGGCGCTAATGCAATTGTCAGAGGGCTGCGTGTTTTCTCCGATTTTGAATATGAATTCAGAATGGCACTCGCTAACGATCGTTTGAACTCGGAAATTGATACGATTGCGTTGATAACCTCTGAAAAAAACACATTTCTCTCCTCTTCAACTGTGAAGGAGATAGCATCTTATAACGGTGATGTTTCCAGTATGGTTCCCCCGCATGTTCACCAGGCGTTAATTAAAAAATATCAGGAGCTAACATAAACTGTTGATGAGCGGGCACGAAAGGTGCAACAAAAGTATTGATTGAAATGATATGCAAGTCAGTTGGAGAAAAATATGGACATCTTACACTTGGTTGATCGATTAGAAGAGTTGTTCAACAACAGCAAGCCAATACCATTATCCCACAGTGTTGTAGTGGATGAAAACTCGTTTATGGATATCATTGACCAGATGAGAATATCCATTCCTGACGAGATTAAAAAAGCACAGCAGTTAATTGCTCAGAAAGACCGAATCCTTGCCCAGGCGCAGGAAGAAGCCAACCGCACCGTTGCTATCGCCCGGGAGAAAAGTGAACGGATGGTAGAGAAATCAGATATTTATCAAGTTGCCCAAACAAAAGCCGATGAAATCACCCGACAGGCTCAATTTGTTGCCCAGCAGACTCAGGATGATGCTGACCGATACGTTGCAGGCACGTTGGTTGGGTTGGAAAGAGAATTGAAAAGAGTCTTGATCCAGGTTGAAAACGGGATAAAATCCTTGCAACCTAAAGACACCGGCGATTAAACACTCAGAGTCATAAACACCGGGGCTTTTTTAGGAAGTCCCGGTGTTGTATTTAAGCAATTCTTATTCAGTCAGTTTCAACTTGTTCGCTTTTTTTACTGGGTTTTCGACTGTGCTTTTTGGCAGGTCGCAACCCGTTTTGGTATTTAAGCTCGCCAACAATCGAGTTTTCGAGCACCGTGTCCATATGATCTACAAGTACAATTTCGAGCTGGTCGCGGATCAGTTGAGGGACTTCGATCAGGTCCTTTTCGTTTTTGGTGGGTATGAGAACTTTTTTCAGACCAGAACGGTGTGCTGCAAGCACTTTTTCGCGAACACCACCAATCGGTAAGACCCTACCCCTGAGTGTTATCTCACCGGTCATGGCGACCTTGTGATTGACAGGCACTCCTAAAACAGCAGAGATTAAAGCTGTGGCGAGGGTGATGCCAGCGCTTGGTCCATCTTTGGGGATGGCTCCTTCGGGGACGTGGATGTGAATGTCAGTTTCTTCGAAGAAATCATCAGGGATCTCAAATATCTTTTGCTTTGATTTCAGGAAACTCAGGGCTGCTTGGGCTGATTCCTGCATAATCTCTCCAACCTGACCTGTGATCTGGAGATTGCTCTTACCGGCAACAACCAGGACTTCGATTGGCATAATTTCACCGCCGTTTTCGGTCCAGGCAATTGCAGTCGCCAGTCCAATTTCATCTTTTGCTTCTGCGGTCATGGGGAAGAATTCGATAGGTCCCAAAAGGTTGCTCACCAATTCCGCATCTACAAGGGTTGGAAATTCGATTCCTTCTGATTTTTTTGTGGCAATTTTTCGTAACACAGTGCCAATTTCCCTTTCCAGGTTACGCACACCGGCTTCGTAGGTGTAGCTTGCAATGATCAATCGCAAAGCTTCATCTGTGAACTGTATTGGTTCCTCATCAAGCCCATTTTCCAACATCTGCTCCGGGATAAGGAATTGCCTTGCTATCGCGATTTTGTCTTCTTCGATGTAGCCTGGAAACTCAATTATTTCCATGCGGTCAAGTAGCGCTGGAGGTATCGTCGCGACTGTATTTGCCGTGGTGATGAAAAATACTTTCGAAAGATCATATGGCACTTCGATGTAATGATCTGAAAATGAAAAGTTTTGTTCCGGGTCGAGGACTTCAAGCAGAGCAGCCGAAGGGTCTCCGTGGAAATCCGCATTGAGTTTGTCAATCTCATCGAGCATAAACAATGGATTGACCACTTTTGCTTTGATCATAGTTTGCAAGATCCTGCCTGGCATCGAGCCGATATAAGTGCGGCGGTGCCCGCGGATCTCTGCTTCGTCGTGCACACCACCCAGAGACATCCGAACAAACTTCCGGTTCATGGCAGAAGCGATCGACATGCCAAGAGAGGTTTTGCCAGTCCCCGGAGGACCAATAAAACACAAAATTGGCAGGCGGTTTTTCTTCGGACGCAAACTCTTAACAGCAAGGAACTCTATGATACGGTCTTTCGCTTTTTGGAGACCATAATGGTTTTTGTCCAAAACCTCCCGGGCTTTACGGACATCAAGATCGTCTTCGGTTTCTTCAGACCATGGTAAATCCAGCAAATAATGGAGGTAGTTTGAAATCATTCCGTTTTCCGGAGAGAGAGGTGGTGATGAACGCAGGCGGTCAAGCTCTTTCTCTACAGCTTCTCGCACTTCATCGGGCAAGGTGGAATTTCCCAACTGTTCCTCGATCTTGAAAATATCCGGATCAGCTGATCTCCCTTCGTTCAACTCAACCTGAAGACGATTGATGTGCTCCCTCAATACAGTTTCCCGTTGGTTCTTGTCAAAGTCCTCATGAATGCTGGAGAGGACTTTTATGTCCAGCTCCATCATACGGGTTTGAGAAACCAGCATGGAATGTGCCATCCTGAGGCGAACCAAATCGTTGCTTTCTTGCAGGAGATCCATTCTCTCTTTTCCTGAAAGAAACAGGTTGGAGCCGATGAAGTCTGCAAGTTTCCCGGCATGGTCGATTTCAAAGGCATAGTCGAGCCTGCGCCGGTTCAGGTTTGAAGGCATGCTGGCAAGTTTCGCCAGGCTGGTTTTGGCACTGCGGATTTCGCTCTTTACTTCGTTGGTACGCCTGGCTGGTTCGTGGACGACTTCAACTTCTGCAAAGTTACGTCCTTGCTTCTCAAATGTATTTAGTATCCTTACCCGACGGCGCGCCTCCATGAAAACTTCCTGGTAGCTAGGTCCGGAAAAGTCAAATTCCACGCCAAATGCCATCTCCACGCCAATAGAGTAGATCGAATCAAAGGACAGGGTTTTAATATCTTCAATAGCAGGGTAAACAGCTATCAGGGTTTCACGATTGTGGATAGCTTCTTTGAGCAGTTCCGGGTCAGAAACCTCAGAAACCACGGAGTCTTCGTATAGTCGACCGGTTGCATCCGGAAGCAATGGTTCGTTAAACATCACCACCAAAGGGGCGCTAAATTGTTTTTCTTTGTTGGTAGTACGGTTCTTGCTTAAAAAAACCGTAGTATCGGATGAGAAGTTATCGATGTATTCGTCGTAGTCGTCCAAAGGATTGAAACTCCTTAATGTTTTATTTCTGACCAAATTGTTTTGGCTCCGGCAGCAATAAAAAGACTGCCGGTTACAAGTATACCCTTTGCATTACCTGCAAGCGGGAGTGCTTTCTCCATTGCCTCTTCAATTGTCGGAGCAGTAATGACTTCTGTGTTATATGCTGACAGGATATCTTTCAACTCTTCGGGTGAGGCAGCGCGTGGATGCAGAGATTGGGTTGCGATCACCAACTCGACCCGAGGTAAAATCGCATTCAACATATCACCCATCGATTTGTCTGCTGATGCTCCAAAAATCAGGATGAAGGGCAGGTTGGGGAAGTATTCATCAATTGTGGCTACCAGGCGTTCAATAGAATCGCCGTTATGAGCAGAATCGATGATAACGGGAGGATATTCTCTTAAGATTTCGAACCGAGCGGGCCAATAAACCTGGCTGAACCCTGTCTTGATATCCTTTCGGGTAATTTTGAAACCAGCAAGCCGGATCTGATCAAGTGCTGCGACAGCTGTTGCGGCGTTTTCGACCTGGTGCTGCCCGAGCAAAGGTAAGCTGAGTTTGAGAGGTGACCGGGTGTTGCTATTCTTGCCACGAACTTTTTTTGCCCGGGATATGATGGAAAAGGTTTGTTGATTTAAGCTGTGCCCGAGTGGCTGATAGATGTATTCCTGATCCACTTCAATCAACAGGGCGTTTCGATCTTCTGCTATCTTTCGCAGAGCGAGCAAGGGTTCTCCCTTTTGATGCGAGACCACAATCGGGCGCCCTTGTTTGATAATTCCACCTTTTTCAGCTGCTATTTC
>Ga0123334_1003465_pt1 | contig 16975 bp, 14 predicted proteins | sample BiotimSIPDNA_FD_89706 | JGI IMG/M metagenome (GOLD analysis project Ga0123334, IMG submission 89706) | Anaerobic biogas reactor microbial communites from Washington, USA - Biogas_R1 time_0 SIP DNA | ecosystem: Engineered > Bioreactor > Anaerobic > Unclassified | place: Washington, USA... | reverse complement strand
CTGCGGTTATGTTTCATGGATTTCAGCAATGATATTTCGGCGAAAGTCATATTTTTTTCGATTTGTTTGTACCCCATATCCCCTCCAAAGAGAAATTCAGTGGGGGATATATGTCAGAAATACAGCTAATTGTCAAGTAAATACAAGTATTTATTACAATTTTTTGCAAATATTTTCATGCGTTTCACCGGGATCCCCCCCCTGCTTTCCGGGATATCGGCGGCAGTCATATCACCGAGTGCTTCCTCCGCTGAGGGATCTATCGGCAAGGAAAATTAAGGGTGGTTATGCAAAGCTCTCGAAGATAAGGACTGTCATGATGGGAGGCCGGTGTCATTTCCGTGGCCAGAACAAAACCATAACTGGTATCGACAGCGGCATGTTCCTTGAGCCCAAAGTGAGGAATGTCATTTTTCACCGTCCAGTCCGATTCGAGATCGCGGGAGAATTTCAGGATGTTTCCGTTTTTATCAAGATTGCCCGCTGGTGTTTTTCTTTTTTGTTTTTCATCTTCCAGCTTTTCCTTGCTGATGGGATGACTGGCCGATTTAACTAGGCGGGCGTCAACGGCTACGCCTTCATTGATGGTTAAACCCCTGGCGGCAAATTGTTTAAGGAGTTCGTTGTTGATTGTGCGCATGGTGTCTTTTGATAATCTGCTTCTGAAGCGGGAGAAGGTGGAGTGATCGGGAGCGGTGTCGTCGAAGGAAAGCACCAGGAACTTTTTGAAGGATAATCTGTCGTTGATCTGGGTTTCGAGTTCAGTGTCGGAATCGATATGGAACCATTGCTGGAGGAGCAGACATTTCATAAGGATGATCGGATGGTAAGCCTCGTTTCCCTCAGCGCTTTTCCCGACGGGATAGGTTTTCATGAGGAGGTTTTCGATGCTGGACCAATCAATGATTGCGTTGATCTGTTCCATTCTTTTTATGGCCCGGTTTTTTCGATAGAAGAGAAAAGGGAGATATCAGCGAGGGTGAAGTTGGTTTGCATCTTTTTGAATCCCATATATCCTCCGAGGCTTTGAAATTGCGGGAAATATGGCAGAAAAATCACATATTGTCAAGTATAATCATCATGTTATAGTTTGAATAATCACTTTTTTGACCGTAATTTAGATCATCAAAAAATATTCAATTTGATGAGTTATGCAAAGCTCTCATTTCGAAAAATTCAAAGGTCTCGCTCCGGGTTGAGGACATCCGAAAACTGCGTCTCGAACATAAGAAGTTGCCTTTCTGGAATATGGACTTTCATATCAGGCACTTATAGTACATTTCAGAGTATAAACAACCGCAAATCCACAATTTTCTTCAGTTTCCAAAGAACAGTTTCATTATTTATGCGGGTTGCAGCCCGTATTTTTCAGGACGGACTAATTATATGGACAATATAAAAATAGCGCCTAATCAGCACGAGAAAAATTTAAAAATATTGAGTATCCACTGGGGATTGATCCCTGGGGGGGTTGCCGTCTATGCGCGTCACATAGAAAACGTGGGACAAAATTCGCAAATTCAAATAAAAAGCCTCTGCATAAATTCAGCGGCATGGCCCTTTGACCAAATCAGTGCTGCCCACATAAATATGAATGTTTTTAACATAAAAGGACGATTGGATTTTTCTTGGGTTCAAAAGGTTCGAGCCTATATCAAAGAAGGATCTCCAGATCTTATTATGACTTATGGATTCAATGGCGCCTTTGTGGCGGCACTTACAACGAAAAAACTCGATATTCCTGTCGTCTCCTCATGGCACGGTGATTATTATCCGAGTGATCTTTCCCAGAGAATCAGAAAACCTTTCTTTGACGCCCTATTAAAAATTCTTTTTAGACATAGGGTTAAAGAAATCGTAACAGTATCTAATTATTCAAAAAAGGCACTTTTGGAGAAAAAGATTGATGGACGGAAAATTGCTGTTATTCACAATGGGATACCGCCTGAACCATTGAATATTGATCATGTTCAAAGTATTAGAAAAGAACTCAGGATACCAGAAGATTGCCTTCTTGCCGGAACAGCTTGTAGACTTGCATCTCCAAAGGGTTTGGAGTGGTTCCTGAGAGCGATAGCTATAGTGGCGAAGAAGAGCAATACAATCCGGTTTGTCTTGTGGGGAGATGGACCACAAAAGGGGCACCTTCTAAGTCTTATAAAGGATCTTGGTATCCGTGAGTTTATAAGGATGCCCGGTTATCGATCGGACATTGACCATTGCCTTCCTGCTTTGGATATATTTTGCATGTCTTCATTTGCTGAGCACTTTTCTATTGCACTTCTTGAGGCCATGCGTGCAGAGCGTCCCATTGTTGCCACGGATGTAGGCGGTAACCCAGAAGCAATAAAGGATGGAGTTCATGGACTGTTGGTGCCATATGCTGATCCGGATGCGATGGCAGAAGCGATATTGAAACTAGCGGGTGATCAATTCTTGCGCGAAAAAATGGCTGCGAACGCAAAACAACGTTTCCTTGATGAATTCACTGCAGATAAAATGGTTGAGAAAACGGCTGAATGGATAATGAACTGCGCTCAGAAACACGCAAGGAGATCGATAAGTAATGCTTGATCCTGCCTGCCAAGATTCGCATCATGCCCCTGAGAGTGAAGAAGTCCATCGATTTGTTGCACTAGCTGCTGAGGCAAAGTGAAAATAGTTATTTGCTGTTCCAACTTTACTCATGAAAATCTAAGATTGATGCCTTGGCGATACATCCATGAACTTGCAAAAGGATTTCAACATTCCGGTCATGAAATATCTGTAGTATCCATTGGAAATTCCAATCATCTAACATCAATTTGTATTGATGGCATTGAAGTATTTCATGCAGCCGTTAGCGATCTTTTCATTGACCGCATGAAAAGATTAAAGGAGTTCGATTATATTCTCTGGTCCTCCTCGCCGCTGACAGCATTGTATCATAGGCAGTTTAGCACACTGGGAAAACCGTTTATCCTGCTTTTTACCGGCCCATTCTATTCTATTGGTGACGTTGCTCGTGCCCATATGTTGTGCATTCCGTGGAAACAATTATTAACCCATTACAAAAATGCTTTGGTACCCCTGAGATGGACTAAAAGATTAATTGCTGCGGAATATGTAAAATCGGTGGTTGTGCTCAGTAAAAGGAATGAAGATATTCTTAAAAAAATAAAAATCTCAGGGGATAAAGTTAAGGCAATTCCTCCCGGCTATGAATTTCATAGTGAGCCCTTGCGGGGAGAGAATTCCTTAGAAGCTGTAAGGGAGCGTCTAGCATTACCTCATCATGAAAAACTGATCATATATCTGGGGTCCCTTTACGAGATACGCGGAATCTCTATATTGGTGAAGGCATTTAGCCAAATCATAAAGACATGCAAAAATGTTTCTCTCCTTGTTCTTGCAAGAACGGAACGCGGGAACGAAATAAATGCCTTGATGACGCAAATAAAACAGCTTCGCATTGAGGGGAAGGCGATCATAAAGTCAGGTATTCTTGATACTAAAACTGTGCAAAGTTACTTGTATGCATCGGATATTATTGCCTTGCCATTTGTCTTGGTTCCTTCTGATATGCCGGTTGCTGCGTTGGAAGCCATGTCACTGGGAAAGCCCGTCATTACGACAGATATCGATGGAATGCCGGAAATGATCCAGGGTAGGGGGATTGTCGTTAAGCCCGGCAGTGTTAAGGAACTGGCAGAAGCCATAAAGCGTCTTTCTCAGGATGATGAATTATATGCACAAATGCAGAGGAATTGTCGTGACTATATGGCAGACTATCCCTCACCAGAACATGTATCTCAAAGATTCTTAGCTCTTCTTAATAATCATGAACAAAAATAAGCCTGTAAAATTTCCCAATCCAATATTTATTACAGGTGTCGATGGATCAGGCAAAAGCTTTTATGCTGAAAAATTGATTGATGCTTTAAATAAGAAGGGTGTCCCTGCCCATCACTTATGGTCTCGTTTTAACAACATAACCTCTAAACCCTTATTGGCCTTTTGCCGGCTCATCGGATTGAATTACTACGAAAAGCATGGTGATGTTCTTATCGGATATCATGACTTCGAACAATCAAGTATTGTGTCACAGTTATTTATTCTTTTGCAATTGTTTGATGTATGGATAACAACCATCATCAGGATATGGCCCCATATAATGAGAGGGCACGTTCTTGTCTGCGACCGCGGGGCCTATGATACATTGGTTGATGTCATGGTAGATACAAAAAACGTCTCACTGTATCAGACCATCATAGGCAAAGCCTTTCTGTTGCTTCTGCCGAAATCTCACATGGTGCTTCATATCTCGAGGGAACATCAAAAAATATTTAAATTCCGGCCTGATGTAGAAATCGATAAAAATTTTAATTTGCGTTACGACCTTTATGAAACCTGCAAAAAAGCTTTCGGATGGGAACATGTTGATAACAACGGGACACCCGAAGAGACGTATAAAAAAATTTGCATGGAACTGAATTTGTAATGAAGAAAAAAGCTTTACCAAAGTGGCTGTCGAACACGCGATTATCAAGTTTTCTCCAATCAGAAATTGGAACAGTCGCATCCTATTGGTTGTTTCAGGGGATGCTTTATATGGACGTAAGGGAGATCATTCTGAAATTAATGATTGATGCGATAATGATCATTATTCTATACAGTATCGGTATTAATATCATTATCTGTGTCATTCTCGCACATACATTCAATATGTTTTTCAACGGACACTATTATGCCATGAAAAGCCATATGGGGTTTCATGAGACGACAGTACTGAATTTTTTGAACTATGTTGAGATGCTGCAAAAGCGCATGTCAAAAAAAAGTTATTTCTGCGGCGCTGCTGCGTATGGAAGTTTGTCCAGAAATCAATTTAAACCTTCATCTGATATTGATATCCGTGTTTTCCCCAAGAGGGGACTCATAAATTGGACACGTACAGTTTTATGGGTATTTATCGAGAGACTAAGAGCTTTTTTAAAAGCATTTCCTCTCGATATGTATGCATTCGATATGGCTGTCATTGATAAAAAGATGAGAGTTGATGAACCGCCGATAATATTCTCAGATCCGGAAAAAATCGTAGCAGAAAAATACCCACACCATGTACCATTCGATACCTTTCTGAGTAATTTCAAGAAAAAACACATCCAAGGGAATGATTAAGAAAAATCCGATTCTTTGTGTTGTTTGTTCCGCTGGCGGTCATTTTGCAGAGGCGACATTGGCAACAAAAGGAATAGATTATGCCATGTACTATGTTACCTACAGGGAACCGCACATTGATATGTCCCTTAAGGGGACGGAGTTTTATTACATTCTGAATCCTCATAAGTATTGGTGGAAATATCCGGTTAATTTTGCCCAGTCGTTGATTATCTTTTTAAAAAAAAGGCCTAAATTCATTCTGAGCACAGGTAGTGGCATGGCGCTCAGCACATGCTTGATCGGTAAGTTCTTTGGTTCCAAAATTATATTTATAGAGACAGGAGCACGGATTCACACCCCCTCATTGACAGGGAGGTTCATGTACCATTTCAGTGACCTTTTTATCGTGCAGTGGGAGTCGCTTCAGAAGCAATATCCGAAGGCCTTGTTCGGAGGGCTCTTATTTTGATCACTGTGCTGGTAGGGACAAATCCCTATAATTTCAACCGCCTCGTTCAATTCATGGATGACTATGCAAAGGCCACAGGCGAAGAAATATTCATTCAACTGGGTCATACAGAGTATCATCCCTCATTTTCCCGGTACGAACGATTCCTCAGTAAAAACGAATTAATCGAAAAAGTGCGACAGGCTGAAATTGTCATCACGCAGGGTGGCTTTGGAAGCATTGCGGACTGTCTTATCGAAGGCAAAAAAGTCATCGCCGTTCCCAGAAAGCCGGAATTGAATGAAGCACCGGACAGGCAGGAAGAATTAGTCCGCGAACTGGAGAAACAGGGCAGAATAATAGGGGTTTATGAGATAGAGAACTTGCCGGCTGCAATTGAGCTGGCCCGCAATTCGAATTTCGAAAAAGGTAATGCCCATAGAATTCCCTCTTTAATTAGAGAGTTTATAAAAAACAATGAATAAAGATCTTACGGTCATCATCGTCGAATACAAGAATACCCGTGTAACCCGGGAAGCGGTACGATCTGTTCGTGACTGCGTAACGATACTTGATCACGAGATTATTGTTATAAGTAACAGTTCATACAATGCGCAGGAAAAGAATGAATTCCTCCGGGATTTTGCAGATGTTATAGTCATATTCAATGCAGAAAATGCAGGTTTCGCCAAGGCTGTTAATCAGGGCATTAAAGTATCCAAATCGAAGTTTATATTACTTCTTAATCCGGATGCAAAGCTGCTGGATGAGAGCATTTCGTTGGCAATCAACTTTATGGACAATCATGAAAATGTTGGAATTGCTGGCCCCAAAACCGTTGATTGGAGCGGATGTATACAGGACTCATGCAGAAGCTTTCTGACCCTGAAGGGGCTGTTTGAAAGAACCTGGAAACGAATATCTAAACAAACCGCCTCGATTCTTGACAATATGGATTATGAACGGCCTCAATCTGTCGATTGGGTTTCCGGTGGATGTATGCTTGTGCGACGTCATGCCATTGAGGAAGTGGGATTGTTGGACGAGCGGTACTTTATGTACCTGGAGGATATGGACTGGTGCAGGAGATTCTGGCTTGGAGGCTGGAAAGTCTGGTATCTCCCGGAATGGACGGTTGAGCATACAGGTGAAAGGGGCAGCACCAATCATTTCAATATTATGAACAGACTCATGTGGATTCATATATCCAGTTTTTGCAAGTACCTGCTCAAATGGCAGGTAGGCTTCGGATATGACGTAAAAAAAGAATGCGCTCGCTGAAACGAAAGGCGGCTTGAAACACTGAGAGGGATATTGAAGGAATCATTTTAAAAGCATGGATTATTTAAAAAATATTAAGACGATAAGTTGGGTAAAGGGGCTGTTATATGCCCTTTTAATCATCTTTACATATCGAACGACTCTCCAGTGGATGATTCTTCATGATTGGGCCAGAGAGGACTACTCTTATTCTTATCTTATCCCTTTTATTTTCCTCTATCTGGTATGGGAAAAACGCGAAAATCTGGCTGCTTTCCCTTCTTTACCTTCATGGAAAGGGCTGATCCCTTTGAGTATCGGATTAATTCTATTCTGGCTGGGTGAGCTGGGAGGCGAATTTTTCACCTTGTACCTTTCCTTGTGGTTTACTGTCGTTGGAGTGTGTTGGCTGCATCTGGGCTGGCGGAAACTACGCTCAATAGGTTTTGCTTTCATCATGATGCTGACTATGTTTCCCTTTCCTGGTGTTATAAACTCTAAAATTTCCCTGGCTCTTAAGCTCCTTTCCTCCCAGCTTGGCGTCTGGATGCTGCACCTTTACGGGATGTCGGCCTACAGGGAAGGGAACGTCATCGATCTCGGCTTTACCCAGTTGCAGGTCGTCGATGCCTGCAGCGGCCTGCGCTATCTTTTCCCGTTAATGATCCTGAGCCTCATCGTGGCTTACTGGTTCAAGGGCCGTTTCTGGAAAAAGGCGGTTCTTTTCCTGTCGTCCATTCCCATCGCCATTGTTGTGAACAGCTTCCGGATTGCCCTGACGGGGGTGCTGTACAGTTTCTGGGGGCCTGCCGTGGCGGAGGGATTCTTTCATGGATTTTCGGGCTGGCTGATTTTTCTGTTCACCACGGCAATCCTGCTGGCAGAAATGTGGGTGTTGAAGAAGATCGGGAAAAGGATGGAGAAGGACGAGGAATCCATACGATCAGAGGTTGGCCAGGCGGCGGATAATGCGGCAGGGGCCTCGGTTGGCTGGAGCCGCTCTTTCCTTCAGCCCCAGTTTATCGCCGTGGGAGTGGTTCTGGGGTTGACGCTGGGCTTGTCGCAGGGCGTGGAATTCCGGGAAAAGATACCCATCAAGCAGTCTCTCGATCAATTTCCTCTTCAGGTGGGCGAATGGAGCGGCACCCGGGAAACCATGGAACAGCAGTTTATCGATGAACTGGATTTCAGTGACTATGTCATGGTTACCTACCGGGATCGACAGAACCAGACGGTTCACTTTTACACCGCCTATTATGAAAATCAGCAGAAGGGGGAATCCATCCATTCACCCGAAAGCTGTCTGCCCGGGAGCGGATGGAAATTCAGCCGGGCGGAGGAGATCGCCCTGGCGGCTGGAAACGGCGCTTCCCTGCGGGTCAATCGAGTTGTCATGGAAAAGGAAGGAGAACGGCAGTTGGCCTATTACTGGTTCGCCCAGCGGGGCCGCGTGCTGACCAAGCTCTATCAGTTGAAGCTTTATAACTTCTGGGATGCCCTGACACGGCAGCGGACCGATGGCGCGCTGATCCGGGTGATCACACCCATTGCGGGCTCGGAAAAGCCGGAAGACGCGGACACGCGGCTTCGAGGTTTCCTGAATGAGGCCATTCCTCTGCTTCCCGAATTCATCCCCAATTGATCGATGTCCTTTTAACCCCACCTCATGCCCATCCTTTTTGCCTTCATTCTGTCCCTGATCGTCACGATCGTGCTCATCCCGGTCCTGATTTCGGGGGCAAAGCGGACTTCCGCCTACGACCTGCCCGGCGAGCGGAAGGTCCATACGCATCCCGTGCCCCGCATCGGGGGGGTGGCCATGGCCGTGGGCGCGTTTGTCCCCATCCTCCTGTATGGCAATCAGGAAGCGGCTGCCTGGCCTTTTCTGGCCGGAGCGGCCGTACTTGTGGCTTTCGGGCTGATCGACGACCTGATCGGAATGCACTGGAAAATCAAGTTCGCCGGGCAGATTATCGCCGCCCTGGTTGTGGTTCTCTATGGGGGGCTCCGGATCACCCACCTGGGATCCCTCCAGCCGGATTCCCTGGTCCTGACGGAATGGATCGGCGCTTTTCTGGCCGTGTTCGCCATCGTGGGGGTGACCAACGCGATCAACCTGGCCGACGGGCTCGATGGCCTGGCGGGCGGGCTCACTCTCCTGATGCTGCTGTGCATCGGCTTTCTCGCCTGGAAGGGTCAGGATCTGTTTATCGTTCTGGCCTGCGCGGCGCTCTCCGGGGCCATCTTCGGGTTCCTGCGGTACAATACCTATCCGGCCACCATTTTCATGGGGGACACGGGCAGCCAGCTCCTTGGATTCTCGGCAGTCTGCCTGTCTCTTGCCCTGACCCAGGGGAATAAGGCCCTGAGCCCCATCCTGCCGCTCCTCATTATCGGCGGTCCCATCCTGGATACCGTGACCGTCATGGTCTCGCGCATTGCGGAGGGGCGGTCTCCCTTCTCGGCGGACAAGGGGCACTTCCACCATCGGCTCATGGGGCTGGGCTTCTATCACACCGAGGCGGTTTTTGTCCTTTATGTCGTTCAGTCCCTGCTGGTGCTGGCAGCCTACCGGTTCCGGTTTTATTCGGAATGGCTTCTTCTCGGGGGCTACCTGGCCTTTTCCGCTCTTTTCCTGATCGTCCTGCACCGGGCTGAAGCCTCGGGCTGGAACGTCCGACAGTTTACCGGCATCGACCGGGTCAAGAGGCGCCTGCGGCAGCTGCGGGAAGGGGGGATTTTTATTCGGCTCGTCTTCGAGCCCCTGAGGATTACAATTATTTGCCTGCTGGTTCTGCTGGCTTTCCTCTCCCGGGAAATCCCCGGCTATTTCGCCCTCTTCACGGCGGCTGGGGCTGCGGTGCTCACGGGAAGCTGGTTCTTTTTCCGAAAACAGACCCCATGGATCCTGACCACGCTGCTGTACCTCTCTATCCCCTTTCTGCTCTACTTTGCCGAAACCAGTCCGGTTCCCTGGATGCAGGGGACCCTGCACTATCTTTATGAACTTTCCTTTCTGCTCGTGGCCGCTCTGGGCTTCCTGACACTGCGTCTGACCCGTCGCCGCCAGGGCTTCAGGACGAACACCATGGATTATCTGCTCCTCTTCATTACGCTGGTGCTGGTCTTTCTGCCGGAGCTGCGGAAGGCGTTCGGGCTGTTGGGGGTAAAAACGATCCTGCTGTTCTTTACCCTGGAAATTATTCTGGGCGAAATCCGGAGGCAATTTGGCAAGCTGACCCTGCTGACCGTTTTCGTCCTGAGCGTTGTCGCACTTCGAGGAATTTAACCGGGAGGTAGAAAAAGACATGAGAAAACTGTTTTCCCTGGGAATGGCTTTCCTGATCCTGGCCAGTCTGGCTGTTGCCTGCAGCGGACCGGAGGAGAAAAAAATGAAGTTCTTCAACAAGGGAAAGTCGCTCTACGAAAAAGGCGAGTTCGTCAAGGCGGGGCTGGAATTCCGCAACGCCATCCAGATCGATCCCAAATATGCCGACGCCCATTACATGCTGGGGATGGTGGAACTGCGGAAAGGCAATCTGAAGAACGCCTACGGGTCTTTCTCCAAGGCGGTGGAGCTGAACCCGAACCTGACGGACGCCCACATCCAGCTTGGAAATCTGTATCTGGCAGCCCGCCAGCCGGACAAGGCGCTGAAAAAGGCGGAAACGGTCCTGCAGTTGTCGCCCGGCAACGAGGATGCCCTGCTTCTCAAGGCGGCGGCCCTGATTGCCTTGAAGGACAGCGCCGATGCGCTGGCGATTCTGCGGGACATGCGTCAGCGGGGCGTGAAACGTCCGGAACTCTTTCTTCTGCTGGCTTCCTCTCATCTTCAGAACAACAGCATCAAAGAAGCCCAGGATGCCCTGAATACAGGGATTGCGGACAATCCCAAGGCTGTCATCCTCTATCTGACCCTGGCGGACCTGTACACGCGGGATAAGAAGATCGACGAGGCGGCGGCGACCCTCCAGAAGGTTATCGCCCTGGAGCCGAAAAACAGCCGCTACCGGCTGACCCTGGCGGGCCTTTACTGGCATGTCGGCCAAAACGACAAGGCGGTGGCGACTCTCCAGGAGGTTGTGGCAGCCGAACCCGCCAATGAAGAAGGGCGTCTGCAGGTCGGGGGATTCTACATCGCCCGCGGCCGCTTTGCCGACGCGGAGCGTGAACTGAAAGCGGGCATCCAGGCGATCCCCAAAAGCTTCAAACTGCGTTTTGCCCTGAGCGATCTTTACCTCAACACCGGAATGCCGGACCGGGCCATATCCCTTCTGAACGAGTGCCTCGCCCTGGAGAAAGATGCCGGCAACCCGCAGATTCTGCAGACGAAAAACGCCCTGGCCCGGATTCATCTGGCCCGGCAGGAAGTAAAGGAGGCGTCCCGGTATGTGGATGAAGTGATCAAGGAAAACAGCAAGGACGTGGACGCCCATTTCACGAAAGGCAACATTGCCCTGCTCAAGCGGGATGGGGCCGGCGCCGTTGCCGAGTTCCGCACCGTAACCAGTGAGAGGCCCCAGCTCATCCCCGGGCATATCCGCCTGGCGGAGGCCCACATGCTGAATAAGGAATACAACCTCGCTTCGGATACCCTGGAGAAGGCCCTGAAGGCGAATCCCCGGTCGGCGCCGCTCCTCTCGGCTCCTCTGGTGCAGGTTTACATGAAGCAGAAGAAATATGAATCCGCCCTGGCCCTGCTGGAAGAACGGATTCAGCAGAATCCGGGCGACGCCTTCGCGCTCAACCTGAGAGGGCAGGTCTACAACGCGCAGGGCGACGAGCTCAAGGCGGCGGAGTCCTATCGGCAGGCAATGGCGGTGTACGAGAAAGTCCTGCAGAAGCAGCCGGAGAATTGGGTTGCAGCCAACGATCTGGCATTTCTGCTCAGCGAATACGGCAGCAAACCCGGCGATCTGGACCGGGCGCTGGCCCTGGCCCGGAAGGCCTACGGGCGGAACGCGGAAAATCCCGCGGTGCTCGATACCCTCGGCTGGATTTATTACAAAAAGGGCGACTACCGCCAGGCCGAAGCACTGATCGTCAAGGCCATCAACAAGGCGCCTGAAAGTGTCATGCTCAATTATCACCTGGGGATGATCCAGCTCAAAACGGGTCAGGCCGAGCAGGGAAAGCAGAGGCTGAACTTTGCAGTCCGCAGCGGCGAGGGGTTTGCCGGCCGGCCGGATGCCCTCAAGGCATTGGGAATGCAGTGATAAATATCAAACAATTTCTTGATATATTGGACATATCGGAAGAAATGAGCTATAAATTCCAAATGTATATTGAAGGGGGACATCACATGAAGCACAGATACTTACCGCTTTTCTTGACTGTTCTGTTGATCTGCATTTTTGCATTGGCGGCTGGGCCGCTTTGGGCAGCCGGGCCGAAGGAAGCTCCTGCGGCAGCCGGAAAGGCCAAACCTGAGTCTCTGGGGCCGACTGGGGATTATGTCATCGGGCCGGGGGATGTTCTGGACATCGCGGTCTGGAAGGACGAAGCCCTGACGAAATCCGTCGTGGTCCGTCCCGACGGGAAAATCTCCTTTCCGCTGGTCGGTGAAATAGCGGCAGGGGGAATGACCACCGCCGAATTGAAGAAAGAGCTGGAGACACGGCTTGCCCGTTACGTTCCCGATGTGGATCTTTTCGTCAACGTTGCCCAGATCAACAGCATGATCGTATACGTCATCGGCAAGGTCAACAGCCCCGGGCGCCTGGTCTTGAATGCCCCCATCAATGTCCTGCAGGTTCTGGCCACCGCCGGCGGAATGAATACCTATGCCAAGCGGAACAGCATCCGAATTTTCCGGCAGGAAGGGCTTAAAACCCGCATTTTTTACTTTAATTATGATGATGTGTCCGAAGGCAAAAACGTGGAGAAGAATATCCTGCTTCAGCGGGGCGATGTGATTGTCATTCCTTAGCAACTTCAGCACGGGAAGGAATTGGAGAGGGAATACGTGGAAGAAAATACGCTGGAATTCAAAAAACTGATCGGGATTCTGAAACGCCGGAAATGGGAGATCCTGTTGCCGGCTGCAGCAATCTTTCTTATCGCCGCAATCGGGGCGTTCTACTGGCCGCCGACCTATCGATCCACATCGACCGTTCTGATCGAAGAGCAGGAAATCCCGAGGGAATACGTGACCACCACGGTAACCGGCTACGCAGAGCAGCGTCTGCAGACGATCAGTCAGCGGATCATGAGTTATAACAAACTGATGGAGATCATCAACCGGTTCAACCTCTATGCCGATCTCCGCCGCAAGTCCAACATGGAAGCAGTCATCGAGAAAATGCGCGAAGCAATCAAACTGGAAACCATCAGTGCCGATGTCAAGGACAGATCGGGATCGGCCAAGTCGGCCACCATCGCCTTCACCGTTTCCTACGAAGGAGAAAAGCCGGAAGTCGTTCAGCAGGTGGCCAATGTCCTGGCGTCTCTTTACCTTGAAGAGAACTTGAGAAGCCGGGAAGAGAAATCCGCCGGGGCGTCCAAGTTCATCGAGACCGAGGGGAAGCAGATTCAGGCTCAATTGGCGGAAATAGACGGCAAGATCGCCGCGTTCAAGTCAAGCAACCTGAATTCCCTGCCGGAGCTCGCGCAGTTCAACCTCCAGACCCTGGCGCAATCCGATCAGGAGATCGATCAACTGAACGATCAATTGCGGACGCTCAAAGAAAAGGAAAGCTATCTGCTGACCCAGTTGGCCAGCATTCCCCAGGATCTGGCCAATCCGGACAAGGAACGGCTCAAGGAACTGCGGGCGCAAATCGTCAATCTTCGGACCCGTTATTCTGAGGAATACCCCGATGTCGTCAAGGCGAGGCAGGAGATTGCGGAGCTGGAGCGCCGGTTGGGATCCGCAGGAAAGCAGAGCGCTTTGGGAGGACAGTCGGACAATCCGGCGTATGTGGCCATGTCCGCTCAACTGGCAGGCACACGTTCGGATATTCGCTCCATCAATCGGCAGCTCGGTCTTGTCAGGAGTAAAAGGGAAGGGTACCGTCACCGCATCGAGGCCTCGCCGCGGACGGAAGAGCAGTACAAGCTTCTGCTCAGTGAGCGCAACAACCTGCAGGCCAAGTATGATGACCTGATGAAAAAGCACATGGAGGCCAAGGTGGCCCAGGGGCTGGAAGAAGTTCAGATGGGGGAACGCTTTACCCTGATCGACCCGGCCCGGCTGCCGGGAGAGCCTATCGAGCCGAACATCCCTGCGGTACTGCTCATCGGTCTGATCCTCGGGACGGGTGCAGGCGTCGGGACGGCTTCCCTGCGGGAATTTTCCGACAAGTCGGCGCATTCAGCGGAGGATCTTGAACTGGCAACGTCCATGAATGTTCTTGCGGCCATTCCCGAAATCGTGACTCTGGAAGACCGGGAGCGGGGAAAGAAGAAATGCAGGACCCTGATGATGAGCGCGGGGGCTGTGGCCGTGATCGGTCTGATCGTTTTTCATTTTTTCGTTATGAATGTCGATGTCTTCATCGCCCGGCTCATGCGGCGGTTTTCGATATGAGGGTTGTTCTCATAGAGGTTCTGAATAAAGTATCTGACGACTGATCAATAAAAGGTGAATGCCATGAGTAAATTGCAGAAAGCGCTGGAAAAGGCCAAGGAGGAGCGGGAAAGTACCTTGCTGGAATTAAGGCAGCTCCTGGAAAATCCACAGGATAACGAGGACCGGCCCGCGTTGAAGCTGCTTGACACGCCGGACAGAATAACCCAGCCGGCGGATGTGGATGAGAAAGTCGACCGGGTATCGCCCGTCTACAGCCAGTCCCGCGCCGTGACGCTGAACCCGGATGTGATGGAGCGCAACCGCTGTGTGGCCATGTTCCCGAATCAGGAGGAAGTCGAGGCCTACCGGGTCCTGCGGACGCAGATCCTGAACCGGACAAGGGAGACCGGCGGCAATCTGATCATGGTCACCAGCGCCCTGCCGGGGGAGGGAAAGACCCTGACGGCGATCAATCTGGCCCTGACCTTTGCGAGGGAATACAAGCAGACGGTTCTCCTTGTGGATTGCGACTTGAAGAAGCAGAACATTCACGAGGTGATGGGTTTTGAAAGCGACAAAGGGCTGGTGGACAACCTGCTTGGGGAGTGCTCCGCGGGCGACCTTTTCGTCTGGCCGGCCGTCGAGAAGATGACCCTGATTTCAGGAGGAAAAACCACCGGTGAAAGCAGTGAGATGATGGGATCGCCGAGGATGAAGAACCTGGTGGCGGACATGAAGCACCGTTATCCGGAGCGGTACATCTTTTTTGATGTCCCGCCCATTCTCAGCGGCGCTGACGCGCTGGCCTTCGCCCCCCTGATGGATCACATCCTGATGGTCGTCCAGGCCGACAAGACCCCCGTGGGCGAAGTGAACAAAGCCGCCCAGCTGCTCCCGAAGGAGAAGCTCCTGGGGCTGGTGCTGAACCGCTATCACGCCTGAGGAATGAGACATGAGACGGGCTGATAATCCGTCTCGACAGAAAATTCTCAAATTCTTCATTAAAAAAAGAGATTTCGGCTGCAAGAGAGCTTGAATCTTTTTTTTTGCCTGTTGACGCGAGACCTGTTCAGGGACTCAAATGTGCAAAATCGCAGAATATGAGAAAGGGCTTGACAAGAAACGGAAGATTTATTTACTCTTGTTTCGCCTCTTGAAGAAAGGAAAGAGTCAGTGAATTACGCTTCATACATTGAAAGATGGGCAATGCTCTGGTGGTGGACCAACATTTTCTGGTCTGCCGACACGATTGCTCATCAGTAATCTACAAAAAACGTTCTGAGACCGTGGGCAGATTCTTCTCCACGGTCTTTTTTTTTGCAAAAAAGGGGCGGTGAGTTTTTTTCAGCCCCCTTTTTAAGAAAGGCTCAGCAGACGGCGTCGCGTGTGTCGTCGTGGTAAATTAACGTGTCATTTAAAACAGGAGAACCAATCGGATGATCACTGCACTTGTTCTTTTCAGAGTGGAAAAAGGAAAAATTCAGCGCCTGGCCAACCAGCTGGGTGCCATCGAGGAGGTCGTGGAGGTGCTTTCCATTACCGGGGAGTATGATCTCATGGCTAAGATCCAGGTCCAGGAATATGAAAGCCTTTCCGACATCGTGACAGATAAGATGCAGAACACGGAAGGTGTTTTGTCGACGAGGACAATGATGGCCTTCAAGACTTACAAATTCCATGAGCTGGCAACTGGGGCTCCCAATGGAATGATGATCCCGCAATCAGTGGAGGAGACGGCCTTGGCCATCGAGACCGGCAAGAAGATGATCAAGCCGATTCTTGCCAAGCTGACGGAAAATTTTGATCTGGAAAAAAGTGAAATCAACAGTGTTATCGACGCCATCAATGCCGGAGAGCTGTCTGACGTCCAGATTGCCGGTTTTCTGGTTGGCATGCTGAGCAAGGGACCAAGTATCAAGGAAGTTGCCTGCATCGCCCAAGCCATGCGCCGAAACTGCGTTCCCATTCATGTTTCAATTAAATCGGAACTTACCGATACCTGTGGTACCGGAGGCGGTTCGGCCACCTTCAATGTGAGCACGGCAAACGCCATCCTGACGGCCTCGGCTGGCGTTCCGGTTGCCAAGCACGGCAGCCGTTCCATCTCATCTTCCTCGGGAAGCGCGGATGTTCTGGAGGCCCTTGGTGTCAATATTGATCTCACACCAGAGCAGTCTGCCCGGCTGATTGAAGATATCGGGATCAGTTTCCTCTACGCGCCGAATTTTCATCCCGTCATGCTCAAGGTATTCGGGCCGGAAAACCAACTCGGCATCAAGACGATTTTTTTCACGATCATCGGTCCGCTGATTAATCCGCTGGGCGCCCGGAACCATACCATCGGCGTCTATAAACCGGAACTGGTCAGCATGATGGCCAACGTCGTGGCGGAAATGGATTTCAACCACGTCATCGTGGCCCATGGCATTGATGGTTTGGATGAAATATCGCTTATCGGGAAAACCTCGCTGGCGGAGATCAGAGGAAAAGAGATCAAATATTATGAAGTCACTCCTGATGATTTCGGCCTTAAACGCTGTACCCTGAACGATATTTCCGGCGGATCGCCGGAATTCAACGCCCAGATCACCCGGAACATATTTTCAGGCGCGGAG
>Ga0123334_1003461_pt1 | contig 16988 bp, 11 predicted proteins | sample BiotimSIPDNA_FD_89706 | JGI IMG/M metagenome (GOLD analysis project Ga0123334, IMG submission 89706) | Anaerobic biogas reactor microbial communites from Washington, USA - Biogas_R1 time_0 SIP DNA | ecosystem: Engineered > Bioreactor > Anaerobic > Unclassified | place: Washington, USA... | reverse complement strand
TACGACTCAAAAAACATTTTAGTGATTGGCGCGGCTCGACAGGGCTTAGCTGCATCGCGTTATCTTGATAAGCATGGTGCCAGGGTAACCTTGACAGACGCCCGTCCTGATTCTGAATTGACAGAGGCCAAACGAAACCTGGCAGACACCCACGTGCAAACGCACTTTGGTGCGCATCCCCTTGAACTTCTCGAAGGCGTTGATTTCGTTTGCGTTTCCGGCGGTGTGCCTTTGGATATTCCTATTATCAAAGAAGCCCGCAAGCGCCAAATCAAATTAACAAACGATTCACAGATATTCCTCGAAAACTGCCCTTGCACGGTCATCGGCATCACAGGCTCTGCCGGGAAAACAACCACAACCGCCTTGTTAGGCAAAATGGCGGAGCAGTTCTTTGCCATGAAAAACAACAAGAACCACGCCTGGACCGGTGGCAACATTGGTAATCCACTTATCAACAATGTTGATGAGATGCATGAAGATGACCTGGCAATCATGGAACTTTCGAGCTTCCAGCTCGAACTCATGACCCGCTCACCTCAAATCGCTGCTGTGCTTAACATCACTCCCAACCACCTTGACCGACATGGAACACTTGGCGCTTACACCGCCGCGAAAGCACGCATTCTGAAATTTCAAAAACAGGCTGACCTCGCCATCCTCAACCGCGAAGACAAAGGCTCCTGGAACCTGCGCGAAGAGTTGCATGGCGACCTGATCAGCTTCGGTTACAAGCAACCTGGCAAAAATGAGCATGGCACTTACGTTGAAAACGGCCAAATCATGCTGCAAATTGGCAAAGAGCGCATGAAAATGTTGCCCATCGAGTGGATTCCCCTACGAGGCCAACACAATTTGCAGAACGTTTTGGCAGCGTGCGCGGTTGCCGCTGGCGCTACTATCGCCTTGCCGGCTATTCAAACCGCCATCGAAGAATTCGAAGGCATTGCTCACCGACTTCAATTGGTCGCAAACCGGAATGATGTGCAATGGATTGACGACTCTATCGCCACCACACCTGAACGCGCGCTTGCAGCGCTGAAATCATTCGATGAACCCATCGTTCTGCTGCTTGGCGGGCGAGATAAGAACCTCCCCTGGGAAGATTTGCTCACCTTCGCCAGCCAAAGAACCAAACACATCATTTTGTTCGGTGAAGTTAGCAAAATGATTGCGGAAATGCTCAAACAAACCCAAAAGCATGCTCATTATCAGTCCCTCACTCAAGCGGACACGCTTCAAAACGCGGTCAAAATCGCCGCGGAAAAAGCTGAAGCGGGCGATGTGGTTTTGCTCTCCCCTGGTGGTACCAGCTATGACGCTTTTGTGGACTTTGAAGAACGTGGCAACTGCTACGCGAAATGGATAAACGAACTATGAGTACCCAAGCCTCAGTCCAGGCACATGCCAAACCTGTACCTGTAAAGCGCATCGGTTTTGATGTTCCCCTTTTAATCATCGTGGCAACTTTGGTTGTGTTTGGCTTGTTGATGGTTTACTCAGCCAGCTGGGACGCCTCTCTGCTCATCGACAAAGAGCCCACTTACGTTTTTACCCGCCAACTGATTTGGGTCTTCATCGGCGTTGTGGTTTGTATTGCGGCAAGTCTGTTTGACTATCATCATTACAGAAAACTTGTTATTATCATGATGATCGCCATCATGGGACTTTTATTCGCGGTCTTGATTATCAACGAAGTCCGTTTCTCTGCCGCGCGCTCACTCTTCAGCGGTTCGGTACAGCCCGCGGAGCTCGCCAAAATGGCGATTATTCTCTATCTGGCGGTTTGGCTCGACAACCGCAAAGAAACTCTGGGTAATTTCAAAGAAGGCCTTTTGCCCTTAGGTATCATTGTTGGCTTGGTAGCCGCTTTCATCATCGCTCAACCTGATATCAGCGCGTCAATGACCGTGGTTATTTTGGGCGTGATGATGTTCTTCCTCGCGGGTGGTGACATGCGCCAAATTATTCTCATTCTGCTTGCCGCCGGCGCGATGGGCTTTTTGATGATTACGGTCATGCCCACCGGTAAAGCGCGTTTCGCGCAATACATCAGCGGTATGCGTAACCCCCGTGAAGGCTCTTATCACATCCGGCGCACCTTCGAAGCTGTTATCAAAGGGCGCTTCTTTGGCGTCGGACTTGGCAACGCCGATACCAAATTCACCGGTCTGCCACTGCCCCATACTGACAGCATATTTGCTGTCATCGCGGAAGAAACTGGCGTTTTCGGTTCATTTTTCGTCATTATCCTGTATATTCTCTTGCTTTGGCGCGGGTATGTGATTGCCAAAAATGCGCCGGACCATTTAGGCAAACTTTTATCCTTTGGATTAATCGGATGGATTGTTCTTGAAGCGCTGATGAACATCGCGGTTATCGTTGGGCTTTTCCCCATGGCCGGAAACGCCCTGCCCTTTATCAGCGCGGGTGGCTCAAGTATGGTTACCACTATGCTTGCCATTGGAATCGTGATGAATGTATCACGACAAAGTGCCACAAACATATCACCAGAAAGGAGTTCGGGCAATGCGGCTGTTGATTTGCGCGGGCGGGACTGGCGGCGGAGTGTATCCCGCCCTAACCGTTACCGGGATACTGAATAACGCTGGACACGAAATCCTCTGGGTTGGTACAGCCGATGGCATCGAAGCAGATTTGGTGCAACGTGCGAACATCCCCTTTGAGGGTATTCACGCCGCCGGTGTGCATGGTGTATCCCTTAAAAAGCTGCCAGGAAACTTATTAAAACTATGGAAAGGCTACCGAGACTCAAAAGCAATACTAAAACGCTTCAAACCCGACGTTTTGCTCTTCACCGGCGGATTTGTTGCGGTTCCGATGGCGTTAGCCGGACGGAAGATACCCTCTTTGCTGTATGTTCCCGATATCGAGCCTGGCCTGGCTCTGAAAACGCTCGGTCACTTTGCCAAAAAAATTGCTATTACCACGGAGGATACCAAAATGTTCTATAAATCTTCCGACAAGTTAGTTGTCACCGGTTACCCATTGCGCGATGAGCTCAAGCAATGGACTAAATCCGAAGCATTGGACTATTTCCATTTTAGCCCTGATTTACCCACCATTTTGTTCATGGGTGGCAGCACTGGCGCGCGTTCAATCAATAACGCCGTCATCTCTATCGCCGAAAAATTGGTTGAAAAATACCAGGTCATTCACCTCGTTGGACATCTTGATTGGGAAAAAGTCAGCAAAGCTACAAAATCACTCGGCCCGCGCTATCAGGCCTTCCCTTATCTGCACGAAGTTGGCGCGGCAATGGCAGCTGCTGATTTGGTCGTATCACGGTCTGGTGCAAGCTCTCTGGGCGAATATCCCTATTTCGCTCTACCAGCGATTTTAGTGCCTTACCCCTACGCCTGGCAATATCAGAAAGTAAACGCGGACTATCTGGTAGACCGGGATGCTGCCATTCTTTTGGAGGATTCGCTCCTTATGTCCGAGCTCTATGAAACGATTGAGAGTCTCATGCAAAACCCAGCTAAACTCGCCCGCATGTCCAATGCCATGGGCTCACTGACCCACCCCAACGCTGCGGAAAACATCGCCGAGCTTCTTTACGAAATGGCAGGCGCGGCATGAGAACAGTGCATCTGATTGGTATCGGTGGAACAGGAATGAGCGCGATTGCCATCTTCTTGCTTGAAAAAGGCTACAAAGTGACGGGCAGCGATAAAAACGCATCCCCATACTTTGAACTTGTTCGCTCTAAGGGCGCTGACGCGCGCATCGGTAGTCATCCCGAACTTGCCATACAAGCAGACCTTATCGTGCGCTCTTCAGCAGTGCGAGATGAAGATCCTGAAGTTCTGGCTGGTAAAGCGGCAGGTATTCCCGTGCTGAAACGCTCAGATTTCCTGCCCGAAATCACCGCGGGCAAATCAACCATCGCCGTTGCCGGCACGCATGGCAAAACCACAACCACCGCCATGCTGATTGAAACACTAAGCGCGCTTGGCCAAAACCCAGGCTTCATTCTCGGCTCGGAAATCAAGAAACTGGGTACCAACGCCCACGCCACGCAAAGTGAGCTTTTTGTCATTGAAGCCGATGAATATGATTACATGTTCCACGGACTGACCCCGCAAATTAGCGTGATTACAAACATTGAATATGACCACCCCGACTGCTTTGCCACACCTGAAATTTACGAACAGGCTTATGTGGACTTCCTCAATAAAACCAAACCGGGTGGCATCGCTCTGCTCTGCGCTGAAGACCCCGGCGTGAAGCATCTCCTTGCCAATAACCGTTTCGAACACATCCAGGTACTCACTTACGGTCTAGACGAAACCTGCGATTACACCGTTCTGCTCCTTGACCCCAGCCTGAGTTCAAATGAATTTGTTCTCACCAGCAAACGTGGCGGTATTCCACAACTCAGTGGCCCCTTTACACCCAGCTTGCCCGGCAAACACAACGCGCTCAACGCTGCAGCGGTACTGGCATGCTTGCACATCCTTGGCATCAATCCCCAGTTAGCCGTTGAAAGCCTGGCAGAATTTAGTGGCACCGAGCGACGCTGGGACATCGTCTACGATAAAGATGGCATCACGCTCATCAACGATTACGGTCACCACCCCACACAACTCCGACATACACTTGAAGCAGCACGCAATGCCTATCCCAACACCAAAATCTGGGCAATCTGGGAGCCACACACCTTTAGCCGCACCCAACGCCTGCAAAAGGACTATATTAAAGCCCTTGCTCTTGCTGACCAAGCCATCATCATGCAAATTTACGCCGCACGCGAAGCTGATGAAGGCTACACGCCTCAGGTAATTGTCGATTCTCTCGAAGAGGGCAAAGCTCTCTACCTGCCCGATCAAGACGAAGCCACCGAGCTTATTCATGAGCTTAGTCAGCACAATGACTTAATAATCGTCTTTTCAGCTGGCAAGGGGCCCCAATTTAGCGCGAAATTACAGGCCCTGTTTGAAGAAGATAGTACCAAAATCACGCGACAACCGGTCTTGCCCATGCGCAAACTTGAAACTTTGTTTGGCGCGAAACTGCAACGTGGCGAAGAGCTCGCCAGGTATACAAGCATCCGAGCCGGAGGCCCCGCCGCAGGCTTGATCATCATCAACACTTTGGACGAAATGCGCCATGCGGTGAAAGCGCTTTGGTCCTTGAACATACCCTTCAAGATTATCGGCGGTGGCTCGAATTTGCTGATTAGCGACAAAGGTTATCCCGGCATCGTGCTCATCAACCGCTGTCAAAAAGTTGAGATTCTAAAAGACCAAACCCCACCCCTTGTCTATGCCGAAGCCGGTGCCAACCTGGGCACTTTCGCTCAGATAGCATCACGCGCTGGCGTGGGCGGTTTGGAATGGTGCAACAGCATCCCCGGCACAGTTGGTGGCGCGGTGTATGGTAACGCCGGCGCGCATGGCAGTGAAGTTGAAGCCACCCTTCTCGACGTAAACGTCCTCACTCAGGATGACGGTGAACAAACGCTAAAGCTCGAGGATATGGCTTATCAGTACCGCTCCAGCAAATTCAAACGCGAAGGCATCGACGTGGTTATCCTTTCCGCGACTTTCCACGGTGAGCATGTTGATGCGAAAGCCTCCCTTGAAAAACTCGAAGAACTCACCGCCAAACGAGCTAAAACCCAACCCAAGGGCTACAGTTTTGGCTCGACCTTCAAGAACCCCAAAGACGACTTTGCCGGTCGTTTGCTTGAAGAAGTGGGCATGAAAGGATTTATAAACGGCAACGCGCGCGTAAGCGACAAACACGCCAATTTTATTCTCAACGATGGAGAAGCTTCCGCGCAGGAAATTTTTGAGCTCATTCGCATGGGACAGAAACGTGTCAAAGAACGTTTTGATATCGACCTTCAGACTGAAATTGAGTTTTTAGGAGATTTCGATGAGTTCTAAACGCTTAAACCTCCTTCTGGTTTTTGGTGGCCGTTCCGGCGAGCATGACGTTTCCGTCATGTCGTCTCGCTCAGTGTTGCAGGCTATCGACACCAACAAATATCAGGTCTGGCAAATCGGCATCACCCGTCAGGGAGAATGGTTAACTGGTAACGATCCCATCAATGCTTTTGAAAACGAAAGCTACAAAGACCTAAATCCAGCCATTCTCATGAACAAAGGCGGTGCTTTGACACTCATGCAAGTCAAAGATGAAACTTTGCATGTCATAACTGAGATTGATGTCATCTTCCCGGTCCTGCATGGCACTTTTGGCGAAGACGGCACCATCCAGGGCTATTTTGAAATGCTCGACGTTGCCTATGTTGGCGCGGGTGTACTTGGCTCTTCATTGGGAATGGACAAAGGCATGTGCAAAGATCTCATGAGCCACTTAGATATCCCGGTCCTGGAATATAAAGTCTTTACCCGACAGGCAATTGCCACAGATATTGAAACAACCGTGCTTAAAGCTGAAAAAATTGCACCCTACCCGTTATTCGTCAAACCCGCCAATCTCGGCTCGTCTGTGGGCATCAGCAAAGCGAAGAATCGTCAGGAACTCTACAAGGCGCTTGAACTCGCTGCCAAATATGACCGCCGTATTATCGTTGAACGTGGCATCAACGCCCGCGAAATTGAAATCAGCGTCCTTGGCAACGAAGCCCCCATCGTCTCAAGCCCCGGAGAAGTCATTCCCGGTGACGAATTTTACAGCTATGATGATAAATACATCGATGGCGTCGCCAAAACCATGGTCCCTGCTGAATTAACTGAAGCGACCATCCAACGCGTTCAAGCCATGGCATTACAGGTCTATAAATCTGTTGATTGCGCGGGTATGGCACGCGTTGACTTTTTGATTGATAAAGAAACTGAAGAGCTATTCTTCAGCGAAATTAACACCATTCCAGGCTTCACCCCCATCAGCATGTTCCCCAAACTCTTCGCGCATGATGGCATCAGCTACCCGGAATTGATTGACCGACTGATCGATCTGGCGCTTGAACGCAAGGCAGATCGCGACCACACCTTAAGGAGCGCCGAAATCTAATGGCACGCGAACCCGAGGAACTCTCACGCGCGGATAGAATTCGCGCCAGGCGACACATAGAGCCTGTCAAACGCAAGCCCATCGAGCGCGCGCCGGAAGAAAGCACCCAACGCGCCGCAAGATCCGCCTCGCGTGTGGTTTCTCGCCGCGTTATGACCGATGTCAAGCCCACCCCACAAGCCGTGAGCAGTCGCGGTCGTCGCCCGGTCTATATCCCCACGGGCACGCCAGGCAAAGAGCTCAGACTGCCGGCTGTACCTCGCATGAGCATTGGCATGCGCGTATTTTCCGGCATCTTAACGCTCGTGTTCCTGGTTGGCGTCATTTTGATGCTCAAAAACGACAGCTTCAAGGTCAATCCAAATGGCATCAACATTCGCGGTAACTTCCGTGTGAGCAATGCCGAGATCAGCTCAAAATTAAGCTCTTATGGCACGCGCATCATTGAAGTTGAACCGGACAAAATCGAAAAAGTCATCATTCGCGACTTCCCCGACATCAAAACTGTTTCAGTTGGGGTGAGTTTACCTGCTAATTTGAATGTGCTCATTGAAGAACGCATCCCCGCTATCGTTTGGATTGTGGAAGCCACTCAGGAAACTGAAGGCTATCAGATCTGGATTGATGATGAAGGCTATGCCTTTGAAGTCCGTGGCGCTGCCAGTTTGCCCATTGAGGTGCATGCCAATATCGCGCCACCACCACCCTTCAGACCTGTGCAATTGGAAAAACCGGGCACGCCTGAAGAAAGCACCACGGAAACTGAAGAGAAAGAAGAAGAAGTTTTTAAAGAGCCTGAACCCAGCGTTGACCCACGCCTTGTCAACGCGGTGCAACTGCTTAGCCAAATCAAGCCACAGGGCACCCAACTGCGCTACGATGCCAAACGCGGTTTGGGCTGGACAGACCCCAATCACGGTTGGATGGTCTACTTTGGCAGAAATGCTGAATACCTGGACGTAAAAATGGCGCAATATCAAAAGATCGCGGAGCTGCTTCTGGAGAGAAACTTGCAACCTTCTCTGATAAGCCTGGAGTATTTGCACGCCCCGTATTATCGTTAGGAGTTTTTTATGGAAGAACCTATTGTTGTTGGACTGGATGTAGGATCAAGCAAAATTGTCACACTCGTTGCCCGAATTGAAAACGGCACGACCATGCGCATCCTGGGTGTGGGTATCGAGCCCAGCCAGGGTATTCGCAATGGCAACGTGGTTGACATCAATGCTGCCTCTGACGCGATTGCCCGTTCAATTGAAAAAGCAGAACGCACATCAGGCTACGAAATTAACAGTGCCATCGTCAGCCTTGCAGGCGCGCAGGTGAGCTCGACCAACAGCAAGGGCATCGTTGGCATCTCTGGCAGAGTCATCGATCAGGAAGATGTTTACCGCGCGCTTGATTCAGCCCAGGCTATTGCTATCCCGCATAACCGCGAAATTATTCACGTAATCCAGCGCGATTTCATCATCGATGGACAAGAAGGCATCCGCCAACCCATCGGCATGCATGGCTACCGTCTCGAGGTGGAAACCCACATCATCACCGCCTCTTCTTCTACCATTGGCAACTTGCGCCAGTGCGTTTCGCAAGCCGGCATCGATGTAAGCGATTTTGTGCTCAATCCCCTCGCGGCAGGCGAAGCCGTACTCTCCGAAACTGAGCGCAATCTGGGTGTTGCCCTGGTTGACCTTGGTGGTGGCACCACCGATATCGCGATTTACGTCAACGGCGATATCTGGTATGCCAACGTCCTGCAAATCGGCGGAAATCACGTCAGTTCAGACATCGCCCAGGGCTTGCGTTTGCCCATTGATGTGGCTGAAGAAGTCAAAATCAAACATGGCCATGCTGTCTTGGATGACATCAGTGAAAATGAATCATTCAATATCATCACCTTTGGATCAGAAAAAAGCACCAAAATTGAACGACGCGAGTTAGTAAACATTATTGAAGCCCGTGTCGAAGAAATTATGGAAATGGTCGAGCAGGAAATCAAACGCTCTGGCTATGATGTCATGCTCCCCGCTGGTATCGTACTCACCGGTGGTGGCGCTGAAATGCCCGGCATTCGCAAGTTGGCGGGTCGTATCACTGGTTTGCCCATCCGTGTCGGCAAACCCGAAAATATCGTTGGTCTTACCGACCAAATCAACAATCCAGCCTGCGCAACGAGTGTTGGTCTCTTGCAATGGGCATTATTGATGACAGAAACACACCAGATTATGCCTGAACAATCTGGAAAAGATTCCAAGCCCCAAAAAGCCAAAGCGGAAGGCTTTCTTGGTTGGCTACGCAAAATATTACCCTAAATAGGTTTCATTTATAGAGGAGAAATAAAATGGAAGCAAAACAAACAGAATCATACGCACGAATCAAAGTCGTCGGTGTCGGTGGTGGCGGATGTAACGCCGTCAATCGCATGATCGCCGAAGGACTCCACGGTATTGAATTCATCGCAATCAATACCGACGCCCAGGCGCTGCTCAAATCCCAGGCCCAAACCCGCGTTCGCATTGGCGACAAGTCCACGCGCGGTCTTGGGGCTGGTGGCAACCCCGAAGTTGGCCAGGCAGCAGCCGAAGAATCAGCCGAAGAGCTCTACGAAGTGCTCAAAGGCGCCGACATGGTCTTTGTTACCGCCGGTCTCGGTGGTGGCACGGGCACAGGCGCGGCACCCGTTGTGGCACAAATCGCCAAAGAAATCGGCGCCTTAACCATCGGTGTCGTCACCCGTCCTTTCGCTTTTGAAGGCGCTCACCGTTCCAAATCAGCCGAAGTTGGCGCGCAAAAGCTCAAAGACCACGCCGACACGCTGATTGTTATCCCCAACGACCGTCTCTTGCAGATTGTGAACAAGAACATCGGCCTCAACGACGCCTTCCGTATGGCGGATGACGTCCTGCGCCAGGGCATCCAGGGCATTTCAGAATTGATTACCATTCCAGGTTTAATCAACCTTGACTTCGCCGATGTGCGCACGATTATGTCCGAAGGTGGCGCCGCGCTGATGGCAGTAGGCATTGCCAGTGGCGAAGACCGTGCCAAAGTCGCCGCCGAACAGGCCATTTCCAGCCAGCTTCTGGATGTCACCATCAACGGCGCGCATGGTATTCTGTTCAATGTCACCGGTGGACCTAACCTCTCGCTCTTTGAGGTCAACCAGGCTGCGGCAATCATTAAAGAAACCGCCAGCCCGGATGTCAACCTCATCTTTGGCGCGGTTATCGATGAAACCATGGGCGATGAAGTTCGCATCACCGTTATTGCGACAGGATTTGACCAAAACCGCCCCCAGCTGAAAGAGGATCAAGCGGAATCCTACTTGATCCCAAACACCCAAATGGGCCAGGTTGGCCAGCAAAGTCCCTTTCTAAGTCGCTCTGAGTACAAACACCAGGCTGAACCCACCCACACCGCCAAACCCAAAACCCAGCAGGAATACGTTTATACCAGCGAAGTTGACCTGAACCTCCCCGCTTTCATCCGCCGCCAGCAAGCCAACCGCGGAAAATAAGCGACATTAAATGTGCTTCCCGATCATCCTTCCTCGTTTTGAGGAAGGATGATTTCGCACGTTAAATTGCTCCATCTTATGGACACCGGCGACATGTGCTCCCATATCTTCTCGGTCTCCAGACCGCGGAATTTTCTTTTGTTCGTGGAGGCGTCCTCGCCGACACTTTTAAGTCATTCACTACAACGGTTCTGCCATGGTCTCCTGACCATGGCTAACATGTGGTCAGGAGATCACGTGTGAACGAAAAAAATCCACGCCAACTACTCCAACTGATGCTTGGCATCTGCCATGCGTTTCTTGCCCGCGGCGGGACGCCGGGGAGAGTATGGAAAACATATGTCTTCACGGTCTCCTGATCGCGGAATTTTCTTTTGTTCGTGGAGGCGTCCTCGCCGACACTTTTAAGTCATTCACTCCAATGGTTCTGCCATGGTCTCCTGACCACGTGTGAACAAAAAAAATCCCCGCCAACTACTCCAACTGATGCCTGGCATCCTTGCCATGTATTCCTTGCCCGCGGCGAGGACGCCGGGGCGAGTGTTAACTATTCCTCCTGCCGGCGTCCCGCCTTGCAGTATTCGGATTACGTGTGGCGGAGTTGGTGATAAGCAAACATTCGTGATCAATTGGATGCCACGCGGCAGTTCACCTTCCTACTGGTGCAGGGCGTCTCCGCCCTGCACATCTTTGCGCGTGGAGGGGATGATGATTGGCAAACGTTCGTGTCATACAGGACACCACGCGCCAGTTGGGTTTTATAGCTTCGGCGAGGACGCCTCAGCGAACGGTTTTTTATATCTCCTGCCAGCGTCCCGCCGTGCAGTATTCGGATTACGTGTGGCAGATGTATTGGCAGATGTACATACGTGATCAAACGGACACTACACACAAGTAAACCTCTCTACAACGCCTTATCCTCCTACACTACATCTATCATCCCAACCGCTAACCCACGCAATAGTTATACGGAATCGGAAAATTAAAAAAATTCCGCCTACAAAAACTAATACTACGCGCAGTATTTTCGCAATGTTAAAGAATCACATTTATTAAGCTTTTTAAAACCTAATGTTACTTGTCAAATGTCTATATCTTGTGCTACAATGAATTTCACCATATGTAGGGGATAAAATAATCTCAACCCTAACATATAGGGAATTTGAGTTAGAGGTTTTATGAAGTGTCCACATTGTCAATTCAATGATAGTAGTGTTGTCGATACGAACAAAGATGCCCAGGGTGGCATTCGTCGCCGCAGAGAATGCCTTCGTTGTGGGCAGCGTTTCAGCACCATCGAACGCCCCATCCTCAGCACACCGCTCATCATCAAACGCGATGGTACCCGCGAGACTTTTGATCGCGAAAAGTTGCTTACTGGCCTGCGAAAAGCCTCCAGCAAACGTCCGGTAACCGCCGCCGCGATTGATAAACTTGTGGATCAAATTGAAGCTGAACTTCAAAAACGTGGGCGCTCTGAAATTAATTCCCGCGTTATTGGCGACCTTGCAGTAAAGGGGCTAAAAGAGTTAGACCATATCGCTTACATCCGATACGCTATTGTTTATTTACGCATGGATGATCTGCACACCGTTCGCGATGAAATAGATCACCTGCTTTCTGAAGAAGAATAATTAAAGAGGTATTATCATGACTGAAGCCACACCAAAGCACGGCTTATTGCCAACGCCCCCCAAACCAGAGGGTCTACCCTCCATTGAACTAAGCGATAATTCTATTAAAATCCTCCAAAAACGCTATCTGCGACGCGGCCTGGACGGAGAACCTATTGAAGAAATTGACGATATGTTCTGGCGTGTCGCCTGGCACATCGCGGACGTAGATGGCAGTGATGAGGAAAAGCACCAGTTGGCGCTTGAAATCTACCACTTGTTGGTTTCAAAAGCTTTCTTCCCCAACTCACCCACTTTTACCGGCGCAGGAACGCCCCTGGGACAACTGGCTGCTTGCTTCGTTTTGCCCATTTCGGATGATATGGGTCGTGCCAGCGATGGCATCTTCACCACCTTGCGCAATGCCGCGCTCATTCAGCAAACCGGTGGTGGTAATGGCTTCAACTTCTCGCGTTTGCGACCGGCTGGCTCCACCGTCAACACCAGTGCCGGCGAAGCCACCGGTCCGGTTGGCTTTTTGAAAGTCTACGATAACGCTTTTGGTGAAATCGCCCAGGGTGGCACCCGCCGTGGCGCCAATATGGGCATTTTGCGTGTTGACCATCCGGATGTGGAAAAATTCATCACCTGCAAAACCAGCGAGACAGCGATCACCAACTTTAATATATCCCTGGCTATTACCGATGACTTCATGAAAGCCGTTCAAAACGACGAGGAATGGGATCTCGTCTTCCCTGATGTTCATGACCCATCCTACAAAAAATTCTCAGGCACCCTCGAAAGCGCCCGTGAGCAGGGATTGCCCATTAAAACCTTCAAAACAGTCAAAGCGCGCGCGCTCTTTGACAGCCTGGTCAAGCAAGCCCATCATAACGGCGAGCCAGGCGTGCTCTTTATTGACGCCGCCAATCGCGATAACCCCGTGCCACACCTCTATCACCTTGAAGCCACCAATCCCTGTGGCGAACAATGGCTTGGCCCCTACGAAAACTGCTGTCTGGGTTCCATTAACCTTGCCGAACACTATGGCAATAATGGCACAATCGACTGGGAAAAGCTCAAACAAACCACCATTCTCGCCACAAGGTTCCTTGATAACGTGGTTGATAAAAACGCATACGTCCCGGCTGTGCCCGAACTGCGCGCCTCCGCGCTGAACGCCCGCCGCATCGGGCTGGGCATCATGGGACTGGCTGACCTGATGTACCATGTCGGTGTGCGCTATGGCTCTGATGAAGCCCTTGATTTTTGTGGGCAAATTATGGAATTTATCCGCTTTTACGCCATGCAAACCAGCATCCAACTCGCTGAACAAAAAGGCGCTTTCCCTGCCATCAAGGGCAGTATTTATGATCCTGAGAATCTCAAGTGGCAAGTTCCCACCCCGCTCAAACCCTACACCAGCGATTGGGAACGCCCAGACATCAACTGGGACGATATCGTCCAGGGCATCCGCAAACATGGCATCCGCAACGCCGCCCAAACCACTATCGCACCCACTGGTACGATTGGCACCGTGGCTGGCATTGAAGGCTATGGCTGCGAACCTGTTTTTGCCCTGGCATACATGCGCCATGTGGATGACCGTGGCGAAAAACTGACCCTCACTTACGTCAGCCCCCACTTCCAAAACGCGCTTGATAACGCGGAGCTTTCCGATGAAACAAAAAAGAAAATCATAGAAGAAGTGCTTGAAAACGGTAATTGCCAGGATATCGATGAGATTCCAGAATACATCCGGAACATTTTCGTTGTATCCGCGGATATTACCGCTGAAGAGCATATTTACACCCAAGCCGCCCTGCAACGCTTTGTGGATAACAGTTTAAGCAAAACCATCAACTTCCCTGCCGGCACCACGGAAGAAGAAGTTGCCAGAGCCTTCAAACAAGCCTGGGAATTAGGCTGCAAAGGTATCACGGTTTACATCACTGGTTCGCGCGATGTGGTGGTGCTTGAAACCAAAGCCACATCCGAAGCCAAAGACGCTCCCGCCACAACGCCCGCGCAACAAACCATGCTCTACGGTGAAGGCGCGACTGGACAGCTTAGCTTCTGGCAAGACACTAAAAAGCCCCGTCCGCGCGCTCTGCATGGCTATACCTTCTCAATTGAAACCCCCTTGGGCAAAGCCTTTGTCACCATCAACGAAAACGGTGGCGGGCAACCCTTTGAGGTCTTCATCAATACCGCCAAAGCCGGCTCAGAAACCGCCGCTCACTCCGAAGCGATCGGACGGCTTATATCCTACACCCTGCGCATCTCCTCACCTGTTGAACCACGCGATCGCTTACGCATCGTCATGGAACAATTGGGTGGCATTGGTGGCGGTCGATCGATGGGATTCGGCCCCAACCGCGTGCGCTCCTTGCCCGATGGCATCGCCAAAGCATTGGATGAATACCTTTACCAGGAACACTTCGAGCGCGAGCCACGCCCCATCTATAACCCGGCTCAGGCAACTTTGCCAATGACCCCGGCGGATTCTGCCAGCAGCTCAAGCACCGCGGGCAACCCGTTCCACAAAGTGGGCGAGCTTTGTCCCGAATGTGGCCAGGCCACGCTGATTAACGAAGAAGGCTGTCGCAAATGCTACACCTGCGGACACAGTGAGTGTTAACAGACAGCTAATCGAAGATAGAAGGTCTCACTTGCCAACATCGCAAATGAGACCTTTTTGATTCCCCAGTGTCTCTATTATTGGTTCGCTTTTTTTCGGTACGATTATCTTATCGCCTGCTCACCTTGATTAAACAGAAGTACATCTCAGGCGTTTTTTTACATAGTTCAAACAGTTTTTTTACTTCGTTCTTAAGAAAGGAATTGTAATAAATCCCGATTGAGTTTAGAATTTTTATGGATAGATATGAATAAGTTTCTACTGTGCCAAATAAGGTTATTTGGTCTATCGGAGTGAATGTAAACACCCCTTTGCAGGATATGGAGAAAAAGTTATGAAAAAAGAAAAACGCGTTTGGGTAAGAATTTTATCCATCCTTTTGATTGTTTTGTTTTTAGGTTTCATCTTTATTGCCGGGATGACACATTACAGCATTAGCTCTTCATTTAATCGGGGTGATTATCCTGACTATCAAGTTGTGAATTACCGCTATGAGCACTACCGCAGCCAATATCCACGGGAAGAATTCACATTCTCATCCGGAAAAAATCGCTTACAGGGTTTTCTCTATGGCGACAAGGATGCGGATCGGCTGCTCATTTTCAGCCATGGTTTGGGCAGTGGTCACGAATGTTACATGAATGAAATTATCTATATGGTAGATGCTGGTTACCGCGTCTTTGCCTATGATGGCACTGGCTCTGGTATGAGTGAAGGCAAGGGCACGGTTGGGTTGCTTCAATCCGCTCTTGACCTTGATGCGGCATTTGACTACATCCATTCTTCTGACGCGCTGAAGGACCTGCCTGTTTATCTCTTGGGTCACAGCTGGGGTGGCTTTGCTGTTGCTGAAGCTTTGGGGCATCATGAAAACATCGTAGCCGCGGTGTCATTGGCGGGTTATGCCTATCCAACAGACCTGCTTATTGACCAGTCCTCACAAATGATGGGACAGGATTTGAGCGGAATGAGTTTTTTCTTCAATCTTAGCCAATTACTCAGCTTTGGCCCCAAAAATTATATGCGCAATGCTGTTGACAGCATCAATTCAACCGATACGCCCATTCTTTTGGTGCACGGTAATCAGGACGAAATGATATCGCTCGACAAGATTTCGATTATCGCTTATCAGGGTAAGTTGACTAACCCGAATGTGCAAACTTTGATTATAACTGCAGAAGGACAGAATGATCACAACAGTATCCTTAATCCTGCCGAAGCCGTTTCACATCTTGCCACGTTAAATGAAGACTTCACAGCCAAGATGAATACCATTCAGGATATCCCTAAAGAAGAACGGGAAGCCCGCGCCATCGAATTTCGCAAAGAGTTGGTTGAAAAAGCTGACCTTCCGCTGGTTAACCAAGTCAATCAGGCGCTGTTTAGTCAAATCCTCAAGTTCTTCGATGAAGCTTCTCACTAACCGTTCTTTTTTGGATGTATTGTTTTAATTAGAACGGATAATTTATAAATAGTTTTGAATAGCAGTGAAAGGAAACAACTTGAAGAAAGCAATCAAAATTTTGTACTATGCCAGCTTGGCTATTGGCATGTTGGTGGGGCTCTGGCACTTTTTTGTGCCACATATGTTTAAATGGTATGACTATCTTCCCATGCAATATGAGAACCTAATCGTGGGGATTGATTACACAAACTATTGTTTCTCCGCTCTGCTGTTTGGGATTAGCCTTGTTTTGATCTTATTGGGCAAAAGCGCGTTTTCATTAAATCGTGAAACGATTATTTTTTATACCTTTTTGACTGTGGTGTGGGTCTTTAGAGCTTGTCTTGCAGTATTCATAGAGCCATGGCCATTGGAACCTGTTCCAGCAGCAGCTATCAGTCAGTTAATTGCTTCGGTGATTCTGGCAGCGATGATGGTGATTGTCTCGATTAGCCTTTGGATAGCAAAGCACTAAAATGTATTAGCACTTAACAAATAACAACAAAAAACCTCATTTCCGAAGCTGGGTGGGGGATGATTCACTCTGCGAAAACTCTGGAATACGAGTTTTTTTAGCTTAATTGCGCAGGGATAGCCCAACCTTAATCTATCCGATAACCAGTTTTACAACTTAATAACAGGTTTCAACAATTGATTCGCGTTTTTCATTACAAAACATTTACAGAGACCGTTGAAAAATCTAACATTTTCGACAGCAACCCTTGTCAGTCCCGGTTATAAACTAGAGCAGTGGTTCATCTAAGG
>Ga0123334_1003459_pt1 | contig 17009 bp, 27 predicted proteins | sample BiotimSIPDNA_FD_89706 | JGI IMG/M metagenome (GOLD analysis project Ga0123334, IMG submission 89706) | Anaerobic biogas reactor microbial communites from Washington, USA - Biogas_R1 time_0 SIP DNA | ecosystem: Engineered > Bioreactor > Anaerobic > Unclassified | place: Washington, USA... | reverse complement strand
TTTTCTTACAATATCTTCAGCCGAAGGTAATTTGGAAAATAAGTAAGATAAATCATCGAAAGAAAGAGGCTCTCTTACATAGTTTTCATGGTGTGTTCCGCAACGATGACAGTATTGACCGATTAAAGGTGTTCCACAATCTTTACAATATTTATTGTTTTCTTTCATCTGAAGTTTTCTCCTCTAATTCCATAAAGAAAAATTGGTAGAAGGAACTGGAATAATATTATTTTCTAATATATAGTTCTTTACTCTTTCACATGCGGTTTTTAAACCACAATCAGCAAGAATTCTATATTTTTTGATAGCTTCAATTTTGTTGAAGCCAACAGATTCAAGAAGTTCTTTAATTACAATTTTATTTTCAGCTATATGTTCTCGCATTATTTTCATTGCGTATGTAAGGGTACAACCAAACTCGTCGCGATACTTCACAGCTGCAATAACAAAATTGTCATTTGCATCTTTAAATATTTGTGCAACAGTTGGTTTTTGTAATTTAACTTCTTGATCTTTAATAAGATTTTCTTTAGAAAATTTAGGTTCTTTTCTACCACAATTATGGCAGAAGTATCCAACAAGTTTTGTGCCGCAATCAAAACAATACATATTATCTTCTCCTTTTAATAGAATATCTATGACGACCTTTATATTTTCTTCTTATGTACGCAGCATAAGCATACATACTAATTGGCGTTTCTTTAAAATTAAAGAAATCTATATCATTATATGATGAAAAAAGGCTATAAGAATAGGATAATATGAATAGTTCCTTTCTTTATACACAAGCTATTCATCTTATATAAAGGAAATATTTTCGACAGGTGGGGCATCAGAAGGAATTTGTGGTGAAACGTAGTGAATAGTGGGGTAAAAATGATGAATAAAATGAGAAAAAAATAAAAATTTTGTTCGTTTAAGGGTAATATTAAATAAGGAGGTGGGGAGGCAGAACGGGAGGAGTTTCTGCCCCCCCTAAAACGGAGGATGCCAAGCTTTTAACAAGAGGGAGGTGTTCTTGCAACAAGCGGCCCCGCTGGAGGGCGCGGTAGCGCCCGTATAACCCATTAAACCTTTTAATAGACATATATAATAACACATATAAGCTTAAAGATAAGAAACCGTAGCATAAGAAAATCTCTTAAGAATAAAGAGAAGTAAAATAGAAACGGAAAAGAAGAACAAGAAAGATAACGAAAAAAAGAGGGAAGATAAGTGAAAAGATAAAAGGATAAAAGAGGAACAAAAAGATAAAAGGATAAAGGGGAAAAAAGATAAAAGAAGGGAATAAAAAAAGGAGAAAATAAAAGAAAAAATAATAAAAAAAGCGAAAAAATGGTGAAAAAGTATCCACTTTCACTCTCTTTGTTCATTCGCTCATTTTCTCTTGTTCCAAAAGTAGCAATCCCTTCATTAATTGTATTATACTTTCTTGTGATAATTTGTTCAATGTGTTAAAAACATTGGTCTCTTTTTCTTGTTCAGCCTGTGTAAGGTTCACAAACATAATATCGATACCTTCCATTTCCCAGATCTGTGAACTGGTGATACCCAGCAAAATAAGATCCCAGGTCTTTAGCATTCTGCCATGCTTCATAGGTATATTCGTTGGGTCTTAGAGTCTCTGTACAGTATCTATAGACCTTATCTTTAGGCCATTGGGATTCTATTATAAATTCGAATTCAGAATCCGCGTAGGGCCTCTGCTGCCCTTGTTTCAGGGCTTTTGAGACGATTCCTTCTGGCTCTTTCATTATCATAGTCTTCTCCTCTTAAAAAACTGTTTGGCACGGGTGAAGGGATTCGAACCCCCAAATAACGGATTAGAAATCCGTTGCCTTATCCTCTTGGCGACACCCGCGTATTATTTTATTAGCTTAAAATATTCTTTTTCAAGCTTTCTTAAATCATCTTTAAGTCTATTATTAATAAATTCAAGAGTCTCTTTAAGTAAGTCTGCGGGCAAATTCAGTTCACCAAGTCGAACGATAGTTGTTTTATATTCTTCATCTCCAATTTCTTGATCAAGGAGTTCTTCCACGCTGGCGCTTAAGAGCTTTTTCTTTGTGTAATTTGTCAATAGACTGACAAATTTAAACTCATATTCATCTTTTATTTCTTTCATAAGGATCCTTAAATCTTAATATTCTTATATTTATAAAGAATTTTTCGGGGTTAATAAAGGTTTTACCCATTAATTTTCTTATAGTCATTTTGACACAAGAATTCTAAAAGAAGCTTCTTCAATCATTTTAATTTCTGCATAATATCCTTTTTCCAAGAAGATATTTTGGACATATTCAGCTGTAGTATAATCTTTAATAAGAAACCATGAGGCTTCTTGTTCTTTAAGAAATTCCATAAGGGTAATGATGGCTTCGGTTGCCAACCTATAATCAACTGTTCTTATTTTAATAGAATCTATAGCAGTATATAGATAAAGAGGTCTATCGCTCCACTTTTGATCGTGGGGCGTAGAGACTAGTCCTTGTTCGTTTACAAGAACAATATTCCAGCCATAGGCTTGGCAAAGGGCAATGATATTTTCGGCTTCATCGATTCTCGCAATAGTTTCCATGCCCGTATTTGTGGGCTTAAGTACTGTAATCATATAAGGCCTCCTTGGGCGTAAGCACTAAAATAGGAAAAAGAAAAGGGGAGAGGGCCGAAGCCCCCTCCTCTTTAAAAGGGTATATAAATGGAAAATAATGACGATTCAAGCATCACCACCTTTAATAGAAAACTCATCTCTATATATAAATAAACATCAGAGTGTTCCATCTCTCCCCACAGGGTATCAGGCTCTAATGTTTACTCTTTCCATTCTCTTGTCGATCTCTGAGATCAAAAAATCCTCAATAGGATTAACAATTTTTTCTTTGTAATCCCCTTTTGGTGTCGTTTTCAAATTGCAAGGGACTTTAATGGTCTTCCCATTCTTGGTTAAGATCGCAATAGCCTGCATAATTATGCACCTCCACTGTATAATGAGAAAAAAAAGAAGGGGAGAGAGGGGAAAGGATTGTTCCCTTCCCCTCCTTATCAGCGTCGTGTATAATTATACACGAACAGCCTCGAGATCTTCCTGCTCGACTTCTGCGGCTTCGGTAGCGGCGGCTTGTGTAGCAGTGGATTTCCTTGAGGCTTTGCGATTCTGAGGATCCTCTGGCAACTCGCCACCGACGATCAGCTTCGCAACTTCAAGGATTGCCATAGAGGCGGACTTGGAGAGTGTCACACCACCTGAAGGGTTGTTGGTCTCATTGACCAGGAACTTGCCTTCTTTGCGGGCGATGGAACCGATTTCGAAATAAGTCGAAGGATAGTAAACTTCGCCTTCACCAACCTCGACAACCTCGGCTTCCTTCTTATAGTTCGTCGGCTCTTTGATGTAAATGCGTCCGTCGCGCGACTTGCAGACCATGACGCCATACACGGTGCCGAATTCCTCGGTTGTGACATTCAACCGTCCAATGAAGCTACCAGCTGACATTGAGGTGAATTCCCAACTCGTGATGGTGAATTCGATTTCACCACGGGCTTGCCTTTCGATCTCCTCCAAAATGTTGGTTTGAAGATCTTCGGGCAGCAGAAGTTTGCAATAGTTCAAGCTCTTGCTCAAGCTGAACTCGCCGTTGTTCTCGAAGAACGACAGCTGGATTGTGCCCACTGGCGTTCCGACGGTAACTCGCCCAACGGGGGCTCTGGAATCAGCGCTGCGTTCTCCTCTGAACCACTGGACGATGATTGGGAAGGTCTTCGGATCGATTTCGCGGGCGGGAACCCGCGATTTCTGAACTGCAGCTCCCAGTTTGATTTTGACTTTTCCAACGTTTGTAATCATGATAAATGTACCACCTTTCTAAATATGCAGTTTTGTCATGGGATCTGCTAACCCGTTAATTAATTCGCTGGGAGGCGCGGTAGCGCCCCCTAGCTTATCTGAGCCAATCGTCACTGAAGTGGGAGGATATCAGCAACGGGGCTCCACTGGGGGGCGCGGTAGCGCCCAGGGTCTGGACAACTAGCTCGGACTTATGCAGGGCGCGGTCACTCCCAGTTGTGGTGATAACGATCACGTACAGGGCACGACAGCGTTCAAGCGGAGGCTAGCTCCACTGGAAGGCGCGGTAGCGCCACCATAGCTCCTCAACTCCTTTCATAACAGAAGACCTTAGCACAAGTAGCTAAGGCAACAGCAACAAGCATCAGCAGGGGGAGCGGTAGCGACCAGCTCATCAAGAGGAGCAGTAGCAACAATAGGAGCGGTAGCGAAGCCACTCTTCACGTAAGGGCACGGTAGTGCCCCAACTCTTCACGGAAGGGCGCGGTAGCGCCCCACCACCCTCTCCAACAACGACGTGCCCCACCCCGCCGCAGGCGGAAGGTAAAATGGGCCCCAAGGGGAAAATCTTCAGGGATGGCGAGGGGAGAGGGTGCCCCGCAGGGGCATCCCCTCATTCAGGCAAATGTTCAATAAAAAAAGAGGAGGGCCGAAGCCCCCCTCTTCTTATGGTTAGAATGTTTCGGTATAGAATTCTTTTAATTCTTCAATTACTTTATCCGCTTCTTTAGAAAGATTCGGACGCTCTTCTCGTACCGTATCATTGGCCTCCTCTAATAGATCTACAGTATGCTCTTGAATAGAAAGAAAATAATTAGTAAGTTCTTGATCAAAAGCAATAAGGCTACTAAATTTTAGGAGGCCAGCAAAATTGACAGCAAGGCCTAAAAGGATATCCTCTTGTTCATTAGCTTTCTTAGAGACTTCTCCCAAGAAAAGAGTTGCCCAAGCAATTCTTGAGGCTAGATCTAAAGAAGTAATATCAAAATGAGAAATAATTTTATAATTTTCAGCCAATGTTGCAACTTCCATGTTTACATCAAAAGGATCTTTCCCCTCCAAGAAGGCGTCGACCCTTTTAGCAAAAGACTTCTGCAGCTTATCAATTTCCTCCAAAACTGGAGAGAATTTATTTAAAGCTTGAAGCTGCACCAAAGAGCCCTTTTCAGAAAGGGCTTTCATCTCAAGGAGAACAACGGGGAGAATTTCTTCTACTAAAGTCTCGTCGACGGTAATTAAGATCTTTTTCATGATAAATATCCTCCATAATATTATTATATCTTTAATTATATAGGTAAGAGGGGGCACAAGGCCCCCTCCCACCAAGCCGACACCAAATAACCTTTTAATAGCTATTTAGCAATAGCATCAATAAGCTTAAGAGTAGCAGAATGTTTAGACATCACCTTATTACTCTTAACCCATTCAACGATGATCTGGTCACCATACTTAAGAACATTACGAACGTAGTGTTCATATTCTGGTGCAACAATTGCACTGGGGATGTTGTCAACAAGCATAAGAATCCGTGAAGACTCAACACCATGCTCATTAACATAGACATCCTCTTTGAAGCGGACGAAATCCTGATGCTGACCAAGCCTCTCCGCCTGTGCTTCTGCCTTACATCCGATCTTAAACTTGAACGAGTTCAAAAGAGACTGTTCAGAGAAATCGAATGAATTCATAGCAATAACGCGGATATCACGACCAAAATCTTTGTTCGCGACTTTCTTGGTAGTGCGAGGAACGTCAACCATAATGAAGGGACGATTCTCAAAGAGAACCACTTCTGCTTCACCGTCGAGTTTGCAGGGAGCAATTCCTGCGGCTTCGTCATCCGAATAGATGACGGTACGATGAATCTCTGCATTATAAGCAACCGTATAGATCCCAGATTCACCAAAAGCATAACCTTCAAGGGTTTTCACAGGAATCGGCACACGCTGACCCTGATGGCTTCGGTTGTTCAAATAGACCAACAGTTCCTCTTGCAACAGAGAATAGACAAAAGATAGTCTACGTCCACCATCCTTATCTCCATTCTTATAGGTAGCCGTATAGGCGGCCTTCAGAACGTCCATCAGATTGTTGGAGTAGATGATCGGATACAACATGGCCTGATACTCAGATGACAGGAGTTTCATAGCCTTATTTACATCATCTTCGTCATCGCTGGCGCTCATGATTTGCTTCAGGCGAGCATTATACTCCTTGACCATTGTATCGATTTGTTTATACAACGGAGTATTCAAGTCTGTTAGGATAAGTTCTTGAATCGGTACGGATGCACTCATGCACTTCTTATACATTTCCATGTAAACAGTGCGGACGAAGCTTGTGACAACACCCATAGGAGTGTAATCAATCTCAAAGGAGTTCTTCTTCCAGTCAAACTCTTGCTGCTGTGTTCCCCTCTTTTTCCAGGTAGAGAAGGGTCTCTTCCACCTAGGACGAATGAACAGAGAAATATAGTTATACCGCTCCGAGGGAACCAATTTACCCAAGCTTCCATCTGGATTGATTTCTCTAGTATAAAGGGCCCAAACGTCAGACTTGGATGTATTAATTGCCAACTCTTGTAAGAAACGAACCACACTGATTGCGCCTTTACAAGCTGGGGTCATATAAGCCGCAAACCTTTCAAATTCTTCAAAGCTCAACTCTTCACGAGCCATAAGCTCTTCGACTTCGGTCAGATTTGCTATAGCCATAACGGCTTGCCTCTCCCAATCTGGCATTTTCGGATACAACTGATTTACAATCTTAGCCCAAAGCACGACACCCTTCATAGCTTTAGTTTCCTGAAAGAATGCACGATGCAAAGGAGCGGGTTGTAATCTGCGGAATCCATCTCTATCAAAAGTTAGATAATGGACTTTAGGCATAGAAACCTTGTCTGGTTTAACCATAAGGTTCCAGTTGACGAAGTGAAGTAATTCACTCCAGGTTGTACCATAGTTTGTGATAATGCCAATACCAGCATTACATAAACTATTGGAGAAAGATACTTTTAGGTTTTCGTAGTTCACTATAATATTATGAGCTTTTGAGGTGACATCTACGAGAACGAAGTCTTCCTGGAATAGAAGCTGCAAAAGCCTTTTATCCCAGATGTTCTGGGGCATATCCTCATCAAAGTCTCCGCCAGCCATAAGATTGGCAGAGGCAGAGAACACGGAGAATACTATTGTTGGGCGGCTCCAAGATAGAATCTCTGCCATCCAAGGATCATTAATCTCTTTTGTCTCAAGGGCATTAGAGAATACAATTTCACCAGGAAGGTTAAGAGGGTTTCTATAAGAAGCCACCCTTCCTTTGCGGCCACCACACCAAACCTGATCTGGTTTAGATAGCGTCGCATGTTGGGGCCCATCGACAAAGATGTCGAATAAGGGCATTCCAGACAAGAAATCAATCTCGCCAGTTTCTACAAAGCGACCCTTCCAGAAAACAGACCAATCTGGTTCCATATAAAGGCGCTCAGCGTCTGCAGAAAACCTTGTCGGATTTGACAAGGAAAACCGCTTTCCAAAGACTGCACGGACAGCATATGGCTCCTCAATAGGGCCCTCTACATCCGAAGCTTGTAAATAACCTTCAAGCCAAGATCTTGAAACCCCGAAAGGACTCTTCTCTTGATTTTCGAAGTACGCATGTCCTTTAACGCCACTAGAAATTTTAGCGACATCATGGCTCATGAGATCCTTTGTAATCTTTGAGAAGTTTTCCGCCAATCTTTCTTTCAAAAGATTTGGAGCTTCTGGGGTCTTAAACTGAAAGCATTGTGCTAACTGAGCGTCTAGCATATCGCGGCCTTCGCTCTTTCCAATCCCTACGAGCTCAAACTGCGGGGCCAGTTCGTCTTTAAAGACCTCTGGTGCCCATTCTAGTTTTAAGCTGTTCTTTTCAATAATCATGTCAAATCCCTTATAAGGATAGACACGAACCCCCTGATCATTGACATAGCTAAAGGAGTCAAAGATCTCTCTCGGAAGGGCTCTTGCAAGACCCTTTTCAACCGCATATCGATGTTGTACAACAGCACCGAAAACGGTTTGCTCGGTCCACTTTTTCCCTTCATCATAAATGCCAGCCTTATTTAGGGCTTCGCAGAGCCAATCTGCCGCAACGATATTAAATCCATCAGCGGCATCTTCTTTCCAGAAGGTTTTAAGCTTCTGAATATTCGTGTCGATTCTTTCATTATCAAATCCAGCCTCAGAAAGAATACGACGATATTCTGTTTCGATATAGTTAGAGAATAGTACCCTAACTCTGCCAATTGATCTAGCTCGTGGCTGTCCGAGGGCAACAGAAGTGCTCAAGACTAGTCCGAACCTGGAAGATGCTTTTGCAGCTGGAGATTCTTTCCCTCGATGCTTAAGATAAGCACCATAAGACAAAATATCATACAGCTTTTCAATTTCTGTTAAGTCCTTAAACGGACCATTCAAATATTCTTTGTCGATATTCTCAAGCATTCCATTCGGAACTCGAATATCTTCACGCAACATGTTCGGTGAAAGCTCCTTTTGACCAGAACTACTCACAAATCCAAAGATATATTTCCCATCTTTAGTTGGGATGCCATTTCTAATGATATAGCTCGATTTGCGATACTTGACCCACTCGAGGTCAGCATTGCTAATCGGAGCTTCAGAACGAATAGCACTTAGCTTGTCTAGGGGCATTCTCTCAATGGCACTATTCTGTTTTACCCAATGAGCTGGTTGAGGACTTGCCTCAAATAGAGCCAATGGGTCCATTTTACCAGTTGCCTCGTCCATAAGACGAACAACAACAACGGTTCCTTCGATCCTTAGACTCTTCGCAGAACCTTTTTCAAGGATCTCAACAGAGGTTGGCTTAATCCGAGGATCTGGAACTTCTTTAAAGATTCTTGTAAGACGAGTATCGCCGATGCCGACTAATCTCATCTTAACAGTATACATAAAGGACTTTCTATCCAGAGGAGCTTCCAGATAGAAGGACGGCACAACAATAACCTTAAAGACTGTTTTCTTTTCAGCTAACAGTCCCGTATGGTCTTCTTGTAAAATTAATCTTCCCTGATTTACAAGAGAACCAGGATCGGTCTTCAATGCTTCCATGAAGATATCTAAATCTTCGTAGGAGATCTCCTGATCTGTCCCGTAATTAACGGGTTCTGGTAACTCGTTGCTATGCAGGCCCTTATAACCTAAGGTAAGAGCCTTCTCTCTAGCAACGTCTCTAATTTTAGCCCAATACTGATCTATGCCATCCTCCTTGAGGCTAATCAGCATTTTGACCCTTGGATCATCACTGACATAAATCAGTGTTTCACCAAAGCGAGCGTTTTCTACCATCTTCTCGATAGCAACGAGAAGAATTTCGTGGGGCTCTTTCCCCCGAACGTCTGTTTCAACGCTGAAGACTTCTTTCTTCTTCTCCGAGAAGAATGACGTTCTCAGGTTTTGAGCCCTGAGCATTGACAATACGAAAATCATAATTTGTTTCCTCCCAATTATACAAAGATGTCTGTTCTAGGGTTGTAAATTTGGCATCACCTCCATTATAATATTCCTCTCTATATAAACACCATTATGGTGATCGATAAAAAAAGAGGAGACCCGAAGGTCCCCTCTCTTTCCAATTAAGCCTTTACGGCAGATTTGAGCCAGTCCAGCACGATTTTCTGGACTTCCTCTTTGGGAAGATAGCCGTACTTCTTAACCGTATAGGCAATGAATTCGGCAAGCTTCTGATCAGAATAGGAGTTTATCCGAGCCCTATTTGTTACACGAGCTGCGGCTTTCTCGGTCTTTCTTGCAGCAATGGCCGCTTCGACCTTGGCCCGCTCCTGCTTGTTGGCCCACTTGAGCCAGATGTCGCACTTTTCACAGTACAATCCCAGACGAGTTCCGTCGACTGGTTTCTCGTGAATCCTTGCTTTTACCTCACCACAGTGTTTACATAACATAGTCTTTTCCTCCTTTACGCCTCAAAGGGCTTCTCAAAGATTTTAATACTACCAACAAATGGATCGTACGAAAATACCTTTAGGCCATGCTTCAAAGCGGAAAGCATACAGCCATAAGTTCCTCCCAATCGTTCGCCAGAAGAAATTCTTCTTTTAACAGTTTCTTCATGACAAATGGCCAAACATAGATCCGAATTAACAATCATGTCTTCATTCCTCTTATGAAGAGCCCTAACGATATTCGGATTAGAACTATCATCTGTTATATGCACTGATACGGCATACTCAATCAATTCCTGCCAGTGCTGTTGGTCTTTCTGATTCCATACCTTCGCCTGATAACGAAATGGAATAAAAGCATAGAGAGGAAGAGATCTTTTATAGACCTCTTCCGCCCACAACATGTCGGCCCCAAGAGCCATACCAGAGATGTATGATACATCATGATATTTATCCTGGGCCTTCTGGATTATATCAGCCATGACCCGTCTTATTCCATTATATTGAGAAGAAGACAGATCATAGCCAAACAGATCTTTCGGTCTATGCCCAGTGACCATAATTCGGAAGCCACTGGGTATCACGTAATTTTGCACAAAAACACCCCTCACATAAATACAGGCACCCTTGCCTTATAGGAAAGATAGGCGAGTTGAAGTCTCGCCAGAGCCGCATTTGATATATTAACATGAATTAATACATCTTGTGCGGCCATCTTGCTTTCAGCGTCTTGACTCTGTTGAGCCATTCTTACTAGTTCTAGTGGGCTTGGAAAGACCCCACTGGCCTGAGACCTATTCTGCAGAAAGCTTTTCCTTTTGGACTTATAAGTTCCGAAAAGCCTTCTCAGTGGATAAGCCTCTGGGTCTGTAATCTTTGATCCGTCCCCGTTTGACCAGAGATAGATACAATAGATCAATAGACCTCTCTCCCAACTATGTGGAATCCCAGCCTCAGACATAGGATCCCAATCTAACTTATTCTTGGCTCTCATAGAAACCTCCCATGAATTAAAAAGCCTTCTATATAAACACTTTTCAGTGATCGATAAAAAAAGAGGAGGTCCGAAGACCCCCTCTCTTTCTATTTATGATCTATAAAGAATCCTTTCCACTTCTTCAAATAAAAACCTTTTCAGTTCATGCTTTTTAGTAAAGATCTTTTCAACACCCTGCTGATCAACCTGTACAAGGACATTATTCCATCCTTCTACGCGGTCTCTTCTTTCAATACCAAGAATTGCCTTGGCCAAGAAGGGTACCTCACGATACCAACATTCATCAGTTAAGACGATACATTCTTCAACGAACTTCATTAGATCATCGAGCTCAAGCTTTTTAAGCTGAGCTTCAAGGTCCTCGCCACCCTTGGCAATACCCGAGAGCATTGCACAGAAGGATGTTTTCTTACCATTGGAAAAATCTGCAGCCGTCCATACTGCATCAACACATTCCGCAAGGCTAAGAAAATTTGTTGCAAACAATGCCTGCAACACGGTTCTTTTCTGCTCTCTCATTTTTTTGATGCTCATGATTAAACCTCCAAATTTCTTTCTCCACCAAACTGGTAGTAAAAGGCCGTTCCCTCTTTACCAAAGCGGCAAAGAAGGAAGAAATGGCGGACATAATAATATCCGCAGACTATAAGAGATTTAAGAAGATACATGGTTTACCTCCCTAAGATCACAGAGAATATCTATCAGATCATAGATATCATCTTCTGTGATATTGTCCACAGTTCTGTCCAATTCGTTATTTATCGTGGGACAGATAACGAAGACCCATTCCTGAAAACGAGTCCAGGTATTTTGGGAGCGAATTCCTATTTTGTGAGGAGTTCCACCCAAAGTTGCCGAGCCGATCCATCTGACATTATCCTTAAAAGAATTAAGAGTAATGTCTATTCTTATACTAGTTTTACCAGAGCTGATAACAAGATCAGTTCCCTGATAAATGTCTTCTACTTCGGTTCCCTTTCTTGCAATAGGGAACAGACTAATGATCCTTGCCGAGAGATCTGATTCATAGATTAGACCCCTCTTCTTTGTTAAGATGTCTCGCATCTTAAAGCCTCCTCCCATATTTTTATAGGCCATTTATATAAACATCCGAAGATGATCATTAAAAAAAGAGGAGAGCCGAAGCCCTCCCCTTTTCTAGAGATTGATCAATAGATCATTTAGAGAAATCAACCAGTTTCTGGCCGAACTTGCCAGCAGCTTTCTTTGCATCTTCTGTGGCTTTGGCAGCGACAGAAGTAGCAACATTCTTAGTGGCTTCCACGGCGACACCGCCATAGACCCTCCCATAGACGGCAGCTTCTTTGGCTTTCACGGCCAGATTTGAAGCGGCCTTCGAGAAGACCTTTTTGCTATCTGCAAGGATAGCGGCGGATACCACTGCTTCGGGAGATGAATAGACTCGCCCGTTAAACAGGAACGTCTTTTCATCCACCTTCCGAACTTCGGATCCGAGGAAGTTAACGCGATCCTCGGTTTTGACGATGCTGATTGCTTCCATCAGCTGGAAGCCTTTGGTAATTTCCTTCATTTTCAGTTCCTCCTTGATTGCCTTTTCGGCTGTTTCCACTACTGCGACTTCTGCTTTAGCGGCTTCTGCAACATTGGCCTCGAGCTCCGAAACCAGGGTGGGATCGAGGGTCGCTTTACGGACCTCGGCCAGGAACTCATTCATCGTTTTCTTCATAATAGAACCTCCCATGAAGCGTCCCCATAAGGGTGACGACTTACTCATCAATAAAAAAAGAGGACTCTCGCTATTGAGCCCCCTTTTTTTTATTTGTAATGCCTAAAGCAGTGATAATAAATCTGCCGCCTTAGACATCGCCTGCCAGAGGTCGAAACAAACTAAATATCTGCCCTCTTCTGGCTGTTCTTCGGTAATATGAATGACTCTTCGGCGGTCAAGGCATACATAAAACATCAGAATCCCTCCTTTCATTTTAATATTATTATATGAGCATCCGCTAGTAGCTCAATAAAAAAAGAGGAGAGCCGAAGCCCCCCTCTCTTTTTCAGATTATTCTCAAGAGCCCACCAGCTCCTAGAATTCTAAGAATCCATTCCCACATACTTCTCACCTCCTTTTCTTTCTATTATATATCTACTTAAAGATAGAGTCAATAAGAAACTATTTTAGTAAATATATCGAATCAAAAATGCCTCTCCATCTATAATTCCTATAGATAGTGTCTATTCTGCTAATTTCTTCGGAAAAGACCTCTTGGGCCTCTTCAAAGAATTCCTTACACGCCGTGCAGCCGTCAATCCATTCCCCAATATATAGCATTAAGCAGGAAGGATTTACAACACGCATTTTTCTCAAACAGTCTATTGATAGGGGATCCCTCTCAATAGGCCAGCTGAACAGGATGACATCTATATCTTTACCATATTTGCTAATGGCAGAGATAGCATCGATGTCTTCTATCTCTATCCATGGCTCCCAGTTAATCTTAGGAATCCAAGAATTATTATCTGTTACCCTCTGTACCCCCAGAACCTTGGAGAGGGCTCCTGTTCCAGCTCCAATCTCAAGAACTTTTTTATTCTTGAGATATTTCCTAAGTGGGTTTATCCACCTCTTGTGGAGGAATGGGAAACACGACTTCCTACATATTTCTTCTCTCCACAAGAAGAAGTTACTGTTTAAGAGATCGTGCATTTCTCCCCTGATAACCTCTTTTTCTTCGAGGCTTTTTATTGCCTCTTCAAATTGTTTCACCCTGTTTCACCTTCCGCCTCTTTTTCTGTTAGACCAATAGGTCTAACGGTTATGGAGACCTTACCTGGCCAGAAACACTCTGACAAGATCAAGTCTCCACAGACTTTGTGAAAAAGACTCCAGGCATGAAACTCAGCCGAGTCCTTGATGTTAAAAATATAAGTCATTTCGAACCCCACCTTCTTCCTCTCCTCTCATACTCCTGTAATAGGGTATTGAGAAGCTCTGCCAACTCCTCTTCTTCTTTCTGGTTCCTTTTTATAGAAACCCACAAGAGTATTCCTGCTAGCGCCAACACACTCCAGAACAAGATATTGACTAATGGCATATGTATGCCCTCCTCTTGATGTCTAGGTCATCCTAGAATCACCATTAAAAAAAGAGGAGAGCCGAAGCCCCCCTCTCTTTTTGGCTTTACTAAAGCACCTTCTGGGGTAAATATTCCCCAGACTCTCTGTCGTGGTGAAGCAGTGTAAGGGAAATTCCCTCATCCCTGCAGACTTTGACTAGTGCCACGACAGCGCTAGTCAAACCCGTCACATAGCAGTGCACCTCTGCTATGTCGTTGATAGGCTCGACCATGTCTGCCCCCCAACTGTCGGGGTCGGGGGAGCTAACCCAACGGACCATTCCATGCTTGGAGGCCAACCGAGACAGACCAACAAAGACTTGCCTCTCAAGTCTATCGAAGGCCATTGGATCTACTTCGTGTGGAAGTATAGCATCTTCCACGGGCATCGGGTGGCGTGAAGCACACAGGGCAGCAACTAACTTTTTCATTTTAATCCTCCTAGGCTTACACGCAGCATGATCTGCATTCGTAGCCGTTAAAAAAAGAGGAGAGCCGAAGCCCTCCTCTCTTTCTTTTTATTCTCCTCTTTTCCAAAGGAGAGTTTCATTATTTTCCCGCTTGGCCAGCATTTTAACTGGCCTCATAGAACTAGAAAACCAAATTTCTACGGTGCCGACCCTCTGATAAGAGAGATCGAAGACCGTTATTTTGGTCTCATAGAGGCCAGGTCTTTCATAACAAACAAGTTCGAATGGCTCATTTGTTATAAAAGAGAGCAATAGAGAAACCATGGGATCCAGATCCTTAACCTCTTGAATTTCAGTTAGTCTCATTTTCTTCCTCTTTTCCCACCTTAAAAAAGGTGATTTTCTCTTTTGATGTCTAGGTTATCCTAGAATCATCGATAAAAAAAGAGGGCGTCCGCTAGTAGCCCCCTTTTCTTTATAGTAATGCCTAAATCGGACATAATTATTAGATAGTAAAACAGGGGGTGGGCACCGAACGCATTAACCCAACCACACATACTATCACTATACCACTCTCTCAAAATATCATTTTTTTTTCGTTATAGCTCTTCACAGCCACCTCCGCGAAGGGGGTGGGCGAAATCTAGAAGCCAAGGCTTAAGTAAAAAGAGGGCTTGCCTCAAAAAAAATATTAAGTATTTTTTCTATATATGTTTTCATATATTTATATTGACAAAGTATATATAAGAGGTATACAATATAGGTATCAAGACAAGGAGAACGGATGTGGCAACGCTAGAAATAGAACAAAAGGACGTTGACAAAATTATAGAGAATATAGTAAGGGAAGAGGTTTACACGGCCTTTGGTTATACTCGAGGGGCATCTGGTGGATGGCAAGTCAGTACAGATCGTCTTTTGAGAATTGTAAAGGCTGCCGTAAAAGATCTTATAACAGAGGAGATAAGAAAGGAAGCAGAGAGGGTTATTGCCGAGATTACACCTGATCTTCTAGCACAGAAGATTGCTTTTTATTTTACTGAGAAGATAAACGGCACATATCAAGGAGAAGGGAATGAATACAACTGAGATGTCAATAAGGGAAGCCGTAGAGGTTTTAAGAGAATGGAACAGGGAAAATGTTAATGATCCTTCTGTGGGCCTTTATTGTGATAAGGAAATGGCAGAGGCTATTTATATTGTTACCAAGGCTTTAAGTAAAGAAAATACAAAGAGAAAAGATACGTTGGAGCTAATTAATCAATATATAAAAGACCTTGAGTTATTAAAGCGATACATGGAAACTGGTCTTAGTCCAGAAGAGGTTATTGATTTAAGAGATACTTTTTTTGAAGCTAAAGAGGCAATAGAAGAAAGAAGGGAGGAGACAAAGGTAAGAATTTGTTATTCTTGTCCTTCTTGTGGAAGAGAGGTATGGGGCCATCGATGTGAAGAATGCGGACAAAAGATCGTATATAAAGATGAAAAAGAAGAAGAGTGAGGAAGAAAGGAAAAAGTGTTTTGAATTAAAGAAAACGGAATATATTGGACTTATAGAAAAATATAAAAAACTATATCCTTACTTGGACCAAATACCTTTTTCTATTAAAATAGATGAGTTGAGCAACTCAGAAATACTTTTATTATGCAGTGCTCTTTTTGATGAATACAAAGTTGGCGTTACCATGGAAAAAGCAGATAAAGAATATTATATTAAAGTTTATGTATAAAGGACGAAAAAATGGAAGAAATAAGCAAAGAGATACAAGCAAGAATTAACAAAGAAAATGCAGAGCAGAAAGATGATATAAAGCAAGCTCTTGATACTATTTTGAGATTTCTGATTGATTTAGATCAATCGGATATAGAAGTGGAATGTTTTCTTGAGGCAGAAGATCAAACGATAGTTGCCACACTAGGACTTTCTATAATAGATTTAAAGCAGCAGTAATATGAATATACGTTTTTATCTTGAAGATACTTTTTTATTAGGGTTGGAATCTTCAGATTTTTTACTTAAAGATGTATATGATATTAAGTTTGGACTTTCTGATTATGACCAGATTTGGCTTTATTATATGGAGGGCGACGAAAGAAAGAATGTTAAGTTATTACATAAAGGCGCTTTGGAATTAATGGTACCCAATCAGACGCTTAGTAGTTTTGCTGAAGCCGACAAGATTGTTTTAGAAAGCAAGAGGGAAATATTGGTATTTGAAAAAGGGAAACCAAGAGAATATAGAAGGAAAAATTTATTATATAATTTTTCACTTATTGTGAGAGGGATATGAAAGCTAAGTACAAAGATGATGTAGCCTCTAGAATTTCAAATTTAACAGAAAAAGGGAACTATGGTATTTGTCCTCCACCTATGAAGGCTCAAGTTGCAGTTAATGAGTTGTGTAGATATCTTTTAGGAGAAGATTGGTATACGGTCATGCCACTTGGAGTGGAGCAATGTAATACAGAGATAGTGTATGCTATTGAAAAAAAATATAAGAGGATAAAATAAAAGAAGAATAAAAAGATTATGATTGAACAAAAAAATGTAATTGGTATAAGAGATGAACTTATACCCGAAGGAACTGAATATACTTATATGGCATATAAGTTTTCAACTATAGAAGATGCCGAACAATTCTTTTCTGAATTTCCAGAAAGCGAAGCAATTACTTATGTTGTAGTAAAAAGAGATAAT
>Ga0123334_1003458_pt1 | contig 17010 bp, 21 predicted proteins | sample BiotimSIPDNA_FD_89706 | JGI IMG/M metagenome (GOLD analysis project Ga0123334, IMG submission 89706) | Anaerobic biogas reactor microbial communites from Washington, USA - Biogas_R1 time_0 SIP DNA | ecosystem: Engineered > Bioreactor > Anaerobic > Unclassified | place: Washington, USA... | reverse complement strand
CCGGCGCATTGAATACTTGTAATGGGTATTATCTTAACGACCATTTATACAAGTAACTGAGTGGGAGGATGTCGTAATGAGGAGCAGGTACAGAGAGAAGTATTATGTCTGTGGTGATTATCTTGAGCTGAATGTATATCCAGTGTATAAGACAGCTCGATACAGAAGGAGAAAAGCAAAAGCTACAAGTGAGTGTCAGCAGAAAGTGAATCAGATGAACGCAGAGAACAAGTGCATAAGACTTGCTCATGCTAACTTCAATCAGGAAGACATGAAAGTTGACCTGACATATGACAATGGACATCTTCCCGGGGATGATGAAGCTGCTGCAAGAGAGCTTGCAAATTTCTTCAGGAGAGTGAAAAGGTATAGAGCAAGCAAGGAATTGCCGGAGCTCAAGTACATAGCTGTTACCGAGAAAGGAAAACGTACAGGCCGATATCATCATCACCTAATCATCAGCGGCGGATTGTCTCCACAGGAAATAATATCACTCTGGGGAAAGGGATATGTCAGAACAGACGGCCTGCAATTCAACGAGAACGGCATAGCAGATCTGGTGAAGTACATTCTCAAGAAATCGGTTGCATCAGGCAAGCGGTGGAATGCATCCAAGAACCTGATACATCCAGAGCCGAAGCAGAGAGACGGTAGACTTTCCAAGAGAGCTGTTCAGGAGCTGGCAAAGGATCCGGAGAATAACCGGGAGTACGAACGATACTATGATGGCTATTATCTTGCAGAGGCAAGAAGAGTTTATAACGATATCAACGGCGGAGTGTATATATACGCAAGATTTTACAAGAAGGAGGCGGAGTTTTGCAGGGAGAAGAAGCGGAGCAGGTCACGCTGTTCCAATGGGCAGAGCTTGCAAAGATGAAGTATCCGGAGCTTGAGCTGATGTATCATATCCCGAACGAGGGAAAGCGCAGTCCTGTCATGGGAGCAAGGATGAAGCGTGCCGGATTGAAGAACGGCGTCCCGGATGTGTGTCTGCCTACAGCTCATGGAGGATACATCGGATTGTACATCGAAATGAAGTACGGAAACAATAAACCGACAGAATCGCAAAAGAAGTGGCTCAGAGCTCTCCGGGAACAGGGACATATGACAGCGATATGCTATAGCTGGGAAGAAGCGAAGCGACTGATAGAGCAGTATCTGAAGCTTCCTCCGACAGCAGCGAAAGGAGAATCAGAGAGTGGGTAAAGGAAGATGTTTTTATGCAAATGCAGCAGATGTATGTACAGTGCTTATGGGAACGAGCTGTACCGGCTTCAAGTCGATATGTAAGTTTCACAAGACGGAGCAGGAACATAACGATGCGCTGAATAAAGCGATTGGGCTCAACAGGGAAAAAGGAAATTGTAATCACTGCAAGTATCGTGCCACAAAATGCAGCATGATCGGAATGGAGGATGAGAGTATTGACAACGAAAGAGTATCTTGAAATAGCAACAGGCCTCGATAAGAGGATAGCATCCCTGTCTGACAGGGTTATCATGCTAAGGATAAGAGCGGAAAGTATTACACCGTCATATGGAGGAGTAGCCTCAGGAGGTTCAGGAAATCAGGGCAAGGTATCGAGCTCAGTAGAAGCTATGGTAGATTTTGAAAATGAGATCAGGCAGATCAGGGACGAGTTCGTTAAGTTCAGGAGCAGGATAGAATTTGAGATACAGCGCATCCCGAATAATATCTATGCAACATTGCTTGAAGAGAGGTACATCAAGGGAGAACAGTGGGAAATCATCACGGAAAAACTTGCATACAGCGATGTGAAATACGTCCGTGAAGTTCTTCACAGCAGGGCTTTAGCGGAATTTGATAAAATTACCCCCGAAAACACCCGTTTTGTCCCTTTTATTCTCCGCAGGGATAGTGTATGATGATATCACAGGGAGCAGGCGGAAAGCTTGAGACCGGAATTTCCTGTAATTTGCCTGCTTCCTTACATCCTTTCCTTTCTTTTGTTCTACATTTTGGCATTGTTTATTTTCCACTGCCGGAAACGGCAGGCTTTTGGCAGAATAGAGCAGTGGCAGCTCGCAAGGCTCATAACCTTGAAGTCGCTGGTTCGAGTCCAGCTTCTGCAACCACAGGCGGAAAGCCTGGCACCCTGACAGTGCGCTGAATACATGGACCCACTCAGAAACATCCATACACAGAAGCTCTCCAATAGGAGGGCTTTTGTGTTACCCCTAAGGAGGATAGGACGACCATGAAAAAAGCCTGCCCTTATTGTGGGCGGATACACGACAGGAAATACATATGCGATAAAAAGCCGCAGATACAAAAGAGGCAGAAAAGCAAAGAGGATGTTTTCCGCTGGTCTTATGACTGGAAGGTCATGCGTGAGTATATAATGCGTCGTGACAGATGTCTGTGTGTTGCTTGTTTCAACAATCTTCCCGGAACGATACGGCGCTTGAATAACGAAGATCTTTCAGTCCATCACATACGACCACTGAAAACAAACTTTGAACTGCGTTTAGATGAAAAAAACCTGATAACTTTGTGCCGTTTTCATCACGAAATGGCAGAAAACGGAGAAATTTCTGCGGAAAGATTGTTAAAAATCTTGTGAAATATCCCCCCCGGAGGGTATATTTTTTTAAAAAGAAGGCAATTATCCAACGACGCCCCCCTCTGTAAACAAAAAATTCCCTAAATGAAAGGTCGTGATACGATGGGAAGACCGGCTATGAGTGCTAAAACAACGTCAAAGCACCTTACGAAAGCGGAGACAGAGGCTAAATCCAGCACCGAAGAGAAGCTGCGAGGCAAGGCTGATAAGCTCAGGCCTCCCAAGTATCTGACCACTGCTCAGAAGAAGATATTCAAGTTCATTGTCCGGGAGCTGGAAGGCAGTGAGATCCTTGGGAACCTTGATGTCTATGTACTGACCGAATGCAGCATAGCTCTGGATCGTATGCAGGAGATAGAGAGCCGCATCAACGAGGAGTTCGACCAGATCACAAGTGCCGTTCTGATGTCTGCAAAGGATAGATATACCAAATCCTTTTTTCGCTGTTGTAATGAACTTTGTCTCAGTCCTCAGAGCAGGGCGAAGATGGGCAATCTCAACCTACAGGCAAAGGAAGAGAATCCGCTGCTGAAGGTGTTGAGTGATGATGAATAGGGACTGGTACATGGACTATGCGGAGCACGCTGTAAGAGCTATAAAGCTGGAGCAGGACTGGCTTGAGCTCCGGGGATGGATAACTAAAAACGGCAGGCATATCCTTATTGGCGAAGATGAGAGTACGGGTGGAGCTGCGAGAGGCTCAAAGAAACTTTACAGTAACGGCGGTGCAAAGCCTAAGAAATGTGTTGACAAATCTGAGAAAAGTGGTATAATTAAAGCAACAGAAAAACAGCGTAAACAATTTATCAATGAAATAAAAGGAACGAGAGCAGCAGATGGAACCGTAATAAAATCTATGATTCCACATAGTGCTGACAGAATGATTGAGCGAGGAATATCACCTGAAACCGTGAAGGACGTTTTAAGCAATCCTACAAGCATATATCCGGGTAATAAGCCTAATCGGAAATGCGTTCAAAAAGGAAATATCAGATTAGTTTATGAGACTTCTGGGCTGATGATTACAGCTATACATCTGGAGGATTTATAAATGAAAACTTTAAATTCAAAACAGCTTGAATTCCTTAAAAATGAATTCGGGATAACTAAAATTGATTATTCCAATAAAAAAGAAGTTGAAGAAATCCGTTTGAAGTGCTTTGATATAGAAACTGATGAATGTTACGATCGTCATATGGCTGGGGAGGATACTTCATCGTCCATTGGTGAACGAGGTGACATAGCTGTTTCTATTATCGACGCTCTTTATGATATTATTCATACTGTAAAATAATCGATTAAACCGTTCTCATAGAGGACGGTTTTCTTATACCCATTTGTGCAGTCAACTGCACTGAAAGGAGCTGACAGCAATTGACATAGTAGATAACAGCAGAGCCTATAAATACGCTATATGGTGCGTAGAGCCGGATAATAAGAATGTCGGACGCTATGTAAAGCGACAGGCTCAGCTCTGGCTTGATATAGCGGACGGAAATAACAAGAGCGCTTATGTTTGTGAAAAGCGCTGGAAGAAGATAACGAAGCTGCTGAAGATCATTATGCACCCTGATCTTGGACATTCCATGTACGAGGGGCTTGAAGATTATGCAGTTCTTTTTATATACGCCCTTTTCTGCACCAAGCGCAGAAAAGATAATCTCAGATATTATGAAACTGGTCTGTTAGAGATCGCACGAAAGAACTTCAAGACGTTCACTTCGGCGGTCATTTTTATTATAGGCCTTCTGACTGAGCCTCAGTTCAGCCGCTTCTTCAGTGTTGCGCCTGATCTGAGGCTTTCCAGTGAATTACAGGTAGCGGTCAAGAAGATAATCAAATCCAGTCCCTGCCTTGCAGACGAGAAAGTATTCAAGCTTCTGAGGAAAGAGATACGCTGCAAGCTGACTGACTCAGAATATACTCCTCTTGCATATTCACAGGACAGAATGGATGGTAAGCTTGCAAATATGTTCCTGGCGGATGAGTGCGGAGCAATGGATAACTACCCGATAGAAGCAATGCGTTCCTCGCAGATAGTTCTGAGGGAGAAGCTCGGTATCATCATATCGACACAGTACCCTAACGAGAACAACGCTATGCTTGAGGAGATAGACAACGCAAAGAAGATACTTGACGGGCTCCGCAGCGGCAAGGTGTTTGCTTTGCTTTACGAGCCCGATGACGAATACAAGACCGGCGATATGTGGATGACATCTGACATAGCGCTGTATCAGGCTAATCCTGTTGCATATGCTCATGAATACGTTATGGATGATCTCAGAGAGAAGCGACAGGCTGCTATCAACTACGAGAATAAGCGTGAAAACTTCCTCTGTAAGCACATGAATATCCTATACAAGGGACTTGGTGTTGAGGGATTTGTTGAGATAACAAAGGTCAGGATGTGCAGTTCTGCTCCGGATGTTGAGTTCTGGAGCGGCAGACAGGTATATATCGGGCTTGATCTCTCTCAGACGGATGATAATACATCCGTTGCAATGGGCACATACGACCCGGAGCAGGATGTTATCTTCGTCAAGGTCTGGGGATTTATACCGGCTGACCGCATCGACGAGAAATCTCAGCGTGAAAAGGTTGACTACAGGAAGCTTATAGAGCAGGGAGAATGTTTTGCCTGCGGTGATGAGGTCATTGATTATAGTTTTGTTGAGCGGTTCATACAGTCCCTGCCGGAGCAGTATGGAGTGGAGATAATGCAGCTCGGCTTTGACCGCTACAATGCTATCTCAACGGTACAGAAGCTTGAAAGCGGAGAGGAACCTATCGAATGTGTCGAGATAAAACAGCACAGCAGTGTGCTGCATCGTCCTACTAAGCTTCTCAGAGAGCGGATCCTCAGTCAGAAGTTCCGTTATGATGCAAGTCTAATGCTTGAGATCAACTTCGAGAATGCCCGATGCACCAAGGATACAAACCTCAATCAATATGTAAACAAGAAAAAGTCCGCCGGCAAGGTAGATATGGTCGTATCGATCATAAATATGCTCTATCTCTTGCAGGTGGACGTTCTTGATAATATTAATGACAGCTTCGGATGTCAGATAATATGAAGGGAGTGATAAAAATAGGATTTTTCAGAAAAAGAAAAAAGCAGGAGATCAGAGCGGATACCGGTGCGAATAACGAAGTCTCTATACTGACATTCTTCGGTATTACAGGAGAGCTTACCAGGGAGGCGGCACTGAGCATACCGACAGTTTCAGCCTGTATCAACAAGATAGGTGAAACGATATCACGCCTTCCTGTAAAGCTTTACCGCAGGGACGAGGAGCAGGTCACGGAGATATTTGACGACAGCAGGCTGAAACTGCTGAATGGCAATACCGGAGACACTCTCAGCACTGTGGATATGTGGAAGGCGGCGGTAGAGGATTATTATCTCGGCAGTGGAGCATGGATATTTGTCAACAGCGATATGTTGAGAGTACGGAGTCTGCATTATATCGACAGCCGGAACGTGAGTATCATGTGCAATACAGACCCTATATTCAAGGCATTCAGAGTGCAGGTGAATGCACAGATGTACTACGATTTCCAGTTTATCAAGCTGCTGAGAAAGACACGGGACGGATATACCAATATCCCGTTGCAGGAGGAAGCCTCCTCGGTGATGTCAGCGGCCTGGAACGCTCTGAAACTGGAAAATATGATGAATTCCAACGGCGGATGCAAGCCCGGCTTTCTGAAAGCAAAGAACCGTCTTTCTGATGCCGCAATAGCAGCTATCAAGGAAGGCTACCGGGAGGTCTATGACAATGAGCAGAAGCGTGACAAGATAGTTGTGCTCAATGACGGAGTAGACTTCGAGGCGATATCTTCTACAGCGGCAGAGCTCCAGATGAACGAGAACAAGAAGACCAACAGCATAGAGATATGCAAGCTCTTTGGATTCCCTCATACAGTCATTGACGGCGGTGCCTCTGATGATGACAACAAGAAGTTCATATCTGCGGTGATAGCTCTCCTGAATCAGATCGAGACAGAACTTGACAACGTTCTTCTGCTTGAATCAGAGAAGGAGCAGGGCTATTACTGGGCGTTCGACACGAAGGAGCTTACACGAGGCAGCATGAAGGAGCGTTACGACGCTTACGAGGTGGCGGTCCGGAATAATATCCTCCAGATAGACGAGATACGCCGTGAGGAGGACTATGAGCCCCTGGGCTTCAACTTCATCAAGCTTGGTCTACAGGATGTTCTTCTTAATCCTGAGACAATGGAGGTATATACGCCGAATACCGGACAGACAAAGAACCTGCTTACCGGCGAGGACAGAGCGGAGGATATTGAACTGCGGTATCGTCAGTACATTCAGGGACCTGACGGAAAAATGCAGGGTAGCAGGAGTGTGGGCGGCGGAGGAGGTCGAAAGCTCTATCATCACGATCCTGATACCGGCGGTGGCGGAGGAAAATCCGCAAAAAAGGTTGACAAATCTGAGAAAAGTGGTAAAATAGAGAAAAGACCGAAATCCCAAAAGATTGGCACAAAGGAAAAAACGAGGCTTGAACATCAAATAGCAAGTGATTTTCCTAACTTAAAGCCAGGTCAATCTATGAATTATGAAAACCGAAATCACTTTTATCAATTCACAACGATAGAAACAGGGAAATATCATTTTACTTATAAGATAGCACTTGAAGGAAACCAAGACGTTATCAATAAAATCAGGAAAGGGGAACTTTAATGGATAATAAACTCACAAAGAGTGAAGAAAAACTCATAAAATCCATGCGTTCTTTGAAGTATGGCGAAACTCAAACTCCTGAATATGCTGAAAAGGATAAAAATAACGGCATAATAATTGCTTATTTAACAGCACATCAGTTTGAATGTGCTGACGAAATGCTTGCGGTTGTTGAAAAAAATAAAGACAAGACTTTTCAGGAGGTTATGGAAGCACTCAAAAACGAAGGATTTTTCCCTGAACCTGAAATCGTTGATGATGATGAACTTGACGATGATGAAAAATAACTAATTAACCGTTCTCATAGAGATCGGTTTTCTTATACCCATTTGAAGGAGTTGATAAAATGAAAATCGAAGTAAGAGCTGACGGCCTGCATATAAGCGGATACGTCAACGTCACAGGCAAGCTCTCACGTCCGGTGATAACACCGAGAGGAAAAGTCCTTGAGACTATCGAGGAGCGAGCTTTCGGCGAGGCAATAAAAAAGAGCGGAGATGTATCTGTCCAGCTCGATCACAACGCCGGTCATGCTTATGCAAGAACATCAGATAATACACTCACATTGAAGGAGGACGCTATCGGACTTCATGCTGATGTTCTTATAACAGATAAGACAGTCATTGAAATGGCTCGCAAAGGCAAGCTGAGAGGCTGGTCTTTCGGTATGTACAATGTACAGGACGAAATGGAGAGCAGAGGCGACGACGAATTGCCAATCAGACACGTCAAGAGCTTCCTGCTTGACCATGTATCACTTATCAAGGATAAGATTCCCTGCTATGCAGCAACATCTGTTGAGTGCAGAGCTGGTGAGGATATCGATATCGAGCAGCGTGCTCTTGATGTCGAGCCGGAACTGGTAATCGAGAACAAGCCGGATTATTCGGATTATGAAAATAGGCTGAAAATGCTTGAATAATCCATTTGTGCATTCAACTGCACACTGAATATGTTAAAAAGCACCGTAACAGGTGCTATTTTTATACCCAAAATAAGGAGGAAAAATAATGAAAAAGCTTATCGAAAGAAGAGCCGGACTTGTAGTTCTTCTCAATTCCATGCTGGAAGCTGTAAAGACCGAGAACAGAGCCTTTACAGAAGAGGAGGCTAAGAAGTTTGACGAGACAGAGGCTGAGATCAAGCAGCTTGATGCTACTATCAAGGCCGAGGAGAGAGCAAAGGGAATATCCGAGATCAAAGTGCCGGAGGCAGCTCCTAAGGCAGATCAGCTCACACAGGAGCAGATCGAGGAAAGAGCCTTTGCTGATTTTATCAACGGCAAAATAACAGAAATGCGATCAGGCGAACAGAACATCGACTGGACAAATGGTGCTTCAACAGTACCGACTTCAATTGCTAAGCGAATTATCGATGCAGCTGTAGATATGTGTCCTATCCTTGCCGGTGCTGAGGTGTATCACGAAAAAGGAGTCCTCAAGATTCCAAAATGGACGAAAGCAAACAGCACACATGATGTGACAGTAGCCTATGCAACTGAGTTCACTCCACTGACAGCTGATAGTGGTAAGTTCACATCAGTTGATCTTGGCGGATACCTTGCTGGTGCTCTTGTTCTTATTGGCAAGAGTGTTATAAATAGTTCTGCAATCAATGTAACACAGTTCGTAATAAATAAGATCGCTGAGAAAGTTGCACAGTTCCTTGAACAGGAGCTCCTTAAAGGCTCAGGATCAAGTGCAGCTCAGGGAGCTGTAAAGACAAGTAACGTAGTTACTACAGGTACAGCTCTTACCATAGGACTTGATGATCTCATTGCACTTCAGGCAGCAGTTAAGCAGAAGTATCAGAAGAATTCCTGCTGGACAATGACATCAAACACTTTCACAGCACTTAAGCAGCTCAAAGACGGTGATAACAGACCGCTCATTCAGCCGGATGTTACAGCAGAATTTCCGTTCCGTCTTCTTGGAAAGCCTGTTCATCTTTCTGATAATATGGATGAGATCGGCGGCAACAAGCTTGCTATCCTTTACGGTGATTACAGCGGACTCTCTGTAAATTTCCGTGAAGATATCGGTATTGAGATCCTCAGAGAAGCATATCACGCTCAGCACGCTATCGGTATCGACTGTTGGTTTGAGTTTGACTCTAAGGTCACAGACGAGCAGAAGCTTGCAGTTCTCAAGGTAAAGGCATCATAATCATATACAGCGGACAGGAGTGTTCCTGTCCGCATAATACTTTAAGAAAGGCGGTAGAGTTATGAAGATAAGCGAGCTCACACCGGAGATAGTAAAAGATTACTGTGGTATCTCTGACAATGACAGTGATGATATCATCACAACACTCATATCTGCCGCAAAGGCATATATCAAAGGCTATACCGGGCTTGATGCTTCTCAGTGCGACGCTCATGAAGATCTCACGATAGCCTGCATGGTACTTGTCAACGATATGTTCACGCAGAGAGAATACACTCTCAGCCTGCACCGGCAGGTAGCTCCCACGGTAAAGACCATACTCAGTATGTATGCTGTGAATCATCTGGGGTGATACTATGGCATACAACAAGAAGATCGAGATACAGTACTATACTGAGGAGCAGGATGATATCGGAAATGATATCCCCGTGTGGACTACTCTTTTCAGGCCCTGGGCAGAGGTCAACTGCACCGGCGGAAAGGAGTACTATGCGGCAGCTCAGGTCAATTCCGAAAACGATATGCTTTTCAAGATTCGGTATTCCTCCTGCATGGAGGGAAAACTCCCTTCTGAGTTGAGAATAGTTTACAAAGGCCTTATCTATGATGTCAAGCATATAGACGACTTTATGGAGCAGCACAGGGAGTTTGTCATAAGAGCTCGCCAGCTTAACGGAGGGGTGAACGATGAGCAATAGCATATCTCCTGATAAGCTTGTTGAGACACTTATCGATTACTGCAAAGGATTTACAGAAGAGATCCGGGAAAAGGTCGGAGATGATATCGCGGAGATCGGTAAGGAGACCGTTTCAGAAGTCAGGGAGCTTTCTCCGGTGTACGAAGGCGATAATAAAAATACTCCGAGAGGCGCCTATCGCCGAAACTGGGATTATATCATTGAAAAATCCAGAGGGACGATCAATGTTATAGTTCATGTCAAGGGAAAGCATTATCGACTGACACATCTTCTTGAACACGGTCACCTAAACCGTGACGGAACAACAAGGTCAAAGGCTATACCTCATATAAGCATTGCTCAGGAGCACGCCAATAAGAAAGCTGAAAAACTTCTGGAGGACTTGTAATGGAGCTCAGTGAAATCAAAGCAAAACTCAGCACGATAGGCATACCGGTGGCGTATATGAAGTTCAGCAAGCCTCAGAAGCTGCCGTTTATGGTATACTACGAATCGGGAGCGGAAGTTAAGGGAGCAGATCACTATAATCTGATACGTGATGTGAACATTACAATAGAACTTTACACTGCCGTGAAAGATGTTGCTCTCGAAAGAGAGATAGAAGCTCTCTTCCGTGACAGGGAGATAGAGCGGTCAGTTGATACATACCTTAAGGATGAAAATATGTTTATGGCAGTTTTTTCATTCAATACTATACAGCCCATAGAGGAGGAATAACAGTGAAAAAAGAAATCAACCGTATTGCACTTGGCTCAGTAGATATCTATATGACAGAGTGCAGCAGCAATTCAATATCTGATATCCCGGCGGATAACGTTATTGAGGTCGAAGCTAACCTTATAGGAAGAACAAAGGACGGTGGCGAGCTCAGCTACACGACAGAGTTCTATGATGCAAAGTCTGATGACGGAAAGGCTGCAAGATCTGATATGACTGACGATTCAGCGACTCTTTCTTTCGGCCTTATCACATGGAACGGCGATACTATCACAAAAATAGTACCCACAGCTTCGGCAACGGTGAGCGGAGGCAGGAGACGTACACTTATTGGCGGCATAGCCAATAAGGATGATAAGACATATATCATCCGTGCTGTACATAAGGACAAGGTCAAAGGTGATATAAGATATACGATGATAGGAAGAAATGTCAACGGATTCGCAGCTGCATATAAGCCTGGAGCTGAGACTACGATTACACCAGAGATTAAGGCAGAGCCATTCGATGACGGACATCTTATCGTAATGGATGAAGACGATGTTGTAGGTATCTCGCTCAGCCAGCACAAAACAACGGTTGCAGAAGGCTCTACAGTAGCTCTTTCTGCAACTACTTCTCCAGTTGGCAGGACTGTGACCTGGAGCTCAAATGATACAGATAACGCAACTGTATCGAACGGTACTGTTACAGGTGTTGCAGAGGGCACAGCAACTATCACAGCATCGATCACAGTAGACGGAACAACATATACAGATTCCTGTACTATCACTGTAACGGGAACAGAATAATAAGTATCAGGGCAGGAGAATAATCCTGCCCTGTTTTTGCAAAGGAGAATGAATATGAGACGATTCAAATTTACTCTTGATAACGGAACAAGATTAACTATCAAGCCCCCTACGCTCAGACAGTATTATAAAGGGCTTATGATTGCAAAGACTGATCCTCAGCTCTTTCGTTCGATAGCTGAGATATGCAATGCCAACGATGAGGGAATACCCATTACAGAGGAATATGTTATCGATAATTTCAATACAGATGATCTGTCAAACTTCCTTAGGGAGCTTCCTGCATGGGTGAAAGAGGAGAGAGCGTCAGACCCAAACTCGTAATGCCTTATTATCCGGATGCATCGGAAAATAAGGCTTACTTCAATAATCCTTCAGCAGATGTCAAGATAGTATCCGATTATACCCGGCTTGATTTCAACGCAGTTGAAGATATGGAGATATTCGGTTATTACGGTTATCTGCATGATGCTGTTGTATGGAATTGCAGCCGAAGCGAAGCTGGGAAGGAGTATCTCGAAAAGGCATATAATCACAGTCAGACAGAACCTGACAGAGACAAACTCAGATCCGGACAGAATGCCGGTGTGATCGGAGGCAGATATGGCAAGTAAGAAAAGAAAAGGTATAACCATTGAAATAGGCGCCGATACCTTAGGACTGGATAAAGCTCTTAAAGGTGTTGAGCAGTCCAGCAAGAAAGCTTCCGACGAGCTGAGAGAAGTAAACAAGGTAATTAAGACCAGCGGTGACTCCGCCACACTCTGGAAGCAGAAGCAGGAATTATTAACGACAGCACTTGAAGAGAGCAAGAAGAAGCTCGATCTGCTTGAATCGGCCCAGGAGCAGGTAAACAGGCAGCTTGAAAACGGAGCGATAAACGGCGATCAGTACCGTGCTTTCCAGCGAGAAGTTGAAAATGCCCGTGGAGAGGTCAAGAAGTACGAGACCGGTCTTCATGAGGCAAATGACAAGGTCAAGGAACTGGGCGATAATTCTGATGATACTGCAAAGGATATAAAGGAACTTGGTGATAAAGCAGATGATACCGCTAACGGCGGAATATCTGCAATGACTGTAGCTCTTGGTAATCTTGTTTATGACGGTATCAAATTGGCTGCTGGGGAGCTTAAGGACTTCACAAAAGATGTCATAGAAACAGGCTCACAGTTTGAAGCGGGTATGTCAAAAGTCGGTGCAATATCAGGAGCTTCCGCTGAAGATATCGAAAAGCTTACAGCCAAAGCGGAAGAAATGGGCGCAACAACTAAGTTCACCGCTTACGAATCTTCTGAGGCATTTGAATATATGGCAATGGCAGGCTGGAAGACAGAGGAGATGCTCGGAGGCATAGAGGGCGTGCTTAGTCTTGCAGCAGCTTCCGGAGCAGATCTCGGAACAACATCGGATATTGTAACAGATGCTATGACTGCATTTGGTCTGAGTGCTAATAATGCCGGACATTTCGCTGATGTTCTTGCAGCAGCTTCATCCAATGCGAATACTAACGTTACAATGATGGGAGAAACATTCAAGTATGTTGCTCCTGTAGCCGGAGCTATGAAGTATTCGATCGAGGATACAGCTGAAGCTATCGGACTTATGGCGAATGCCGGTATCAAGTCTACGCAGTCAGGTACAGCTCTTCGCTCTATCATCACACGACTTTCTACTGATGCCGGAGCAAGCAAGAACAGCCTGGGTGCTCTTGGAACTTTGACTGAGGAACTGGGAGTACAGTTCTTCAATACCGACGGATCTGCAAGAGCTCTCGGTGATGTACTTGCGGAGACACGTATCAAGTGGCAGGATCTTACCGCAGAACAGCAAACTTCCTACGGTAAAACAATTGCCGGAACTAATGCACTGTCTGGCTGGCTTGCTTTGATGAATGCGGCTCCTGAAGATGTAAACAAACTTTCCGGAGCTATACGGAATTGTGACGGAGCAGCAACGGATATGTCCACCACAATGATGGATAACCTTCAGGGAGACATGACGCTCTTCAGCAGCGCTGTTGACGGCGCAAAGATACGTCTCGCTAAAGAACTGAATCCGGCTATGAGAGATGTGGTCCAGTACATGACAAAAAATGTTCCAAATGCTGAGAAAGCAGTATCCGGTTTATTCAAAAAAGGCGCTGAAGGTATCATATTTGTTATCAAGCACCTTCCGACAGCAATATCATTGCTGAAAAAGGCAACTCCAATTATTGTCGGTGTAGGAACTGCTTTTGCAGCATGGAAAATAGCAGGAACAGTTGATAAAGCCGTAAAGTCTATATCAGCGTTGAATACGGTTATGCTTGCTAATCCTGCCGTAGCTGTAACAGCAGGAGTTGTAGCACTTACAGCGGCTATAACTGCGCTTGCTATCGCATCTAAGGAGGCAGGAGATGAAGAATTATCAATTGCTGATGAAGTAGCAAAGAAATACGAGGCAGAGCATCAGGCTGTTGATGATCTCCGCAGTAGCATGAATTCAATGAAGGACGATTTCAACAATCGTGCAAATGACATTGAAAGTGAATCTAAGCGTACAGAGGACCTTTGGAAAGAGCTTGACGAACTTGCAGATTCTACCGGAAAGGTCAAAGACGCTGATAAAAAGCGTGCAGAGTATATCCTCGGTGAGCTCAGTGAAGCTTTGGGCAAAGAGTATACAATGACTGGTAACCAGATCGACCGTTACAAAGAAATGGAAGCCGAGATAGATACTCTTATCGAGAAGAAAAAGGCAGCTGCCATGCTTGATACATTCATTGAACAGGATGCCGAATATACCAAAGCACAGAAAGAGTCTCTCGAAGCATATGAGCAGGCAGGAGTGAAGTATGAGGAAGCAACTCTTGAAATGGATAGAGCACGAGAAAACTTCATGCGCCTTCGTGATTCGGGTTATCACATAGTTACTGATGAAGCAAATGGAATATATCTTCCAAGAGATTATGACGATGATTCATTATTCAAATTCTTCACGGACTATAAGAAAATTGGAAATGACAGCACAATCCTTGAACTTGCAGACAGTTTCCTTACAGCCCAGGCTAATGCAAGAGAGAATTTTGAAATAATGAATGGTCAGAAAAGTAATTATCAGAAAGCTATTGATTATCAGCAGAAGCTTCACGATGCCGAAACTGCATATGCTCAGGGTAATTACTCTGACGTGTCGAATATCCTTTATAGTTCTAACAATGATGCTGCATTACTGGAAGCAGAGACGGATCTTGAAAGAAGAAATGCCATATTTGCAGATATGCTGAAGAAGTCAAAGCAGGGCATTGAGCTCGCATTGAAAACAGAAAGTAAGTATGCAGTAAAGGATGCTGTTGAAGCTTTCAATAAAACGGTTGAAGCCGGACAGGTTGCAAGCGTTGATATCGGCAAGGCGTTCAAGGAGAACTTTGGTGATGAGATACAGGTCATGCTTGATAAAGGCTGGGATATAACAGATCTTTCAATCTGGGCAGCTGACAGTGGTATTGATATCGGAGACATTTTCAAGGACGATTACAAGACAGTAGTTCAGAAGCAGATCGACAAGGGCTTTGATATACGGAATCTTGTTATCTGGGGAGCAAACTCCGGAGCAACCACCGGAAGCAATTACGATGAAAAATTTGAACAGAGTGTTCAGGATGCTCTTGATAACTTCTATCCTGATGCAGATGCTCTTATGGACTGGGCACGGGAAAAAGGTATGGCTATCGGAGAAGTGCTTGGTGAAAAGATCGGCGAATACTGCATACCTGATATTGCTGATAAGATTGGAGAATTTGCATCAGTAACCACCATCAGTAGTGCATGGGATGCTCAGCTTGCAGCACAGGGAAGATATAGAACTGGTGTCCGCTTTATGGCAGATGGCGGATATCTCCGAAGCGGACAGGCAGTAGTCGCAGAAGCAGGCCCGGAGCTCCTGGAGATAATGAACGGCGGAGTAAAGGTAACACCGCTCACGGGAACGTCCAGGAATACTCCTGTACAGAGTTCCGGAGCAGGTCAGAAGATAATATCGATCACCAACAAGATATATGCTACGGTATCAGGTAAGTATGATGTCAGAAGACTTGCCGAAGATCTTGCAGCGGAGGAACGCTTATTAGAATCAGCGAAAGGACTGTGATATGAGCAGATTTATATTCAACGGTCACGACAGTGACGATCTCGGAATAATGATTAGGAAGCCGATAGTGCGCCCGACATGGGGCAACGAGTATGCAGAAGCAGCACTTGCCGGCGGTCTGAGAAAGCTCATGCAGAAGTCAAACTATTATGACAATGCAAGTCTTACGATAGAGACATATGTGCATGAAGCTACACAGGAAAAAATGAGACAGATATACAGTGCGCTCAATGGAGAGGGCAAGCTGTGGATATCAACTGCTCCGGATGAATACATAGACGTTATCATGTCTCCTTTGATACCTGAGACGGTAGCTCTGCTCTCTGCGGAGCTGCCGATAAATATGACCTGTCTGCCTTTCGCCTACGCCGTATCACCGACAGAGCTCGATCTTACAGATGCGACGGACTATACAACTGTACCGAATGCAGGGACGATGTATTCTGCTCCTGAGATAAGCTTTGTCCCAACAGCGGAGCAGGTAACGGTAAACGTCAATGGTAAGGAATTCATTGTGTCAGGTTTATCGGAGCAGGTATCAGGTCAGAATACAGTAATTATAGACTGTGATCTTGAAGTAGTATACTACATTCAGAGCAATCAGAAAATCGATATCACGTACAAGTCAAAATACAACTTTCCTCTGCTGCATACCGGAGACAACTATATCAAGCATGACGGAAACATCAGCAGCATGACAATCAATGTGAAAGAGAGGTGGCTGTGATGACAGGAACAGGCACACAGGCAGATCCGTATATAGTTGATAACTGGCCGGACTTTGTAACGGCAGTCGGAACATATGATGCATACGTTGAGTTTCCGGACGGTGGCGGCGTTATTGATATGAACAATGTCGCACCTACTGGAATACCAGAAATAACTTTGGCTTGTGCATCCATAAAAGGTAATGATTGGATTATTCAAAACTTATATTGCAAAGGACATAGGGGATTATCAACTGCCTACGGTAAGTATGTAAGCGTAAACAAACTGCACTTTTTAAACTTCTATTTTGATGACAATGGAGCATATGATTCTCATGGTATAATGCTTTTTGGCAATAGTGATGACGAACGTCAGGGGTACTATTTTAGTGAATGTCGTTTTTCAGGGATTGCCAATTGTACATTTCAAAGTTCTGATGCTGTAGAACGTAGAAATGGGTTATTTCGGCAAGGCAACTTCTGGGAAATATGCAGATTAATACGCT
>Ga0123334_1003454_pt1 | contig 17023 bp, 17 predicted proteins | sample BiotimSIPDNA_FD_89706 | JGI IMG/M metagenome (GOLD analysis project Ga0123334, IMG submission 89706) | Anaerobic biogas reactor microbial communites from Washington, USA - Biogas_R1 time_0 SIP DNA | ecosystem: Engineered > Bioreactor > Anaerobic > Unclassified | place: Washington, USA... | reverse complement strand
TCCAGGATGTCCCGCCGGTTGGTGGCGGCCATCACAATCACGCCTTCGTTGGTGGCAAAGCCGTCCATCTCAACCAGAAGCTGGTTAAGCGTCTGCTCCCGTTCATCATGCCCGCCGCCCAGACCAGCGCCGCGATGGCGGCCCACCGCATCAATTTCGTCAATAAACACGATGCTGGGGGCGGAGCGCTTGGCCTGGTCAAACAGATCCCGGACACGGCTGGCGCCAACGCCCACAAACATCTCCACAAAATCAGACCCGCTGATGGAGAAAAAGGGCACCTTAGCTTCACCCGCGACCGCCTTGGCCAGCAGGGTTTTTCCCGTGCCTGGGGGGCCCACCAGAAGCACGCCCTTGGGAATCCGGGCGCCCAGGTCAAGGTATTCCTTGGGATTCTTTAAAAAGTCAACGATCTCCTTCAGCTCCGCCTTCTCCTCATCGGCCCCGGCGACATCCGCGAAGGTGATCTTGTTTTTGCTGGGGTCCACCATGGTGGCCTGGGTTTTGCCAAAGTTCAGCACCTTGCCCCCGCCCCCGGTCTGCTGGCGCATGATGTAAAACCAGAACAGCATCACCAGACCCATGGGAAGCAGGTAGGGCAGCATCTCAAGATACCAGGGGGTCACCACCGGAGGCAGATAATCAAGGGCAAAGCCCAGGTTGTTAATGCTTACCTGCTCCACAGGCAGATTGTTTTCCGTGGCATACATGGTGCGCACGGTGTCAATGAAATCAGCGCCGATGGTGGTTTCAAAATCATAGCGCGCGGGATAATCACTCACCGCCACAAGGCTTACCTTGTTGCGCCCAATCAGCTGATTGCCCCGGATGGATACCCGGTCCACCTCATCCTGCTCAATCATCCGTAGAAGTTCGGGATAGGTGATGCGGTTGGTGGGCACCCGAATGCTGTCAGAAATAATGAAGGCCAGCAGCAGAAACGCCGCTATCATAATGATATAGCCCATCGCGCCGCGAGATTTGCGCAAAATCAATACTCCTCCTTTAATAGGATTCAATAATGAGTATACCACGCCTGGCAAATATTAGGCAATGTGAAATGAGGGCTTCTTTTTTGCATAAAGCCGCTGCCGGCAGAGAAACTGCCGGCAGCAGGGGAAAGTTGGCAAAATCACATAAAAATCAGGGGTTGATGCGGGTGAGGCCTTCCATGCTGTAGGTGATCTCCATGATCATCTCCGGGGTGTCCGTGATGATGCTGCGATACTCAGGGGCGGTGTACTGGGCCATGCCGCCGATGTTGTAAACCTTGGACATATCCCAGCCGCGGGCCTTCAAAATATTCATCAGCATGCCCACCCGGCCGCCGCTCTGGCACATGATAAAGAGGGTTTTGTCCTTGGGGAAGAGAACTTCCAGCAGCTCATCGCTCTCCTCATACACCGGCACGGGCTCGGTGGGGGTGCCGCCATACAGGTGGGGCAGGCTGGCGTCTTCGTTGGCATCCGCGTTAAAGACCAGGCCAAAGAAGGGAACCACCTCGAAGTTGCGGAAGTGCTTCTTCATGTAGTCGTTATGGTCGCGGGTGTCGATATAGAAGATGTCAGGGCGGTTGAGGTACTCAAGCAGGTTGTGGGGGCCGATGGAGGAGCAGGTAGGGCCATAATCCCCAGGCGTGCAGGGCACTTCCTCCTCATCATCCTTGTTTTTCAGGAAGGTGCGAGTTTCGTCCACCGGGGAGGGCAGGGGCGCCAGCTCGCCGGAGGCGACGGGGGCCGCGACAGCGGCTTCCTCGACCACCTGCGTCTCAGCCGCCACCTCGGCCTTCACCAGGGAAGGATCGTTGGCAAAGAAGGGGTCTGTCCCATGATACTGGAAGATGGCGTGCAGCATGCGCAGGATGTTGTTGGTGGACACGGTGGCGCCGGTGTAGGTGTCAAGGACATAAGCATCCCGGCCTTCGCCTGCCTGATAGTCCGCCAGGTCGATGTCCGCGATGGTGTCAATGCCCTTGATCTGGGCATAGGTCTTGCCTACATAATAGGGGATGTATTCCGTTTTGATCAGCTCATAGGTCTGCCCGGAAGGGATGGGATTGCTGTCGCCCCAGAAACCGGCCAGGTAATTCCCGGTGCCGTCCAGGTCAAAGGAGAGGGTGCGCACAACCGCGTCATCCAAAAGCCCACTGCTGGGCATGGTCAATTCCACAAAGGCGGTGGACCAATAGTTCACATCAGCGCTGCGGCAGGTGCAGGAGATGAAGCTCACCTGATACTTGATGTAGTTGCGGGCCACATATTTAAAGGTGACAAAAGCGTAGAACAGGTCCTCTTCCAGAGGGCCATCCACATGGTTGATGGGGATGATAGCCACGGGGTTGGCCTTTTTGCCTTCGCCCAGGCCGGCGCTGTTGTTAAGAAAATCGTTGATTTTCTCAAGCGTAAGCGCTTCTTCCGCTTTAGCGGGACTTAAAGGGGCGAACAGCGCCGCGATAAGGGCGAGCGCAAGCAACAGGGACATGACTCTGCGTTTCTGTGACATGAGTTCCTCCTTCATGGATCGTAATTAATATTACTGACGTTAATATTACTTTGAATCACAGAACTTGTCAATATACAATTATGCGTGTTTATTACATTATGGGGTTTCAGCCGCTTCCTCATCTTCATAAAACCTGGGATGTAAAACACCCACATAGGGAAGATTGCGGTACTCTTCTTGATAATCCAGGCCATACCCCACCACGAATTCATTGGGAATCTCAAAGCAGGCATAGTCCACCTTCAATTCCACCCGGCGCCGCTGGGGCTTGTCCAGAAGGGTCACCAGCCTGACGGACCGGGCTCCCCGCTCCCCCAGCACCTTTTTGATATAGCTGAGCGTCAGCCCGCTGTCCACAATGTCCTCCACCACCAGGACATCCTTGCCCAGCACATCATGATCCAGATCCTTTAAAATCCGCACCACGCCGGAGGTTTTTGTGCTGCTGCCATAGCTGGAGATGGCCATGAAATCCGTGGTCAGGGGCAGGTCGATCTGGCGGAGAAGGTCGGTGAAGAACATCACAGCCCCTTTGAGGATACACACAAACACCGGGCGCTTTCCAGCGTAGTCCCGGGTAATCTGCCGGCCCATCCTGACAACAGCCTGGTTGATCTCCTCCTGGCTGATCAACACCTTCTCCAAATCCTGATGCATGCCCTGTCTGTCCATGCCTTGCTTTCCCTCCGTCAAAATAATAAAAAACCCCCAGGCAAGCCGCCCTCAAAAACATACTGAATTCTGTTTTGGGTTTTCTCAGTCACCGCGGCGGCCTGGGACGCGCCCAGCCCGATTACCCACAGCACCTCATCCTCCCGGGCCAAAACCGGCCACCAGCGCCTGAACGGCAGGTCCACCTTGCGGTCGCCTAAATATTTGGACAGGCTCATGGAGCCTTTCATCCCAAGCGGGGTGATCCTGTCTTTGGGGCCAGGAAAACGAAGGATGGCCCCTACAAGCTGATCCTGATCAAAGGTCTGGCAATACTTCCCGTCCCCCAGCCCCAGGGGCGTCTCCACCTTTTTAAGCTGCCCCAGGGGCGGATAAGGCAGTCCTTCCCGGGATACGGGAAGGATGTGAAGGTGCTGGCGGGTGGCCTGGGCATGGGTGCCGCCGGGCAGGTTCATTGTAGCGGCAATGCCCGCATTTGGCAATGCGCAAAGGGCGTCCGTCTGGACTTTGTCAAGGGCCAGGCCATAGATGGCGCAGAGGCGCCGCGCCAGCCTGCGCTGAAAAGCCAGGGGTTCTTTTAAAAAAGGCTCCCGCTTTAGAAAAACAAGCGGCGGGCTGAGGCTGGCATGCCGGGACAGCCATCTGTCCTCAAACATCCTCCAGGCATCTTCCTCATCCCCCAGCAATCCGGCTGTCTGGGCCATGCGCAATGTGGCCCCCGGGGACAGCGCTTCCAGCTCGGGGCAGATGTAATGACGGATAGCGTTTCGAAAAAATTTGTCGTCCTGATTGGAGCTGTCCTCAAGCCAATTTTGATTAAGCGCCTTAAGCAAGGCCTCAAGCTGTGCTTTGGAGGCATTAAGCAGCGGCCGCCACAGCACGCCGGACAGCTCCCGCATGGCTGCAAGGCCGGTGGCCCCTGTGCCGCGCATCAGGCGCATCAGCATGGTTTCCGCCTGATCATCCGCATGGTGTGCCAGGGCCAGAACCTGGGCCTTATAAAATGCCATCGCCTGATCAAAAGCCTGATAGCGCACCTGCCGGGCCTGGGCCTCCGGGCTTGCGCCCTTTGGCACCTGAACATCCAGCACCAAAAGGGGCACTGACAAACGGGCCATCAGGGATGAAAGCCACTTTGCCTCCGCATCCGATTCCTCCCTTAGGTGGTGGTTTACATGCACGCAGAAAAGATCAAAGCCCTCCTGCTCTTTAAGCATCAACAAAAGACGCAGCAGGGCCAGGGAATCCGCCCCGCCTGAGAGGCCCAGCAGCACGCTGTCTGGCGCGCCAATGGCCCGGTAGGAGGCGCTGAGCGTGTCAATTAAGGCTTGCTGCGTGTTCATGCCGCCATTGTAGGGGGTTTTTGGCCTTATTTCAACTGGATTCTTTCTGTGCAAAATTCTCTGAAATAAAAGTTTTAAAAACTTGACTATCTTTGACCTTTTGTGGTATAATAGCATTGTCAGAGAAACTGATGTATGAGGATTAACAAAGGAGGACGATAATATGTTCACAATGATTCCCTACCGCAGATACTTGTCAAAGCCGTCCAAGATCTTTGATTCAATGCTGTCTGATTCTTTCTTCCGCCCCCTTCTCAATGACGGGGTCTTCGCCAACGGGTTCCGCGTGGATATCCGGGAAAAGGACGAAGCCTATCACCTGGAAGCGGAGCTGCCCGGACTTCAGGAAGATCAGATCAACCTTACCGTGGATGAAAACATGCTGACCATCAGCGCGGACATCCAGACCGAGGACAAGCAGGAGGAAGGCAACCGCTACTACTGCGAGCGCAGAACCGGACATGTGGAGCGCAGCTTCAACCTGGATGGCATTGATGCGGAAAACATCGAGGCCAACTACAAAAACGGCGTTCTGTATGTCAGCCTCCCCAAGGACAAACCGGCGGAGAAAACGGTGCGCAAGATTGCCATCAAGAGCGACCAGGAAAAACTGACTTCATAAGCGTTTTGACAGGCCAGGGTCTTCTTCGGAGGGCCCTTTTTTGATTTTCGCATCAGGCTTATCCCCAGCTCTGCCCTTGACGCCCCTTGTCGCTGACGGTACAATTCACCCATCAAGCGTATGTGAAGGGATGATCAATGAAGCTGCTTAATCAATTGGAACGGAAACTCTACCGGCTGCCCATCAAGCCGTTCTTCCGTTATCTCGTTTTTGCCATGGCAGGCGTCTATGTGCTGGACTTATTCTTTCCCACCTTCAACCTGTCTCTTAAGCTCTCGCTGTTCACCGCCTCGGTGCTTAGCGGGGAAATCTGGCGCGTGCTCACCTTTTTGGTGGTGCCGCCCTTTGGCGGAATTATCCAGACGGCGATCAGCCTCTATTTCTTTTATTTCATCGGCACTGCCCTGGAAAGCCGCTGGGGCGCCAGGCGCTTTCTGCTCTACTATGGCATTGGCGCTGTTTTTGCCGTCATTGCGGCCTTTTTTGTGGGCTATGGCACCAACCTCTATCTAAACCTCTCCCTTTTCTTCGCTTTTGCCATCCTGAATCCGGATTATCAGATTCTGCTGTTTTTCGTGCTGCCCATCAAGGTGAAGTGGCTGGCCCTTTTAAATCTGGTCATCTATATCGCCAGCCTCATCAACGGCCCCGGCTATGCCCGGGCCGCCATCATCGCCAGCCTCCTGCACATCCTGTTCTTCTTTGGCGGCGATCTGTGGAACCAGGGCCGCAGCATGCTCAATCAATGGAAGCGCCGCCAGGCCTTTAAGAGAAACAGCAGATAAAAGCATTCAGCATCTTCGCAAGCAAAAAAGCGCCCGTGGGCGCTTTTTTTGCTGTTTGATGAGCGCAGCCTGTAAGCCGAGTTCTGTTAAAAATGGCCATCTATCTAGGCGGTCAGTCGCCTGACCGCTCAAGCGAAGGGGGGAGACAGGACGGGCAGCCCTATGGGTCTCCGGTTATCTTGCACCAAGTGGGGTTTACATGACGGACCAGTCGCCAGGCCGCCGGTGCGCTCTTACCGCACCTTTCCACCCTTACCGATTGCTCGGCGGTATCTCTCTGTTGCACTTGCCTTGGAGTCGCCTCCACCAGCCGTTAGCTGGCACCCTGCCCTGCGGTGCTCGGACTTTCCTCATGCCAAAGGCACGCGGCCATTCAGCTGCCTCATCAGCAGCGTTTTATCCCAAAACCAATCTGCCGCAGGTCTCGCATTCAATCTGCTCGCCTAAGCGGATCCTGTGCAGCACCGAGGAGGGAAAGGACATGTTGCACCCGCCGCACTGGCCGTCCACCAATTTTGCCATCGGCGGGGTGCAGTGCTCCTTGATGGCGGCGTACTTGGCCAGATAGGCCGGTTCAATGCCCTGCTTCTTCTCCTCAGCCTTTTTTCTCAGCTGCTCCAGCAGCTTGGATTTTTCTTTGTACTCCAGGTCGTATTCCACCCTGAGGGAGTCAAACTCCTCCTTGGACTTAATCGCCCGCAGCTTGGCGTCCCGCTGGCGGCGGTCCCGGTCCGTGGCGCTTTTCCTCACGTGGCGGATTTCCTGATCGTAGTCGTTTAAGTTGCCGGTCAGCCGGTTGGCCTCCGCAATAAACTCCGCGATTTCCCCGCTGTCCGTGGGGGGCTCCTCCTGGACGCGCTTTTGCAGCTGCTTTAGCTGATCGTCCGCCAGGGAGATGGCGTCCTTCAAAGCGTCCATACGGTCCAGCATGGCCAACACTTCGCTTTCAATGGTCCGCAAGCCATCCTGCTGGTCCTTGATGTAGTCGCGCAACTTCAGCAGCCGCTGCCGCTTGGGCGACTGCTTGATGGAGAGCGCCAACATATCCGCTTCGGTATCAGCGGTTTGATAATCCCATAACAAATCTAACTGTGACATACTTCCTCCTTGCAGATTCTACTCTCGCAAATAAGGAATTTGCCGTGAAACATAAACCTGCACCGTATATTTTAACGCATTCAGCCCGCTTTGTAAACCTTGCGCCAAGTCCTTCATCATCAGATTTTCCGTGGCAAAGTGTCCCCCTTCAAAAAGCACCACGCCGGCTTCCGCTGCCTCCAGCGCATGGTGATGGCGCACCTCGCCCGTTAAAAGGGCCTCAGCCCCCGCATTCTGGGCCGCCAGATAGCCCTCGCTGTAGGCGCCGCCGGCAACGGCAAGCCGGCTAATAAGCCTCTGGGCGTCGCCATAGCGCACCACTGCCCCCTTAATCCCCTGGGCTATCAAAGCCTGGACTTTGTCCGCGGGCAGGGGTTCCGGCAAATCCCCTGTCAGGGTGTACGCGTCCGCCTCGTGGATGTTATTGAGCCCCAGGGCTTTCATCACCGCCATGCTGCCGCTGAAGGGGCTTTTATCCATATTGGTGTGGGCGGCGATCAATCCGATGTCGTTCTTTATCAACTCCGCTAAAATCCTGGGCACATAACGGTCCAGCCTCAGGCTGTTAAGGGGTGAAAAAATAATGGGGTGGTGGCTGATAATCAGGTCACACTTAAGCTTAAGGGCTTCAGCGATTACCCGGGGGGTGACATCCAGCGCCAGCAGAATGCCCTTCACCGGCTGATCGGGACTACCCAGCTGCAGGCCGGCGTTGTCAAAATCCTCCTGGCTTTCAAAGGGGGCCACGCTGTCTATCCAGTCAAAAACCACCTGAATGCTCGCCTGTTTCATCCGCTATCCTCTCCTTTATCCACTGCCTGAGGGTGGAAACCTCCGGCCCCTGCCAAGCTGAAATCACTTTTAGCTGCCAAGACAGGTAATCCGCCGGGGCAGCGCTTGAGGTGGCCACCAGGTTGACCCCAAGGGCCCGCTGTTTCTCGCTTAAGGGCATCTCCCCCGGCACCGCCTGCCACACCTGATAAAACCGGCCCTCTGATTTTACCACATGCTCTTGAAGGATTCTGTAGGCCCGCCGGCTCAGCGCCTCTCTTAGCCGGGGCAGCTCCGTTTGCGGGCTAAGAATCAGCATGGCGCCGTTCAGGTCTACATCCTGGTTCAGCATCTCGGCCATCGTGCCGCCGCCCAGGCCGCTGATGATCACCGCCTGAACAGGCTGGCTTAAGGCATAAAGCCCCGGAGCCTGGCTGAAGGCGACCCTTTCCAAAAGGCCCAGACGATTAAAAAGCGCGCGGGCCTTCGCACGCGACGCTGCGCTGATATCGCTGACAATCATCCGATCACAGCGCTTTTGCCACAAGAGCCAGGCGCTGAGCTTCCCGTGATCCGCGCCGATATCAGCCGCCAGGGCACAGGGCGGCACGCAATCCGCCACCAGCCTGAGCCTGGCGTCCAGCCGGGGCGGCTTCAATCAAGAAAATCCTTAAGCTTTTTGCTGCGGCTGGGGTGGCGCAGCTTGCGCAGGGCCTTGGCCTCAATCTGCCGGATACGCTCCCGGGTCACGCTGAACTCCTTGCCCACCTCTTCAAGCGTGCGGGGGTTGCCGTCATCCAGGCCAAAACGCAGCTTCAGCACCTTGGCCTCCCTGGGCGTCAGGGAATCCAGCACATCCCAAAGCAGCTCCTTCATCAGGGCGTTTGAGGCGGCCTCCGCCGGGGCGGGGGCATCCTCATCCTGAATGAAGTCCCCCAGGTGGCTGTCCTCCTCTTCCCCGATGGGCGTCTCCAAAGATACCGGCTCCTGGGCGATTTTGATGATCTCCCGCACCTTGGCCTCGGTGATGCCCATGGCCTTGGCGATCTCCTCCGGGGTGGGCTCCCGGCCGTACTCCTGAAGAAGCTGGCGGGAGATGCGGATCAGCTTGTTGATGGTTTCCACCATGTGCACCGGGATGCGGATGGTGCGCGCCTGATCCGCAATGGCCCGGGTAATGGCCTGACGAATCCACCAGGTGGCATAGGTGGAGAACTTATAGCCCTTCTTATAGTCGAACTTCTCCACCGCCTTAATCAGCCCCAGGTTTCCTTCCTGGATCAAATCCAAAAACAGCATCCCGCGGCCCACGTAACGCTTGGCGATGGAAACCACCAGGCGCAGGTTGGCCTCCGCCAGCTCGTGCTTGGCGGTTTCGTCCCCCGCCTCCATGCGCTTGGCCAGGATCACTTCTTCTTCCGCCGTCAAAAGCGGCACCTTGCCGATTTCCTTTAAATACATCCGCACCGGGTCATCGATGTTGACTGCCTCCGGGATGCTTAGATCGATCTCATTCTCCGCCTCTTCCTCTTCATCGCTCACCTCTTCCGGCTCCGTCTCGTTCTCACGGCTTACCCGGACGCCCATGGACTCCAGCGTGTCAAGGATCGCCTCGAACTGGTCGGATTCAATATCCAGATTAGACAGCGCGTTGACAATCTCCTCGCTGCTGATGACACCCTTGGCACGGGCCGCCTCGAGAAATTCGTTCAGGCGCTCCTGCTTGTTGTCATGCTTTTTTGAGTTCTCTGCTGAGCTCAATTCCGCACTTCCTTTCATTTCCCGCCCCAGGATTGTTTTAGTTTGACCAGCTCCGTCTGCAGCTCCTGTATCAGGTGCAGGGATACGATCTGCTGGCTGCCCTCCTGGGCCTTGATCTCTTCCGCCAGCCGGGCAATTCGCTTGTTAAGCTTGCTTACGCGGAGGGTGTGTAAACAGTCGTCCGCCGCCTGGACCGCCTGTTCCGGTTCCCAATCAGATAAACGGCTGAACAGTCTGCTTGCAAAAGAGCGTTCTGTCTCGCCCTCCAGGCCACCTAAAATTTCTGCCGGGCTGCGCCCTTCAAGCAGCGCCACGGCCAGGGGCTTGACTTGCTCATCTTCAAAATCTGCGGCCTGCACCAGCCCTTTTGGCAGGTGGCCGCTGGCCAGCAGCGCCGCCAGGGTGCTTTCCGCGCTGTCCGCCAGGGGCCTGTCCGCCCTGGACACAGCCCGCTGAGGGGAAGGAAGACCTTGGGGCTTCCTGGGCCCGACACGGTCTTTTGTCCGGGCCTGGTCGGCCAGCACCTCTTTGGCGATCCCGGTCTTCATAGCTATTTTACCCAAATAGTGATCCACCTCAACCGGGTCCCGCAGCGTGCGCACAAGGGCGCAGGCCTGTTTGGCAAATTCCCGCTGGGAATCCTCCAGCCCCAGGTCAAACTGCCGCTCCAGGCGCATCAGCCGGAAGGTCATCCCGGGAACAGGCGCGATGGCATGAAAAGCCTCCGCCCCCCGGCTTCTGATCAAATCGTCAGGGTCCTGGCCGTCAGGAAACATCAGGACGCTGGCATTGATCCCCTCCTGGCGCATCAGGTCCAAAGCCCTGAGGGCAGCCATCTGGCCGGGCTCATCCCCGTCATAGGCGATGCGGATTTCAGAGGAAAAACGCTTCATCAGCCGCACCTGCTCAGCCGTCAGCGCCGTGCCCAGGGTGGCCACCGCCCCTTTGACGCCATGCTGGCTGAGCGCCACCACATCCATGTACCCTTCCACCAGCACCAGGTATTCAAGGCCGCGCTGCTTTTTCAGCAGGTTGATGCCGTAGACGTGGTTTCTTTTGTTGAAAATCATGGTGTCCTGGGTGTTTAGGTATTTGGGCTGGGTATCGCCCAGCCCCCGGCCGCCAAAGCCCAGGGTTTGACCAAAGAGGTTGATGATGGGAAACATCACCCGGTTTCTAAACTGGTCGTACTGGTGCTTTTCTTTTACGGCAATAAGCCCCGCGTCCCTCAAATCATCCAGGCTGTAGCCCTTCCCGGTCATGTAATCCAGAAGCCCCTGCCAGTTGTCCGCGCTGTAGCCGATGCCAAAGCGGCGGATGGTGCCGTCGTCCACCCCGCGGCTGTGCAGGTAGCCAAGGGCCTCCCTGCCTTGCGGCTGCCAGAGCTGATCAAAGAAAAACTGGGCCGCTTCCCGGTTTGCCTCCATCAAGCGTTCACGCCGGGAACGCTGGCGCTGCTCCTCCGGATCGTCCTGCTGCTCAGGCGGCGGGGGCAGCCCGTACATCTTCGCCAGGTGGCGAAGCGCTTCCGGGTAGGTGATCTTCTCCATCTCCATCACAAACTGCACCACATTGCCCCCGGCTTTACAGCCAAAACAATGATAGAGATTGCTTTCAGGATTAACGGAGAAGGAAGGCGTTTTCTCGTTATGAAAAGGACAGAGGCCCACATGGTTGCGCCCCTGCTGGCGGAGGGGCAGATAATTGCTCACCACATCCACGATGTTGGCGCGCTGGTACACCTGGCTTACCCAGGCCTCAGGCAGCAAGGGCACCTTTCCCCCCCTCCTTTCAAAAAGCTACATCAAATCACAGAAAACGCCTCGGGCACAAACAGGCGGTCAAACAGGCGCATGGCAAAGCGGTCCGTCATGGAGGCCAGATAATCCGTCACCGCCCGCTGGACGCCCTCTTCGTGGGCGCTTTGGACGCTTTCCTCCGGCATCTCCAGATAGTGGGCCTGGAAATGTTCAAAGAGTTTGGTGAGGATAAAATCGCATTTTCGCTCTTCATCATGGCGCCAGCTGTCCTGATAGACCCACTCAAAGAGAAATTCGCGCATGCTGTCCGTGGCGGCCTGGACGGGCCCGCTCATGTTGATGGCAGGTCTGCCCTGGCTTTCCCTAAGAATGTCCGTGATCATGGTGTTGATGCGCTCGCCATGGGTCTGACCCAAAACCTTAAGAGCGGCTTTGGGCAAATCCTCCGGGGTGATGATCCCGGCGCGCAGGGCATCGTCGATGTCATGGTTGATATAGGCGATGCGGTCGCTTCGGGCCACCACCTGGCCTTCAAGGGTATTGGCGCTGTGGTCGCCGGAATGATTGCGGATGCCATCCCTGGTTTCCCAGGTCAGGTTCAGGCCGCCCTCCCGTTCCAGGCGTTCCACCACCCGCAGGCTCTGCTCGTAATGCCTGAACCCCTCCGCATTAAGCCGGTTTAGGGTGCGCTCCCCGATGTGGCCAAAGGGGGTGTGCCCCAGGTCATGGGCCAGGGCGATCGCCTCCGTCAGATCCTCGTTGAGCTTAAGCCCCCGGGCGATGGTGCGGGCCACCTGGGCCACCTCCAGGGTATGGGTGAGGCGGGTGCGGTAATGATCCCCTTCAGGGGACAAAAACACCTGGGTCTTGAACTGGAGGCGTCTGAAGGCCTTGGAGTGGATCACCCGGTCCCGGTCGCGCTGAAAATCGGTGCGGGTCAGATCCTCTGAAATGGGATGTTCCCGCCCCCGGGACTCGGCGCTTTTTGCCGCATAGGGAGACAACCGTATCTGTTCTTCTTTTTCCAGCATGGAGCGGACGTTCATTTCCATATCCCTCCTTGTGCTATGGCCTTTCTCCAATTAAGCTTACCCAAACAAAGCCTGGCTTAAGCGTCCGGGCCTGTTTCTCTTTCCTTCAGCCAGGCCCGCTCCTGATCGGTGATGCTGGCTTTCTCAAGCAAATCAGGCCTTCTTTGCCAGGTGACAAGCAGGCTTTGTTCCCGGCGCCAGGCGTTGATCTGGGCATGGTTGCCATTCAGCAAAACCTCGGGCACCGTTTTGCCCTCAAACTCCCTTGGACGGGTGTACTGAGGGTATTCCAGCAGGCCGTCAAAAGAAAAGCTGTCCTCAGCGGCGCTGTCCTCACTGCCAAGCACACCCTCTTTTAAGCGGGCCACACAGTCAATCAGCACCATGGCGGGAAGCTCGCCGCCTGTGAGCACATAGTCGCCGATGGAGACCTCAAGATCAATATAGCCCTCAATCACCCGCTCATCCACCCCTTCATAGTGACCGCACAGGATGGTCAGGCTGGGCTCCTGGGAAAGCTTTTGTGCCAGCGCCTGATCAAGCGGCCGGCCCCGGGGGCTCATGAACAGCCTTTTCCCGGCGTAGGGCTCGGGGCTGACCGCCTTGATGGCGTCGGCTATGGGCTGTGGGGTCATCAGCATCCCGGCGCCCCCGCCAAAGGGATAGTCGTCCGTGTTTTTATGCTTTGACTTGGAAAAGGGGCGGATATCCGTAACGCGGATGTCAATGGCGCCGCTTTCCCGGGCCCGCGCCAGGATGCTGGCGTTAAGCGCTTCAAACATCTCCGGGAAAATGGTCAACACCTCAATCCGCAAGGACAGCCACCTCAGAAAGCCGGTCTTCATCCACCGTGATAAGCTTTTCCTCAGTATCCACAGACAAAATCACATGGCGCAGGGCGGGGATCAGCATCTCACCCTCAAGGGTAGTCACCACATAGACATCCTGAGCGCCGGGCTGCAGAATATCTTTTAAGCGGCCGATCTCCCGGCCTTTATGTCCCACCAGGCGGCAGCCGATCATGTCCACGATGTAGTTTTCGTGTTCACCCAGGGGGGCCGCGTGGGCGCGGTCAATATAGAGGACCAGGTTGCGCCTGGCCTCAGCCGCCTCCACGCCGGCGTCCTCCTCCAGGGTCAGGAAAACAAAGCCCTTGCGCAGACTGACGTCATGGATGGCGATGGGGATAAAGGTTTCTTCACCGGTTTTTTGGTACAAAAAATCAAAGTCAAGAAAACGCGCCGCCTCGTCCGTATCCGGGCGCACCTTAACCTCTCCTTTAAGGCCCTGGGGCCGTAGCACCTGGCCAATGGCCAGGTAGCCCTTATCCCCGGGCTGCCCTGGCTGATGACTAAGGCCTTGCTTCACTGGATCTCCACAAACACGGGCTTTCCGCCCTTTTCAGTCGCGGCTTTCACCACGCTGCGAATCGCCTTGGCGATGCGGCCCTGCTTGCCGATGACCTTGCCCATATCGTCCGGCGCCACGTTCAGCTCCAGAATAATGGCCTCGGGCCCCTCGGTTTCTTCCACCTTGACCTCGTCCGGCTGGTCCACCAGGGAGCGGGCGAGGTAGAGCACTAATTCTCTCATCGCTTATTTCCCGGCGTCCGCCTGGATGGCGCCGGTTTTCTTCAACAGCACCCGCACGGTGTCCGAAGGCTGGGCGCCCTTTTGCATCCAGGAGATGGCCTTTTCGTTGTCGATCTTGATTTCCGCAGGCTGCTTCATCGGGTCATAGGTGCCGATTTCCTCGATGAAGTTCCCGTCGCGGGGGTTGCGTCCGTCCGTCACCACAACGCGGTAAAAGGGGTGTTTCTTCATGCCGATCCTCTTGAGTCGGATTTTGACTGCCATTGGGGGTTCCTCCTAAAAAATAGAATGTATTAAATCAAGGCGCTTGCGCGCTTGGTTTACATCATGCCGGGAAAGTTGCGCATGCCCCGGGCCAGGCCCCGTTTGTTGCCCATCATCTGCTTCATCATTTTGCGCATCTGGTCAAACTGGCGCATCAGCTGGTTCACATCCTGCACCGTTACCCCGGCGCCGGCGGCGATGCGCTTGCGGCGGCTGGCGTTTAAGACATCCGGGTTGCGCCGCTCACGGGGGGTCATGCTCTGGATGATGGCCTCTGGTTTTTTCATGGCGTTTTCATCAATTTCAGCGTTTTTCAGCTTGTTGCCAACGCCCGGCAGCATCCCCAGCACATTTTGCAGCGGGCCCATTTTTTTCAGCTGCTGCATCTGGTCCAGGAAATCGTCCAGGGTCAGGTCAGTGGGCGCCTTGCTTTTGGCGGCCTTCTCCTGCTCCTTCAGGTCCATGGCCTCCGCTGCTTTTTCAATCAGCGTCAGCACATCACCCATGCCAAGGATCCGGGAGGCCATGCGTTCCGGGTGGAAGGGTTCAATGTCGGTAAGCTTTTCCCCGGTGCCCGCGAACTTGATGGGCTTGCCCGTCACCGCGCGCACTGAAAGGGCGGCGCCGCCGCGGGTGTCGCTGTCCAGCTTGGTGACAATCACGCCGTCAATGCCCAGCTGCTCGTTAAAGGATTTGGCCACGTTCACGGCGTCCTGGCCGGTCATGGCGTCCACCGTCAGCAGGATTTCCTGGGGCCGGACAGCGGTTTTGATCTGGGCCAGCTCGTCCATCAGCGCCTCGTCGATATGCAGGCGTCCGGCGGTGTCAATGATGAGCACGTCATTGCCGTAATAGCGGGCGTGCTCCACCGCTTCCCTGGCGGTGATGACCGGGTTCTGGGTTCCCTTTTCAAACACGGGCACACCAGCCTTCTCCCCCACCACCTGCAGCTGTTTAATGGCCGCAGGGCGGTAGATATCGCAGGCCGCCAGCAGGGGCTTTTTGCCTGATTTTTTGATATAGGCCGCCAGTTTGCCGGCCATGGTGGTCTTACCCGCGCCCTGAAGACCGCAAAGAAGATATACCGTGGGCATGGAGGAGGACCAGGTGAGCCGGGCGTTGCTGCCGCCCATCAGGGCCGTCAATTCCTCATTGACGATCTTGATCACCTGCTGTCCGGCGTTGAGAGAAGATAAAATCTCCGCGCCCACCGCCCGCTGGGTGACGGTCTTGATAAAGTCCTTCACCACCAGGTAGTTGACGTCCGCTTCCAGCAGTGCCATGCGCACTTCCCCCATGGCTTCTTTGACGTTGGCTTCATTCAGCTTGCCCTTGCCGGTCAGCTTTTTAAAGGCGCGCTGCAGTTTATCCGATAGGCTTTCAAAAGCCATGCTTATACTTCCTCCCCGTTCATGTGGTCCCGCAGGATGGCTTGCGCCCGGGCCAGGTGCCCCTGGGTATCCGCCGTGGCGCTGACCTGCTCCAGGTGCTTAAGGCAGCGGGTGACAGAGACCCGCATCTCCTGAAAACGCTCAAAAAGCTTCAGCTGCGCTTCCAGCGTGTCCAGCCGCAGATAGGCGCGGTTGAGGTGTTCGCTCACCGCCTGGCGGGAGATGCGCGTCCGCTCCGCGATTTCGCTCAGCGACAGATCCTCATCGCAGTACATGGTTAAAAACGCCCGCTGCTTGTCTGTCAGCAGCGGCTCATAAAAATCCGCCAGGGCGCTGTAGGCCACCTTTTTGCTCAATCTGTCCGCAGACAAGGAATCCTCCTGTCAAGCCATTTCACTTGACAGGAGGATTATACACGATTTCAGCGCCTTGTCAAGGATTATCTCCTGACAGCGGGGCTTCAGGACCGATAAACAAAACCTCTGCCGTTTCGACCGCTACGGCCACCAGGGCCTCCGCCTCGGGAATGGCGGCTTCCGCTTCCAGCACCTTGCCAATTTTGGGCCTGGTAACCGGATGGCGGGGGGTGAAAACGGTGCAGCAATCCTCATAGGGAAGGCTTGAGGTCTCATAGGTGCCGATTTTTTCCGCCAGGCGGATGATCTCAATCTTGTCAAAGCCAATCAGGGGCCGAAACACGGGCCGGGAAGCCATCAGGTCCGTAGCGGCCAGGGCCTCCATGGTCTGGCTTGCCACCTGGCCAATGCTCTCCCCGGTGACAAGGGCGCAGGCCTGCTCCTTTTCGGCCAGCAAATCCGAAATGCGCACCATAAACCTGCGCATCACAAGGGTTGTGTACTCGGGCGGGCAATGGGTGTGGATGGCCTCCTGAAGCTTGGTGAAGGATACCACATAGGTCTTGATCACCCCGCAGAAGCCGGACAGAATCCGGGCCAGTGACAGCACCTTTTCCCGGGCCAGCTCCCCTGTGTAGGGGAAGGAGTAAAAATGAACAGCGCTTAAGACCACGCCCCGCTTGGCGACCATGTAGCCGGCCACCGGCGAATCAATGCCGCCGGAAAGCATCAGCATGGCCTTGCCGCTGGAGCCGGTGGGAAGCCCCCCCACGCCCGGCAGCTCCCGGGCGTAGAGCAGCGCCTGATCCCTGATCTCTACATGCAGCACATGCTCCGGCTGATGCACATCCACCTTAAGGCCCGGATGATTTGCCAGGACAAAACCGCCGATCCGGGCGCTGATCTCCGGCGAATCCAGGAAATAGCGCTTATCCGCCCGCCGGGCCCGCACCTTAAAGGTGCCGGAAAGCGGCGCCATGATCTGCGCTGCGACGCGGCAGATGGCGTCAAAATCCGCCTTCTCCATTTCCACAGCGGGGCATACCGCGTGCACGCCAAAAACCTTGCGCACCGC
>Ga0123334_1003452_pt1 | contig 17026 bp, 9 predicted proteins | sample BiotimSIPDNA_FD_89706 | JGI IMG/M metagenome (GOLD analysis project Ga0123334, IMG submission 89706) | Anaerobic biogas reactor microbial communites from Washington, USA - Biogas_R1 time_0 SIP DNA | ecosystem: Engineered > Bioreactor > Anaerobic > Unclassified | place: Washington, USA | collected... | reverse complement strand
GTTCCTCTCGCTGTTCGTCTGTCATTTCAATGGTGATTCTTTTCATTGTCCGCATCTCCTTATTAGTGTCGGGAAATGTGGATAATGTAATGTGTAAACGAATTAATTCAACTAAGTACTAGGTACCCGTACTTTGGTTGCATTGTCCTAGCCTCAAAGAAAATCAATCGGCATCCCACTTGAGGATTTGCGCCGCATGATTTTCGACATCGGTTCCTGTCCCCAGATAATTGAACAAGTAGAATCTCTTTTGCGGCACGTATATGGAATTTTCCGGCACGGATTCCTCAAGTTTTCTGAACGAATCAGGGTGCTTGCCATTGTTCTTATCAATCCAATATCGGCTTCGTATCTGCATCCATTGCCTAGCGCACACACCGACATAGGCTTTTCCATCCTTCGCCATCCAGGCTTGGATCAAGGGCGCCCCCCACAGGTTGGGCACATTGTTTTTCAGTGCCAGCGGTTCCGATTCGAACCCTGGGAACAAGCGGAAGAACAGGCCACGGAGTACCATCGTCTTCTCGCTCGTATTCTTCGCCTCAAGGATTTCGGAGCAAAACCAATCGGCATTGGGTATGATCGTCAACCGATACTTCACCTCGAAGGACGTCAAGTCGCTTGCCAGTTCCACCGATGCACCACGCTTCTCAACGTGGAATTCCATCAGCAAACGCTCGCCATCGGCGCCGCATTGGGCCGATAGCACACGAGTCGCGTCAGAATAGACTTGCTTCATGCCATCGTCGGCCATGTAGTTGAGCATCACATTGAAGCGAGCCAGCTTATTGCCGTCAAGCAACACATCCAGAAAGCCGCTGTTGGCCTGGCTCCTGATCGTCAACCGACCATTGCCGCCTTCGACCGTCCCGTCCCCGTTCCGACGATGCCACAAGCCATTTTCACCCTTGCCAAGCTTTGCAACAGGCACGGTATGCCGAGGCAAAAAGCTGCCGACCGACCTATCGGGTTGCTCTTTGGCTGCCGGTGGCTTCGCATCCCGTAGCGTCTTGACTTCCCTATGCAAACGAGCAAACATCGAAGTCAGTTCCGTATAGGGCTTGTTATCCATGGTGACCAAGCCGTAGTTCGAGTCCTCGGGAGCCGTTGAGCGTACGCCCAAAGCCGGTTGATCGACCCATTTGAAGTAGACATAACCAACCATAAAGGGCATCGACAAGATTGTCCTGGCATAGATTTCAGAAGCGATTGTCCGTTCCCTTTGCGTCTGGAACCTCTGCCCTGCCCCCTTGGTGCACGGCAACCCGCTGTCCAAGGCGGGGAACGACCATTCTGTCATGATGATCGGCAGGCCGACTTTCTCATGGATCTCCTCGAAAGCCACCGTCAATGGCTTGCCGTACTCCCTCAAGGATGTATGAGCCGTGCCCGCATCCAAATCGACCGAGCCGTACATGTTGATGGTGATGCAGTCATTGTATTTGCCAATGGTCTGCCAGACCACGTCATGGGTATTCCCGATGCCCGCGAATCTGCATCCCATCAGCAAGTGGTTCTTGTCAACCTGCCTGAAGGCACGCTGGCTCTCGCCAAAGTAGATGTCAGCGATCAAGGCCAGGAAATCCACCTTCGCCTGCACCTGCTCGGCAGTTTCTTCAGGCAGCTCGGCCAACTCTAAGATTCCATCGAAATCTTTCAACTCGGTTTTCCACAAGCGATTGAAAGCAGCGATATTATCGGCGACTCGACGTTTAAGGAAGTCCCGCAACGCCAGCTTGGCGGTATGCTTGGCATTCTTTTGCATCACCGCATTGAACAGGCCTGTTGCCGGCTTGCCGCGTCCCCACCATGCAAGTTCATTGTCGATGAAATAGCCAACCAACCAGGGATCATTGACGTAAGGTCCGCAAACTAGTCTTGCTCGATATTCGCACCAATCCCGGAAACGTGGATGGAACACGTTTGGAAATGCGGTGCACGGCGCGTTATTATTGGGCGTAATGTCAAACTCGTCTCCATAGGAAGCCATGGCGCCGCCGATATTTATAAAACGAGCATAGGCGAAGCCTCGCTGTATGACTTCGGAATCGCCACCGCCAACAAAGTTGAAGCCCCACGCCTTGAGCCGATTCGACACCTCTTCCGCCCATGCGTCACGGCTGGCATATTGCTTGTCGTTATTGACCTTGTACGGAAAACATGCCAGCTTTTCGCATTCGGGTCCCATGTAGTTGACGGATCCGCACCCCAGGACGACGAATCCCCGCCCCAATGGATCAATCATCCAGTCCTTGCCATCTGCCGTCTTCGTCAAATGGAAAAATCCCGTTGCCTTCCCCTGCACGGTTGGCACGAAGTTATCGCTTTCATAGTTTTTTGCCTCGATGAGCTTTGCGGGCGCTTTTTCTGTCCGGCTATTTCCAGGGATCCATCGTCCCTTCAGTTCCCGGTACTCGGCTTCCATCTTTGTGGACGTCAACGCCGGACGGACAAGATATTCCGGAGTTCCCTCCTTGAATTTCGCATGCCGCTTGTAGATTTGCTTTCCATCCAACGACGTCACGGTTCCGATGATTTCGCCATTCTTCAGCTTCAGGTTCAACCGATACCCGGTGCCGTACTCCCAAGCAAAGCGGCCATCCTGCCAATGGATGAGATCGATGTTCCCTGTAAAGGTCCAGCGCCCCTCATGCATTTGATGCATCTCGATATGATGGCTGCCAGAAGGGGATTCCGACAATGCCAGATGCCAGTAGTTGCCCCCTGTCGATTCCAACTTCACACCGCCCAGCGCCCAACCCTTGCTACTGCTCAAGCCACCGCTGCGACCTCGCAGAGTGACCACCGCCTCGATTTCGCAATCGTCAGAAAACAAGGCGTCTCCGTATCCAATTTCAGCGCGTCCGCTTGCCGTCCGAACAACATCATCCTTGAATTCGTATCCAGCCAACGGATGAGAATCCCCTAAATCCCACGAATTAGGTTCCATTGATAACGGATTCAATTGACCAAACGCCAATATCGCAAACGACATCAAGCAAACGATCGTTCTCATAGAAAATTCCCCTGCCAAATCTTGATATGAAACAATCTCGAATCAATCTTAGTAATATACCCAAAAAGTCGCAAAAATCCCATTCAACAATAAATCCATGTAGTGACGACACCTATTAACTAGCCCAAACGAAGCATAACATACCACCCCAAGGCAACGCCTGTAAGGCCGAATAACCTTTCGCCCCTTCTGCCATATCAAGCACAATATCATTATAAGCCCCAACGGGGCGTGACATACTAGCCCAGGGTAAGCACGCCGAAGGCGGGCGCCACCCTGGGTTTGGAGATCCCCACACCCACCCCCGAACAAAGCCCTGAAGGGGCGCGACATGGTCGGTTCAAAAAACAACAAAGATTGCCCGGAAAATGTCCTGATGTGTGGTCAGATGCCCTTATTTACAATTATTTCCCTTCAAGCAACTTACGGAATGTTTCCTCAATCTCCGCCATCCTCTTGTCGCGATTGAAGAATGGGCAACCGATGATGCGATATAAGTTGTCATCCTTGAGTTCCTTGACAGGGATGCCCAATGCTTGAATCTGAAGCAGGAACTCCTCTTTCCATTTATCGGTTTCCAAAAGGTGTGTCCCCTTGGGTTCGACAAAGAGTTGCAACTGTTCAAAGCCAGTGGCGTTTTTCTTTCTAAGAAACAGGAGATAGTCTGGTTCAAAGCGCTCACCGCCTTCAAAGGAGTAGATGGCAAGTTCTCGTTCATTTCGAACCAGATAGACCTGATCATACTCCTTGCGAAGCTCCTGAAAGTGAGTCTCAAAGTACTTAACAAATGCCTTCTCCTCTGTTGTACCATAGTTGTCATTATAGACGAACCACTCCTTGTCAGACAAATCCAGCCTCAAATCCTGCGACACCCTTGAGTCATTCTGTGAGACACCAAGCCCCTCATCATCGGGATTAGTGATGTGAATTGTCTTGTTTTTGAACAGCGCATGGAAGTGGCGCGGTCGAAACTCGGTCGTTCCTATGTAAACGTCCTTGATTTCCATTATTGCCGATGCAATCTCACCAAGCACATTGACACACGCCTTAAGAAGAATGGCTGGCGTCAGCTGCTCAATGCTACTTTCTATAGTCACCTTGATGCCGCCAAGATATGCATTGTCGGTGATGAACTGACGCAATGAGCGCACATTGGGAAATTTCTGCTTCAACAAGCTGAACTTGAAGGCTTCATGCTTTCGCACAGCGGCATTGACGAGCGAGTAGCTTTTCTCTGCAATTGCACCAAGCGTTGTCCTGTGGAAAAAGGTCTGCGAGGCAACTGCATTGGAGACGGTATCGGACATCATAACATCCACTACACTCCGAGTCAGCTCAAACTTTTGCACATACTCCTTTGAGCGGATGGACGGCAGCAGTTCCGTCACGTCCATGCGGCTCTTGACTTCGCGTTTATTGACAAATACAAGTCCGTCCTTATATAAATCCGTTTTCTTGAACTCGTCCTTCAGCAAATAGGTCAGCTCCATCTGCTTGTCGGGAGTGATACCAATTGCCACAAGTGCCTTGTTCAGTTCCGCGATGTATCTACTATCCGCCTGACAATGGTAATAGAGTTTCTCGCACATGCGCAGAGGATTGTCAAGATCATTGTCATACTTCCTCTTGTATTTCTCATCCGTAGGCTGGATTTTGAAAGGACAATAGCGTGCACCACGGCCAATCAGCTGTGCCTCTGCGATTGTGCCTGCCCCAGGCTTGCCCTTGTTTTGATCCCGCGTCTCATAAAGCCGCACAATGTCGAACAGATTAAGCACATCCCATCCCTCATCCAGCTTCCTGACCTGGAAGATGGCACGATAGGGATTACTACGGCTTTCCAGTGAGTTCAGAAGTATCTGTCGGTCATCCGCTTCTTTATCGTCATTGACAGAAAGGCAACGTTCCGGCGAAAATCCCTCACGCAGTTCCTGAGCCAACAGGTCATAGCTGATGTTCTTGCTGGCAAAATAACTGGTCATCTTATCCAGTTCATCAAAGCTCAGCTTATCGACAATTGCCTCGAGCTTAGCGCCTGTCAGCGTCCGAATGAATTCGTGGAATTCCTTCTCAAAGTTCTTGCTTTCTGCAATCGTCTTCGCCTTGAAAAGCACCACGGGCTTTATCATCAGACGGTTATCCTGAAAGATTTTCAGACGGCATTGGCTGAACATCAAAGCCAGAAGCGCACGCTCCTCGTGGGAGATGTCTGCCCGAACGGCCTTGACCTGCTTCGAGAAACGCTCCTCGCGGAATTTCTTCAGAGGATAATCGAAGATGATTTTGTTCTCGTATTCAGAAAGGATATTCGGATTCTGAAGATCGCAGGTCGCTGTGAATTCCAGCAGGACATTCTCGGAGTTCGCCTCGAAGATGCGCCTGACGGTCGTTTCCCATGAGTATTTTCGATCATCTTCGTCCCTTGTCATCTTGCCTTTTCTGGTATCGACATTCAGGTGATGCGCCTCGTCGGCAATCAGGACAGTCCTGCACTCGGAGAAATCATCGTAAGACGGTGCATTCTCCTTGTGGTAGGTCATGTCCAAGTGCAAGCCCTGGATCGTCGTGAAACAGATGTTTATGGCATCCTTGCTCACCCCTTGAAAGTTGTCCACCTCTAGGATAGGAATGTGCTCGCCGTCGATAATGATGTTGTCAGCGAACAAATACTTCGAGGATGTTCGGTTCAAGAAGTTGTCCTTCGTCTTTTTGACAATGTTGTCCAAATTGACAAAGAACAGGAAATTTCGGTATCCCTTCTTATACAGGTAGGTGATGAGTCCAGCCATGATGAGCGTCTTGCCACTTCCGGTTGCCATGTGGAAAAGTACCTGCAAAGGATTAGGACGCTTCTTGCTCTCAAAATAGGTGATGAAGTTGCAAAAGGCATACTCCTGATAGGGGCGTAGCTCGAACTCGGGATTCAGGTTTGTCGATATGCAGTCTGGAAGCTCCGCGTATGAGTCGGGCATATTCTCGCGAAGCCAATCATAATTTTCAAACAAGAATGACATCACTGCTCCTCCAGTCCGTAAAAACTGCGATTGAAGCTCTTGTCCGCCTCGCTGATGGCATAGTCCTCATCATCCAAATCGCAGAGATTCACGTAGAGCATATTCTTGTCAAGCAGTTCCATGATAAACTTCTTCTTATCGGCAAGCTCCAAGGCTTTGAACTCCTCCATATTCCTTTGGATGTCGCCTGGCATGACCAGAGCATTGATGTAACCGGTGGCCAGCACGCGCTCCAGAACGCTTTGCACCTCGTTATCAGTAACAGCCGACTGCACCTCGTCCACAAATCTCTGGTTGCACTGTGCCAGCTCGCAGTAGACAAACGAACCGCCACCCTGCCAGTTGACTTGAGTTGATATGCCTCCTGCTTCTCCTTCAATGACTTTAGACAATCTTTTGACGCAAAGTGCTTCAATGTAGTCCATCTGCTCAATGCCAATGTAACGGCGTTTCATCTTGTGTGCCACAGCCGCAGTCGTTCCGGAGCCAAGGAAGAAATCAAGGACAATATCACCTTCCTCCGTTGTGACCTCAATAATGCTTTTAGGCAGATTTTCTGGCTTCGCATAGTCGAATTGATCTCTGCTGAAAAGGTCATCTATCTCCGCATTGCCATCCTTATTCTTGCAGTTACCCAGAATCTGGGCTAGGAACCCCTTGATGGCAAAGTCAGATATGACCGCACCTAAATTGCCTGCCTCTACTTTCTTGTCATCCTCATCCTTGAATTTACGTATGTATGGCTTTGTAATCTTCAGAAACGGATAGTCCCCCGGAAACACAATCGCACGTGCATCATAATAGGATTGGAAGGTGTCTTTTGCCACCGCCCAAGTGCGTTTTTCATCGGCAGGAAACTCTTCACCGTTTTTGGGATTGACCATCGTAAAATAGCAATTGGGACGTTTTGAAGCAGGTTGTTGTGACGTGGCATCCGCCAATCTCCACGGACGGTTAGGATAATCATCTGAAGTGTAGTACTCACGTTCCACTTGACGTCCTACTACTTTGTGGGTATCATCTACATTGGTATAGACGAGCAACCAGTCAAAGTCCTGCGAAAGATTGAAAGGTACATCAGACTTGCCATCACGGGTTCTGCGAGGGATTGTTCCGACAAAGTGATCTACGCCGAAAATGTCATCAGCCATCGTCTTTAGATAATGCATACCGTCTTCGCTGATGCTTAACCATATTGTACCTCCTTCGACAAGCAGTTTTTTCGCCATTGTCAGACGGTTCTTCATAAAAACCAGCCAACTTGACAAGTGAAAGTTGCTGTTGTACTTGAAGGCATCTGTTGCCGTCTTGTTTTTGAAGAAATAAGGAGGGTCAATGTAGATAAGCTTGACCATTCCAGCATGTGTTTTCACAAGTGAGGCAAGGGCAAGCAGGTTGTTGCCCTTAATCAGGAGATTGTCGTCCTTGCTCCATTTGATTCCTTCCTCCACTCCATTTGCGGAATACCTTTTGGCCTTCGCAAGGACTTTGGGATACAGAAGCCTATCCACTTCATCAGGGGCGAGAGATTCGTTGTAGAAGACTTCATCGCGCTTTTGGTCTTCCTTGGTCTGTCCGCCAACCAGCACGCAGTCCTTGTGTGGAAACGAGAGGACGATGTCATTGTTGGAGGAGATCAGTTCGCCCCTGGAGTCCATCAGACCAACCTTGTTTTTGAAGCGCGTATAGCTGTCAGGAAGGAACGAGCGGTTGTTGACCACCCAGCCGAAGGCTATCTTGTCGAACACCAGCATCCCGTTTACATCGGCAAAGAACCGTTTCTTCGTCTCCTCATTGTTGAGGAGCAATGAGAGCAAGCCGGGATCCATCATCATGGCAGCCTCATAAACCTTGTTCCGCATCAGTTCGTTGTCCTTGGAAAAGAAGCGTTCATCTGCCCTCAGGACATTTTCAAGAGTATCAAAGAAGTTGGCCAACTGTATTATCTCCCAGATTAATGCTTGTATGTTGATTATTTCGATGTTCTGTAATATGTTGCCTCTCCTGCGCATTGCAGGCACAATGAATTCTCTTCCTAATACTTGACTTCGGCAATGCCCGAAAGGTCTCAGTGCAGCAAGAGGAAGCTCTTGAACTACACATCCATGCTAGCGTTGCGATCTTTGGCCATGTCTTGGTCAGCGTTGAGGAACTGAAACCTATCGCCTGACGCAACGTTGTCTTAGATATATCCCTTCCTATCATCAAATACTAGAGTTTCTTATTTGAGGCTATGTAAACTTTTTTTCTGAAATTTCGCGTTTCGTCAACGGGAAAACAGATATAAGCGTTCGTTTCCGAAAACCACTTACCACCCAGCTCGACAAACAGATCTGAAGCTACTCGGAGCAAGGTCTCCCTGTTTAGGAATACTCTAATTATACGTATTCTCTTTTTCAACTCATTATTCTGAAAATCTTTCGTCCCTGTTGCCATATCAAGCACAATATCATTATAAGCCCCAACGGGGCATGACATACTAGCCCAGGGTAAGCACGCCGAAGGCGGGCGCCACCCTGGGTTTGGAGATCCCCACACCCACCCCCGAACAAAGCCCTGAAGGGGCGTGACATATACCACCCTTTTGAGTACGAAGCCGATGATTTTTTGCGTTGGCTTCAGGGTGGTTTTTCGAGGAAAATAGCTCCCCGTCACAGAACCTTAAACTCCACAAAAAACAGTGGCAACGTCCCATAGGTCCTAGTCCCAGTCACATGGTCCGACCCAGTCCGACCCAGTCCGACCCAGTCCGACCCAGTCCGACCCAGTCCGACCCCGTCCGACTAGGGTTGTGCCGCTTTTAGCCTCTTGAGTTGGATTGTAGGTTCCCTCCCGCAAAAAAATAGGGGCGAAAGATTTTTTGTCCCTACTGCATGGTCAGAATTTTCTTGGATCTTCTCTTACCTGACGTTAACCATCACATTGACGACCTTGATCGGCCGTTCTGCTTTTCCTCGTCTGACTCGACGGTATTCCAGAATGACTCGTCCTTGGTAGCGGTCGCGTCCCGTGATCTCGATTTCGGTGCATCTCATCGAACGCTTGTTCTTGTGTCCGTGGAGATATACCTTGTCGTTGTAATCATTGTCAATCTGGACATAGAGCTTGTCGTCATCATAGAGCGCATGCCATTCATAGCCATCTCGCGCCTTGCTTTCCAGGTAGAACTCGATTTCACCGCCATCGCGACGAAGCTTGACAAAGCAATCGTTCGGCAATTGCTCCAACGAATAGAAATACTCGTGCTCCAGTTCCATCGGGCGGGGAGGTGGTGGTGGCAGCGGAGCAGCAACCACAGCAGGCTGGGCGGGGGGAGTGACAACCACAGGCTGGGCGGGGGGAGTGACAACCACAGGCTGGGCTTCGGGTGCGACAACAACGGGCTGGGGAGCGGGAGCGACGGGCTGGGGAACAATAGGCGTGACAAGTATCGGCTGGGGAGCGACAATAGCAGTACCGGCGACCAAGACTTGGCAACGAATCGTAGCTTGGGGGGCGGATTCCTTGTCGCCCGCGCGGCACAACACGAAATCAACGATTGTTTCGCCAGGGACATTGCCGATGATTTGTGCGGTCATCGCACCGACCATTGTCGGAGCACCACCTGTCGTTTCCTGCAGTTGGTGGGTCATGATCACTTGGAGAGCAGGATTTGACAACCGTGCCGTCCACAAATATCCGCTCAAGAGACTTTCCTCCAGGGTCAGGGTTTTGTTCTCGCCTTGCTTCATCGATATTTGAAGTTGAACAGGCAACGCCGCCAAAGCAAAACTTTCGCCGCCTTGCAAGGCAATGATCTGGGAAAACAGGGACAAAACACTGCACATCAGCATCATTACAATCAACTTCTTCATCAATTCAACTCCTCTTGCTTATGACTTAATCCTCGACCTGCAAAACTGGTCCTAATGCCAAACGAAAACCTATGTAGTCACGATGCAACGTGGGGGTCACGAAATTCCTGCACGCCGAACGGCAATTCTTCGCAGGCTCGTTCCAGGCGCCACCGCGACGAACGCGGCGCGACCCCGTCTCCGGACCAATAGGATCAACGACTTTCTTGCTGCCCTTCGGATACTCTCCGAACTTGTCATGGCACCATTCCCATACATTGCCATGCATATCGTAGAATCCCCAGGCATTCGGCTTCATCAACCCAACGGGATGAGTAGCGCCATTGCTGTTGTCGCCATACCATCCCAATGCCGCCAAGTTCGGGCAAGCCCTTTCTTCCGCCTCCAGGTTCGTACCATCATTGAATGCGGTTTCTGTTCCTGCACGGCAGGCATATTCCCACTCGGCCTCGGTAGGCAACCTGTAAACATATCCATCGGGAAGCCGTCCTGCATGGCGTTCACGGCGGGTCAACGCCTTGCACCACGCCACGGCTTCATCCCAATTGACGTTCTCGACGGGATGGCGACCGCCACGGAATCGACTGGGATGGCAGGGCAAACCGCATTTGGAAGCCAATTGGGCAAATGCCGATTGATGCAGCGCGTACTTGCATAACCAGAATCCATTGCTCAATGAGACCAAATGTTGGACTTCCGTCTCCGAACGCCCCTTCTCGGCACCGCCGACTACCGGCCAGCCCTTTGGACTACCCATCTGAAATTCGCCTGGACGGCACCAAATCATCTCCAAACCCAATTCGTCAAGCGCAAAATTGTCCAATTCAGAGACGCCAGCGCCAGGCAAAACGAACTCATACCGCTGAAGGCATATCTTGGCGCGAGGATTCCCGCCATCTGCCGCCTTGCGATAGCATTCCGCAGCACGCTCCGAATCCTCAGTGCAACCAATCCCGGACTCGTAGCAACGTCCTAGTGCGCACAGACCTGACATGCTGCCGGCCGAGGCCGAACGTTTGTACGCGTTGAACGCGTCCGTAGCACTCGCCTCGCACCCAACTCCGTTCAGCAGGCAATCGCCAAGCAAGAACATCGCTTCGGCGTGACCGCCAGAAGACGCACGACGCAACAGCTCAACACCATATTCCAAATGCTCGCTGTCAGTTATCAACTCCCGACCCAATGAGTAGCATGATTGCGCATCGCCAGTCCTTGCCGCATGATCAAGCCAAATATAACCGGATTCCCGTTCCGAAGGAACACCTAAACCATGCAATAAAATCTCACCATAACGACGTCGAGACGGCAAATCGCCAAGCTCGGACAGGCGTTGATAAGCCCACAATGGCAATTCCAACGAACAAGAATTGGCAAACAAGTCGTCAAATTCCCCCGCTATCTGATGCAATGCCAGCACGCAATCCTTCCGCGCTGACGCCTCCAGCAATTCGCGGCTACGTTCCTTGTCAACCTCGCAACCCAACCCTGCTTCCAGGCAACGTGACAACTCGTACTTGCAATCACCATCTCCACGGCAAGCTCCGCTTTCGTAATAGGACACTACCTCGGACCATTCCGGGGAATCGGCGGACAAGCCAGCGCTCTTCAAACGCCCCAAGCGGGCATAGCCTTGAATACATCCTGAATTGATCGCCAACTCGTAGTACTTGCGAGCGGCTTCAACATCGCATTCCACCCCGATCCCGTCACGATGGCAGTCTCCAAGCAACAATAGCGATTCCGTCTTCGAAGACGCATGGCGCAAATATTCCAAACCTTGACGCGCCTTCTCTTCGTCGCCGGATTGAATCAAATCTCGACCAATGCGGAAACATGCCTCCGCACTCCCCGACTCACGAGCGCGCTCAAGCCAATGACGTGCCTGTTCATCATCAACTCCAACCCCTATCCCCTTCTCGTAGCATAGGGAAACGGCATACTGGCTGTCAGAATCTCCAGACTCGGCCGCAATCAAATGGTGCTTGAAGGACAAAACCGGGTCTGCACCGTCCCATTCAACGCGACCAAACAATACACCAAGGCGAGCATCGGCACGAGTATCGCCTGCCTTTGCCGCTATCTCGTACCAGCGAACCGCCTGGTCGTCATCGCAGGTGACCAGTTCCCCTGCCTCGTAAAGCGATCCCAACCGATAGGCCGCAACGGCATTGCCTGCCTCTGCCGCCGACTCGAGACCCTCAAGATCCGTCGAATCAGACCAGTCAACCGGCTCGTCTTCCGGAGCGACTTCCGGGATTTCCTCGGGTTCTTCCTCCGCAACCTCGATCGGCTCGTCAACAACCGTCTCGTCAACCTCGACCGGCTCGTCAACAACCGGCTCGTCGACTTCCTCGGGCTTGGGTTCTTCGATCGGCGTCAGTTGCTCCTCGATCTGCACATCGTCCTTGTTCCCAGCCACAGCCAAGATGTCAAGCAACGTCAACCCCTCCAGGGCAGCCGGACTCCCCAAATTGCCTGCCTTCCTAAAACATGCGCTCGCCTCGTACAAATTCCGCTCGCATCCCAAGCCGGACAAGTAGCAACGACCAAGCCCTAGCTGGGCATCGGGATGACCCTGCATCGAAGAACGACGCCACCATATGAATCGACGGTCGTAGTCTTGTTCGACCCCGAAACCCAATCCATAGCAGCGACCGACTAGAAAACCGCTTTCGGCATCGCCTTGCTCGGCAGCGCGCAACAACCACTTGAATCCTGTCGAAGCATCCCGGGGAACACCAATGCCGCGCAAGTACATCTCGCCTAGGCGACGCTGGGATTCAACATTGCCCTGCTCGCCCGACAACCGATACCAACGCAAGGCCAAATCGATGTTCGAATCAAGGCCAATACCATGCTCGTAGCAACGGCCAAGACGATGCATCGCACCGGAATGACCATGGGAAGCAGCACTGCGATACATCGACAAGGCACGATCCAAATCGCGATCGCAACCAATGCCGTCCTCAAAACAAAGACCGGATTTGTACAGGCCGACGACGGAACCCGCTTCGCCTGCACGATAAAGCCAAGTCAACGCCCCCACCAAGTCACGTTCGCAACCAATCCCCTCCAGCAAGCATTCCCCATACCTAAGTTGAGCGGACGAAACACCGCTCTCAGATGCCTGCCGGTAACAATCCAACGCACCAGCCAGATCCGGAACACAGCCAATCCCATGCTCAAGGCAACGGCCCCGCTCGTACATTCCGTTCATGTCCCCCGATGACGCGGCGCGACCATACCATTCCAACGCAGATTCAAAATCGCATTCAACACCAATTCCGCACTCCAGGCAACGCCCCAGCTCGATCATCGCCAAGGTATGGCCGCCTTCAGCGGCAAGACGAAACTCGGACACGGCGGCAGGAAAGTCAAGCTCGCCACCGCCATAACCATAAAGCAAGCGGCATCCTGACAGATAATGCTCCTGTGATTCGTTTCGTTCCTGTACCATTGCAACCACGCTCCACTTCAACCCTCAACATCAACCAAGGCGATGAAACATCATTCGTCCATATCGCCCAAATCGTAGCTGATGTTGAAGGTGCTGGTGATTCGCTGAATCTCGTCGATGCCCGTCGCGCCATTCTGGACTTTTTCCCAGCCATCCTGACGCAACGAACGCATCCCCCGCTCCATCGCCGCCTTGCGCAAATCACTCGTGCCGACATGCGCGGAAACCATGTCCTGCAACTCATCGTCAAGAAGGAAAAATTCGTAGATTGCCACGCGTCCACGATACCCGGAGTGATCGCATTCCAAGCAACCCTTGCCCTTCCATGCCTTAACTTCTTCAGGCGCAATCCCCAAGGTATCGGCGATTTCAGCACGAACTCGACGGCTGATCGACGTGTCCTCAATCTTGCAGTGCTTGCAGATGCGACGGGTCAGGCGCTGTGCCAGCGCGGCAACCAAGGACGCCGCGACCAAGTACGGCTCAATCCCCATGTTCACAAGACGGTTGACAGCGCCAACCGAATCGTTCGTATGCAAGGTGGACAAGACCAAGTGACCGGTCAAGGCAGATTGAATCGCAATCTCGGCAGTCTCGTTGTCACGGATTTCGCCGACGAGGATGATGTCAGGGTCGTGACGCAAGATCGACCGGAGCGCCGAGGCAAACGTCAACCCGATTTCGGCATGCATCTGAATCTGGCTCGTACCTACCAATTCGTATTCGACAGGGTTTTCGACGGTGATGATCTTGCGTTCGGGATTCTTGTCCCGAACGTAGGCAAGCGCCGCATACAGGGTCGTGGTCTTACCGCTACCAGTCGGTCCGGTCACCAGCACGATTCCGTGCGGCAAGGACACCAGTCGGCTTAAAATCTCGGTCTGGTACTTGTTCAAGCCCAGCTGGCCCATTTCGATAAAGATCGAGCTGCTGTGCAACACACGCAAACAGATCGTTTCGCCGAAACGCGTCGGCATGATGGACACACGCAAGTCCGACGCCTCTCCGCCAATCATCAATCGGATACGGCCGTCATGCGGCAGGCGCTTTTCGGCAATGTTCAAGCGCGCCATGATTTTAAGTCGAGATACGATGGCTTCGTGGAGGTCGACCATTCCTGGCGGCGTTGGGATTTCACGGAGCATGCCGTCGATTCGATACCTGAGCTTGACCTTTTCACGGAACGGCTCGATATGGATATCGGTAGCATGTAACTTGATGGCTTCTGCGATGAACTCATTGACCAGCTTGATGATGGACGCGTCATCCGTTGCCGCCGTGGCATCGAGATTTTCCACTTCCATGTTGTCAAACGTCCCATCAGGAGCGCCTTCAGCAGCTAGCCGGCGTTCTTTTGCCAACTGCATCACCTGCCCGGCGCCGATGCCGTACACCTTCTTCAGCATCACGTCAACTTCGCCCGGTGTCGCCAACACAGGATCAAGGCGGACACCCAGGACCAAGCGAAGATTCTCGCGCTCGCGCATCGTCGGCGGATTCGCAAATGCGGCCTTCATCGTGCCGCGCTCAAGAGATATCGGGACAAACTGAAAATGCAAGGCGACCTTTGCGGGTACCTTGTTGATCGCCTCCTCGCTCAATTCAGTCTCGCCCAAAATCACAAAGGGTAGGCCGGTCGTCATGCTCAAGGCGCGATAGACGACTTCCTGACCTGCAAAGCCCAGTTCGAATATGGCTTGCTGCAACGTGCATCGCGCACGTTGTTGACGGCGGCGGACCTGATCCACTTGCTCTTGGTTCAACACCTCTTGTTCAAGAAGTACTGAAAGTAGATCCATGCCCAAATATTGACTGTTCGAGGCAGACTCACTCATTGTATCGTAATTTCCTGTTCGTTTTTCTTGCCCTTGTGAATCGTCGCCTTCTTCCCTCCTGAATGGATCAGGACAATCTTGTCAGCGTCAAACGATTCGATCTTCACCGCATCCAGCAATTGAGCGCCTACTTCGAAGCGTCCCGATGCGCGCTTGTTCCCCTTCTCTTCCACGACCCTCAACCATGCCTTCCTGGTACCGCCCTCGACGGCCGAGTATCCGGAGTACATCACCTTGAGCTTGCGTGGCGGTGGCTTTGGCTTCGGCGGCGGCGGCTTGGGTGGCGGCGGCTTGTCCGCAACCTTTGGCGTCGCGGGCTTTTCTGCCCCGGGCTTCGGAGGCTGGGGTGTCGGCTTGGTATTCGCAACCGGTGGCTTTTGCTGCGGCTGCTTCTGATCGGGTTTCGGCTCAGTCTTTGGAGGCGGCGGCTTGGGCGGTGCGGGACGACGGCGCAGGCTGTGCGTGAACGCCAATGGATTCATCACGTCAGGCAACTTCGCAGGCTCCAGGTACGAATACGACGTCACATCAAAATAGCGCGGACTCGTCGGACGCTTCTCCTTCGAGCTGACTCCGCCATCCTCCATCGTAAATAGGCGATAGGCAATCAAACCAGCTCCAATGCCTATCACCAGGAAGACGCCTAGAAGCAACGTCCGCTCCCATTCCGCCTTCATTTTCTCAAGTATGTTCATCCGTCGTCTCCAGAAAGGTTCATAAAAGAAACCCTAGACTCAAATCATATCCCAACCGGCTTCTCGGCACGACCGTCATCCTTCGTCGCCTTGGGCGCCTTGGGAGCAGCTTCGCCCTCCAAATTGAAAAACGAAGAACACACGATCGTAGCACGTATGTTCTGTATCAATATGTGACCATTCGCATCAGGCTTCGAAAAGATCCCCTGGCCACGAAAACGCTGCAACGGATCCTCGGTCGTCAACTCCATCTGAATCATCGGCAAAAAGTCATTGCCACTCTGCAAATCGGCGACAAAGGCCGCGAAATCGTCCATGCGACCACGAACCTCGATCTTAATCGGTATCTCCATCAGATATGCAGTCTTGTCATCCTTGCTCAAAGTGTAGCTTCTCACCGGCAAGGCGACGATGTTCGCCGCGCGAATCCCGCCGCTTCGGGCAAATTCCTGGTCAATCTCCACATCCAGGTTGTTTCCGTAAACCAACTGGACCAACCGCTGAGTCGTCCACAGCTTCAGCATCATCACATAGACGCTTCCAACCGTCGAAACATCCAATCCATATACAGCCGGCTCCAGGCTCACACGCCATTGCTGGTTCGGATAGGTGATCCGCAGATAATTATTGACCTCCTGAGACACCTCTTCGTAGCAGCTCTTGTACTCCGTATAGTTCGCCATGCTGATGAACTTGGAGGAGGTTCCGTACTCGTCCTCGATCTTCTTCTTGAACATCGACGTGGCACGCAAGCTGACGTCCTTCTCCATCGCCTTCAAGCCGCCGCCATCCTTCTTGCTCCCGTCAATCTCCTTCTTGTAGTCGGCAAGCATCTGCGCAAGGCGATCGGGATCGCTAGGCCACTGGGACGCCGCAACCTTGCTCTCGTCACTCTCGTAGCTCTCCTTCTCCTCGACATACTCGTTCCATAACGGCCAAAGGAAAAAATATCCGATTATCAGGCACGCTATCGTCAAAAATATCGTCGCAACCACCAAGTTTCGGTGTGACGAAGGCCATTTTTTCATAAATCCAGACATCTTCATGTCTCCATTTCAGGCAGAACCAACTTCACGCAGACCCGCGATTCCCCGCACGGTCCAATCACTTCTTGTCGCTGCTCTTCTTCTTCGAATCCTTATCGGGAGGCGGTGG
>Ga0123334_1003451_pt1 | contig 17031 bp, 13 predicted proteins | sample BiotimSIPDNA_FD_89706 | JGI IMG/M metagenome (GOLD analysis project Ga0123334, IMG submission 89706) | Anaerobic biogas reactor microbial communites from Washington, USA - Biogas_R1 time_0 SIP DNA | ecosystem: Engineered > Bioreactor > Anaerobic > Unclassified | place: Washington, USA... | reverse complement strand
GCAGCCTCCACCACGCTGCCTGTGATAGGTGTACCCATCAATGCCAGCCTGGGTGGCATGGACGCCCTCCTGGCCATCGTGCAAATGCCTCCGGGTATACCAGTAGCTACGGTGGGTGTCAATGGAGCCCTCAACGCGGCGATTCTGGCTACTCAGATCCTGGCACAAAGCGATCCTGTCATTGAAGCCACTCTAAAGGCCTACAAAGAGGGCCTGAAGTCGAAGATTGTCAAGGCCAATGAGGAACTGAAAAAGATATCATATCCTTTCAAGACCAATTGAGGATGAAGAACGGGGCACTCAGCGTGCTCCGTTTCTGTCTGAAACCCTTTTTCTCGCCAACAAACGTTGTGTGTATTTTTAATTGTAATTGTATGTCGTATTGTGCTGATTTGTTCCGTTTTACCCGAAGAGCTAGTTCCGAGGTCCGCATTGGCAACCTGTTGATGGGGAGCAGTCATCCTGTTCGCCTGCAATCCATGACCAATACCTCTACGATGGATACGGAGGGGAGTGTGGCTCAATGCCTGCGTATTGTCGAGGCTGGTGCCGATCTGGTGCGTCTCACTGCTCAGGGCGAACGTGAGGCCGCCAACCTGGCTACCATCAAACAGGGTTTGCTGGATAGTGGCTGCACTGTCCCCTTGGTTGCTGATATTCATTTCAACCCCAAGGCTGCTGATGAGGCTGCGTTGCACGTAGAAAAAGTACGTATCAACCCGGGTAACTATGTCGATCCAGTCAAGACGTTTACCACCTTTGAATACTCCGACGAGGAGTACGCCGGTGAATTAACCAAGATCAGGGATCGCTTTGTGCCCTTTCTTCGCTTGTGCAAAGAAAAAGGCACGGCCCTTCGCATCGGCGTCAACCATGGTTCCTTGTCCGACCGCATCATGAGCCGTTACGGCGACACGCCTGCTGGCATGGTGGAGTCCTGTCTGGAATTCTTGCGCCTTTGTGTGGAGGAAAGCTTTTCTGACGTTGTTATTTCCATCAAAGCGTCCAACACCTTAGTGATGGTGCAGACGGTGCGGTTGTTGGTCGATCGCATGAACCGGGAGGGTATGGCATTTCCCTTACACCTGGGCGTGACCGAAGCCGGCGATGGGGAAGATGGACGTGTAAAATCGACCATAGGCATCGGCACGCTACTGCTCGATGGTATCGGTGATACGATTCGGGTTTCCCTCAGTGAAGACCCCGAAGCAGAAATACCCGTGGCCAAACGACTGGTCGAATTGGTCAATAAACGCACAGCGTTGGCGGGAGACACCCTCTCTCCATCCTCGGTTGTAGTTAAACCTCATGTCGGTTTCGATCCTTTCAGCTACAACCGACGAAAAACGGTAACTGTAGGACCTTTCGGGGGCGGTCAGGTACCAACTGTCTTGCTGGACAGCCATTTCCGCGTGACGACACCTTTGTCGGCCGATCGTAAGCCAGATTTTTTGATCAGGCATGAGGGCATACAAGGTTCTGGTATCCCTTCATTGGTTGACTTGGCCGATTATGATGGCCAAACAGACACCTACCCCATGGGGCCGTTAGCTGACATGGAGGCGTTGCTGGCTACAAAGGCTTCCATGATTTTCGTGAAATGGAATGGCCTCCTTGATCAACAGTTTGGCTTACTTCCTCAAAATGAGGAATTGCCCTTGGTTATCCTACTGGATGTTTCAACCCTCCAGGCAGCCAGGGCTGCGTTTCACCAGTTGATGAACATTGGCTGTCATTACCCCGTGGTGTTGTGCACGCAGGCCAATTATTTATCGCTCGACGATGCCCGGATTGGCGTCAGCCTCGATCTGGGTCCCTTATTGTTGGATGGTTTTGGTGACGGTGTTTTGCTGTCTGCGCCTCAGACAGCGGCGTACATGCCCACCATGGACGAAGCGGCTGCTTTGCTGTTTTCTGTACTGCAGGCTACCCGTCTGCGTATCAGTAAGACGGAATACATCTCTTGCCCTGGTTGTGGGCGCACCTTGTTCAATCTACAACAAACCATTGCCCGTATCAAAGCCCAGACGGGCCATTTGAAAGGATTGAAGATAGGCATCATGGGTTGTATCGTCAACGGTCCTGGTGAGATGGCCGATGCTGATTATGGCTACGTGGGTGCTGGGCGTGGCAAGGTCTCCCTCTACAAGGGCCAGCAATGCATTGAGCGCAACATTCCCGAAGCTGATGCTGTTGACAAACTCATCGAACTGATCAAAGCCAACGGCGACTGGCAGTAACACTCAACGTTTCATTCCGCTCCCCTTTAGGCGGAGTCGGGTATTGTCTCCGACACCCGTTCCTCAGGGCTTGCGTCCCCTAGACAGCGGCGCCGATCGTTCGTCTCAAGTGACTTCACGAAGTCGGCAATGCCGCTCTCGTCGGGTTCGCTGGCACCCTTCGTCAATGCTGCCGAATCCAATACGCAACCCCGCTGCGGTGCGCTCTGGCATCAAAATCATCAAGGGGCTACCCAGTAAAAGAATGTATCGAAAGGCATCACCAAAGTAGGCTCTACCCAAAAGATTGAGCGTCACAAAAGACACCGCCCAAATAGAGAGGACCAAGCATGAGAATGAAATACCACTCAAAAAGAAAGCACTTAGTAACTCCGAAAAACACCTGGCTCAGGCAAATGGCATCAGAATATAGCATGCCTCCAGCCAGTCAGCTATTAGACTAGCTTGTCGTCCCGCTTAGTCAAACGATGGTTTTGACTCTAAGCTAGACCATTTACTGCTAGTAGACAGCGTTTTGTTGTCACTAACAGTTGTAGGCGTCGTTGCTTCCTTGTTCGTTAGCGCTTTCCTGTGGGGTAGCACTTGTTGGTTATCACTGCGGTAGTGCACCGTCAAAGGGGTTGGGTGTTGAATCCAGTAGCATTGACGAAGGGTGCAGGGAATGCTTTGAGATCGGCAAGGCCAACCTCGCGAGTCACTTGAGACGAGCGATTGGCGCCGATGTCGAAGCGTTCGCCAACCCTGAGGAACGGATACTGGAGGCAATACCCGACTCCGATAAGGGGAGCGGCTTCGAAGGAAACAGAAGAAGCCGACCCCGTCAGGGGAGCGGTCTCAGAGTGAAAAGAAGAAACCGACTCCGTAAGGGGGGCGGTCTCGAAGGGATAAAAAAAAGCCCCTCTATCACGTGGATAAGAGGGGCTCTTTATTCGATGAAGCAGGGATACTTCAGGTTGAAATCTTATTTCAAGAGAGCAGCAACACCAGCGTCCAAGAGGTACTTGGAGAATTCGATGTCGTTGATGGCTTTCTTGGCGTAGGTCTTGTCAGCCTTGACAGCTGCGCTCAGGCCACTGATAACCATATCCTTGTTGTTGGTTCTAGCACCAACCAAAGCCTTGAGGTATGAGGTTTCAGCGTTGGGTTGGGCGATGGCATCCAAGGTTGATTTGGCCTTGCTGTAGTCTTTGGCCAACAATTGAGCCAATGCAGCGTTGTTGGTTTTCAGGTCACCGAAAGCGGTAACGGCCTTGGCATATTCACCTTGCTTCAGGTAGAGGATGCCTTGAGCTTCCTTCAAACCTTCGGAACCAGCGGCGGCACCCAGGTAGCTGTTTACGGTAGCTGCATCAGCGCCGGTGGCCAGAGCGGTCAGGGCCAGGTTGCTGCTAACTTCAGCTGATTTGTTCAGGCTGTAAGCTTTGTCGAAGTAGCTCTTGGCTGCTTGTACGTTGCCTTGTTGGAAAGCGCAAACGCCCAGGTTGTTGAAAGCTCTGTAGTCGTTGGGGAACAGTTCGCTGGCTTTTTTGTACACTTTTTCCTTGTCGGCCGGAGTGGTCATCAGGGTACCTGCGTACAGCATTTCTTCCAGAGTCAGTGCGGTGGGGTTGTTGATAGCCATGTCTTTCAGCTGTTCGTCGGTTTTGCCGATGATATCAACCGTAACTTTCATTTTCGAACGCCTCAACTGGGGCAGGATTTCGTCGGCCAGGTTTTTGTATACAGCGGACAGATTCTTGATTTCTTGTTCGCGTTTTTCGGGATCCTGGTACATGGAGAGTACGCGGAGGATGAGTTCTTTGTCTTGCATGCTGGAAGCAGCAACCAATTGTTGGAAACCTTCCCAGTCTTCTGCCGTGAAGCGGGCATCGATGTTGCCGGTGGCTTTGGCGTCTTTCAACGCTTTGTTCAAGAAGTCAACAGTGGCTTTTTCACGGTCAGCAGCCAATTTTTCGTTCAAAGAGAGTGAACCATCGGGAGAAGCGTAGGAAGAAACTTCGATAGCGGCCAATTGTTTGTTGGCATCGGCGCTGGTTTCAGCGATTTTGCCCGTCAAACCGGTCACTTTTTCAGATTTCAGTTCGGTATCGCGCAATTTGGCTTGCTGGATAAGGAAAAGAATGCTGGCTTCGTGAGCTTCCTGGATGACGCGTTGGAATTTGTCTTTAGAAGCGGTCGGTTTAGCACCGGCAGCGTTGGCCAAAGCTTCGGTAGAAATCACACCGTCAGCGACTTTGATGTCGGGGATGCTGATGCTCTTTTTGCCGATGGTGGTGTTGAAGCGCAGGTAGAGTTCAGACTTGCTCATGGCAGGTACATACTTGTACACAGTGCTTAAGGAAACGGCGCCACCTTCTTTACCAATAACCTTGTTGTTGGCTTTGACCTTGGTACCTTGAAGCGTCAGGGGTGTGCCCAGTGCTTCACCACCTTCGTACTTCAATACCGGAGTGATGGTGACTACGGCTGTTGCGGGGAATGACTTGGCGGGGAACGTACCATCGATGGTGGCAGCTACTTGACCACCCTGAACAACGAGTACTTCGGGGGTAACTTTGAAATAATCACTGGATGGTGCGAATTTGCCTGCGCAGGAAGTCAGCAACAAGGCGGTCGCCAGCATGAGTGACAGAGAGATTTTTCTGTTCATGTTCTTTTTGTTTATGGTTAATCAATGGGTTATCAGGTTTCGTAGCGTACAAAAATACAAAATAATCGAAACAAAGAAAATAAGCAGCCTTTTTATCGGGAAATGTTAACACCGTTTAAGGATTCGACGGTATTAACAGCTTGAGGAAGGCCAATCGAGGGCCGTTTGACAGTCTTATCAGGTAGAGGCCTTGCCTGAGTGTGGCCAGTCTCAAGGTGGCTACAGGTGCCTCGGCAGTAAACTGTTGGCGACGTTTGCCGGCTATGTCGTACACCTCAACCAGGACAGGCGTTGTCCAGTCGCTCGGGAAATAGAGGTGAGCCAGTCCTTCCTGTTTGGCGTAGATGATGACGGGTGATGCAACGTTGATGGTATCGGAATCGTCAAGGGTGTCAACGGGCTGCGTGATGGTGTCTTTCATCAGCACGGGTTCTATCCACAACGCAGTGGATACGGGATGGTTGGGGTGCTCCTTCAAGAGTAGCCACGATCGGTGGCCCATGAACCAGGCTGAATGGGGCGCGTCGGATGGTCGAATAGCAGTATAGATGTAAAAAGAGTCATTGACCGTTTCAAGGGTGTTGTATACTTGGTATGACACATAAAAGTCGGTGCCAACGGAGATGGGTTTCGTGAAACGGAGGTAGTTTTCTGCCTGGCCAAAGTGGGCTTGGGAAACCCTGGTAAAACGGCCGGAGATGTAATCTTTGTAGGAGGGATTGAGGATGGCTTTAGCCAATAAAATACCTGGGCTGTCTCCTCCGGCATGGATCCTTACGGTGACGGGAACATCGGTATTGTAGGTTCCTTTCACGGCCATCAGGTAAATGCCGTGTGCCATGCTTGGCGTTGTCGTGGTGAAATGTTCGGCATATTGGTTGAATCCCAGGCTGTTTTGCCCAACCAATGGGCCCTTTTCCGGGGCTTGCAATCGAAGAATGCCTATACTGTCGGTCGGCAGGATGTTGCTCACTCGGCGGGCAGGGTTGTCTTGGTAGGGATCCATCCCATCGATGGCTATGACCTGGTTGGTGGAATCAGTCAATCCGGGGGCCAGCCAGTATTTGAGTTGCTTGCTTGAATCAGGAAATTGATCCCAGGCTTTGTAGAAGCGGAAGAAGAAGTCGCCCACATAAATAGAGTCACATCCTTTTTCACCGCCAGAGTCGCCACCTGTCAGACCTCCGCACAAACGAAGGTGTTTGTCAAACAACGGCGAACCTGATGATCCATACCAGGTGTGTCCTTTTTCCCAACGGAGTATCCGCCAGTGGTTCCCTCTGGCGATGCCGTCGTTGATGCCTGTCCAGTTGGTTGGAATGACAGTGTCAGTTTCCAGACTGTATTTGAGTGGTTCACCCCACGGGTGGTGCAGGTTGATGTATGGGTTGGCGGTATTGATGGTATCTGTGGTCCAACCTGACAGGTACGGTCTGTAATCGGCCGGTGGCAGTTCGTTGAGTTCGAGCAAAGCGAAATCCACTTCGTTGGATAAGGCCCTGGTTTTGCTGCCAGATAGCGAGAAGGCTTCGGCACCTCTGATCTTGGGATTGCAGCGCGGGGCTTGGTAATTGAAGAAGGCAACGACGCGGCTACCGTAGGAGGCATTGTTTTGCAGACAGTGCGAGGCTGTCAGGACATAGGGCTTGCCATCTCCGGCCGTATTGTTGAGCAGGGTGCCTGTGCAGTACGTGTTGCCGTTGACAATAAGCAGGCAGGTGCTGCGGGATTGTTGTTCCAATGTGCTGTCACAGCTCACTTCAGGGAGGCAGGGCAGGTCTAGTTGGTTGAAACGGGTGCCGACCCTGAATAGTCCCAGGTAGTCATGGTTGATTTCAGTGATGCGTAATCTGCCTCTGAAGGCTGCATCGATGGGCTCGTGGTACTCAATGGTCAGGGCGTCACCCTCCACGGGAGCAACACTGAATTCGCCGCCGTCAGGCTTGTTTTGATTGGTGAAACCGCCGAGTACTGTGCTGCGGTCGTCGTTGTACACATACACGCTGGCACCATCGGGCAGGTCAAATTCGCTGAAAAGGACGTTCAGGCTGTAGGCACCTGGTGAGCGAACACCTACCTTCCACACCCGGATGCTATCGCCAACTGTAAACGTGGCGCCTGCATTTTCGGGGCTTAGGTTGGTAAAAAGGGTATGGGCGAATTTCAATCCGCCAATACGGTTGCCAGGCAATGCATCAATGGCCAGGAGGGAATCTACGTTGAAAGGGGGCAACTGTTGCACGATATCAAGGGGTGCACCAATGGCTGTGGTCTTTTCGACACCAATGGCGAGTGGGTTGCCACCATAGGATCGTTGGGCTTGTGTTGGAGTAGCTACCAGGCAACAAAGAACAATGAGCCAGCCTGCGGCTTTCCGTAAAGCGGAAGCCTGTCTGGTGTGCGTCCTCAACCGTTCAGGTTGGTGTGGGCTTTGACCAATCGTCTCATGAAAGGTCATTTGTGTCATCGGATCCTTTACTATTACGGTTGAAGTAGAGTTGGACCGGCCACCAGGTGGCTGGAAGACTGATGAGCAGGGTGGTGACCAGGATGAGCAACACATCGGTCAGTTGGAGTACGACAGGATAGGCATCAACGATGTAATGCCCCCCGCCACCAAGTTTCAGCAGCCCGAAGGTTTGCTGGAGCCAGCAGCCCAATGATCCTAGAATAATACCCAGGATGGCGCCGGTCGCGACGATTAACCGGCCTTCGGTCAGAAACACTCGGCGGATGAGGGTGCGGTCGGCTCCTAAATTGCTCAATGTCTGTGCGTCGGCTCTTTTTTCGAGGATGAGCATGGACAATGATCCTATCACGTTGAACAGGGCTATGAGTAAAATGAAGGTCAAGATGAGGTAGGTCATCCATTTTTCAACGCGGTTGATGCGGTAGAAGTCGGCTTTTTGCTCCATGAGTCCATGGACGCTGTAGTCGTCGCCTAGCAGCCTGGCAAAGCGGTTGATGGCTTTTTCTGTTGCCACACCTTCCTTGAGCTTGATTTCCACGGCTGTCACGGCGTTTTCGTATTCAAACAGTTCCCTGGCAAAGTTCATGGGAACAATCACGTAATTGTCGTCGTATTCGGGTTGGTTGAGACCGAAGGTACCACAAACAAGCATCTGGTAGGTTTTGTAGGAGCCAGCCGGATTGGCCAGGTTGATGGCAGAAGTACGGCGGGGTACGTGGATGGTGATGGGGTCAATGAACGATTGGCCAGTGCCCAGAATGGAGGCGATGCCCACACCCAGGGTGGCGTATTCGAAATCGTATTCGTTGAGTTTGAACTGACCGGCGTACATCAAACTGTCGATGTTGGTCAGTTGGGCAAAATTGTCTTCGACCCCTTTGATGACGGCGCTTGTCTGAGCGTCCTTATACGTGAGCAGGGCGTTTTCTTCCAGGGTTTCCGTGTAAACCGCTACCTCTTTGTCCTGTCTGATGGCTTCAAAGGCGGCGGCATCGGTGGTGAATGTTTTGCCCTTTTTGACCTTTATCTTGATTTCAGGATCAAATTGACTGTACATGCCTCCCAGTAAGTCTTGAAAGCCGTTGAATACAGACAGGGTGACAATCATGGCAGCCACTGACACCGTTACGCCGAGCACTGACACCATCGACACGAGGTTGATGGCGTTGTGTGTTTTCTTGGAGATCAGGTACCGGCCGGCGATGAACAGTGACAGTTTCACGATAACGTGTTATTGGAGTTTGATTTTATCCAGGATGGCATCGATGGTTTCAGCGTAATCCAGGGAATCGTCCAGAAAGAAGGCGAGTTCAGGCATACGGCGCAGTTGGAAACGTAGCCGTTCGGCCAGGTCGTGTCTGATGGTTTTAGCTTGCTGCTGCACCGACTGCAGCACTGTTTGAGCCTGTTCTCCGGGGAAGATGCTAAGGTAGACACGGGCTGTGCTCAAGTCGGGGCTGACCCTGACCTGGCTGACAGTGACCAATAAACCGTGGGCGGCTCTGGTCTGGGCTTGGAACACTTCGCTGAGCTCTTTTTGCATCAGCCGGTTGATTTTTTGTTGTCTGGTCGTATCCATGAGGCTTATTTTTTACGAATGAGGGTCAGACCATCGCGCAAGGGTAGTAGCACGGTTTCGAGGCCTGAATGAGTGGCAATGTAACGGTTAAATTCGGAAATCGCAAGGGTTTGAGTGTCGCTGGGCGCGATGGGTTTCAGTACTTTTCCGCCCCAGAGGGTGTTGTCGGCCAGAATGAAGCCTCCTGATGGCACCATGGGTAGGACGGCTTGAAGACAGGGCAGGTACGCACGTTTGTCGAGATCGAGGTAGACCAAATCGAAAGGGCCTTCCAACGTTGGCAAGACCTCCAGGGCCTCCCCGATATGCAGATGCAGCTGGTTTTTGTAGGGGGATTGGGCGAACCAATCCTGGATGGTCGTTTCCAGTTCGTCGTTGTGTTCGATGGTGTGCACTTCGGTGTCGGGAGCCGATCCCTCTGCCAGGCACAGGGCCGAATAACCGGTGAATGTGCCCAGTTCCAGAATTTTGCGTGGTTTGATCATGCGGCAGAGCATTACCAGCAGCCGACCTTGGAGCCGCCCGGAAACCATGCGGCCGTTGAGCAGCCTGACTTTGGTGTCTCTTTCCAGGCGGCGCAGAAGTTCAGGTTCTTCGCCGGTATGGTCCAATACATAGGTTTCCAACGCTTCATCCATGGCAACTGGCTTATTCTTCCGCGGGAAAGTTGGGGAGCAGGAAGTGGTCGGCGTTGTTGATGACGGTGTCCACATGGTTGATCTCCAGGAAGGTGGTACCGCCGGCCACGCCAAAGCTGCTGCTCAGGTAAACGATGCGGTCGTCACTCTTCAGCCATTGCTTTTGTTTGAGGGTACGGAGGGCGGACACCAGGTAAATGCGGGTGTTTTTGCGGATTTCCTGATAGAGGGGGAAGACGCCGTAGGAAAGGGCTAACTGTCTGACCGTGCGTTCGCGGTAACAGACTGCGAAGACAGGAGTCTTGCCCCTGAAGGCAGCAATATAACGGGCGGTAGTGCCTGTATAAGAGTCGGTGACGATGGCTGCAGCATGAAGGGCCGAAGTGGCGTTTACAGCTTGTTGAGCCAGGAAGGCCGTGGGGCTCAGGCTTTCAACCTCAAAGGGCACGCTGATGTCGTTGACGCTCATCTTGGTCTTCTCGGCTTCTTCGGCAATTTTAGCCATGGTCTGAACGGCTTCAACGGGGTATTTGCCGTAGGCGGTCTCGCCGCTGAGCATCAGGGCGTCGGTACGGTAATAAATCGCGTTGGCAACGTCGGTCACCTCGGCCCTGGTGGGGCGGGGGTGTTCGATCATGGTATGAAGCATCTGAGTGGCCACGATAACAGGTTTCTTTGCTTCCACACACTTGCGGATGAGCATGCGCTGGATGCCTGGTATCTTTTCCTGTGCGACTTCGATGCCCAGGTCTCCGCGGGCCACCATCACTCCGTAGGCCACTTCCAGGATTTCATCGATGTTGTCGACGCCTTCCTGGTTTTCGATTTTGGCGATGATTTTAATGGGACTCACGTTTTCATCGAGGATCTCCTGGATGGCCAACACATCCTGTTTGCTGCGAACAAAGGAGTGGGCAATGAAGTCGACACCGTAGTCGATGGCCAGTTGGATGTTTTTCTTGTCCTTTTCTGTCAGGGAAGGAAGATTGATGCGCACGCCGGGAATGTTGACGCTTTTGCGACTGCCCAGCAGGCCATCGTTTTTGGCTTCGCAGACCAGGTGGTCGGCGTATTTTTCAATAACCTTGAGGTCGATTTCTCCATCGTCGATGAGCAGGTCGGTACCCACCTCGATGTCGTTGACCAGGTTGGGATAGGAACAGCTGATGCATTCGACGGTGGTTTCCTTGCCCGGATCGCCAACAAAGCGGATGGTGTTGCCGGTTTTAAGTTCGATGGGCTGTCCGTCTTTATTGGCTGTGGTTCGGATTTCCGGGCCTTTGGTGTCCATCAGAATGGCGATTTCCGGAGAGACAGCCCTGACATTCTTAATGATCAAATCGAAGCCGGCTTCTCCCAGGTGGGCCGAGTTCATGCGGACAACGTTCATGCCTGCTTCAAAAAGCGCTTTAATGAAGGGAACATCGCAGCGTTTGTCGGAAATGGTAGCGACAATTTTGGTGAATTTGGTCATACAAATGGGTTTATCGGTTGTGTAAGGCCAACAGCGCTTCAACGCCTTTACGGTATGACTCCATGCCAAATCCCGCAAAAGTGGCTTTGCAGGCAGCGGCAATCATAGATACCTGGCGAAAAGGTTCACGCTGGCTGATGTCAGAAATGTGCACTTCGATAACAGGGGTGGTCACGGCACGAATGCAGTCACCCAAAGCAATGGAGGTGTGGGTGTAGCCTCCTGCGTTGAGCACGATACCCTCGTAGTCAAAGCCTATGGCTTGGATTTTGTCAATCAGGTCGCCTTCGTGATTGGATTGGAAGTAATCAAACTGAACCTGTGGGTAGTCTTTTACAAGCACTTCCAGGTAGGACTCAAAAGTTTGGTTGCCGTAGATGCCGGGTTCGCGTTTGCCTAACAAATTGAGATTGGGGCCGTTTATGATAGCAATATGGATCATGTCGCTGCCTTTTTTAGTATTTTTGTCCTCCAGGGACGGCGGGAACACCGGGTTGATCGGTTGGCCCGACGGCTCAGTCGTTGTCGGCCTGTTAACGATGCAAAGGTACGATTATTTTTCAACATCCATAAGATGAAGCAACCTGGGGATACCCATTCCATCAAAAAATACACCGCTTACCTGAAGCTGGAAAAATCCCTTGCTGCCAACACGCTCGAGGCTTATATGAATGATTTGAGCAAGTTGCTGGATTACCTGGGCGGCCGCAAGGCTACGACGGAGGTGACGGTGGTCGACCTGGATGGTTTTTTTGCCAGTCTGAGCGACCTTGGTTTACGGCCAAGGACCCAGGCCAGGATTTTATCGGGACTCAAAGCGTATTACCGTTTTTTACTGTTGGATGGACAGATAGAGGCTGACCCCACCGAGCGCATCGATGCTCCCTCCCTGGGACGGCACTTGCCTGAAGTACTCAGTGTGGACGAAATTGACGCCATCATTAATGGTATCGATTTATCCAAGCGCGAAGGTCAGCGTAACCGGGCCATGCTGGAAACACTTTACAGCTGTGGGCTGCGGGTGTCTGAACTGGTAGACCTCAGATTGTCGCGCTGTTATTTTGATGAGGGCTATATCATGGTGGAAGGCAAGGGGAGCAAGCAACGCTTGGTGCCCATTTCCGACAGAGCCATTCGTGAGATTTCCACCTGGCTGGAAGATCGATCGTTGTTGCCCGTCAAAAAGGGGCAGGAGGATTATGTGTTTCTCAACCGCAATGGATCGGCGCTCACCCGTTCCATGGTGTTTCGCATTGTTCAGTATCAGGCTGCGATGGCTGGTATCAAGCGTACCATCAGTCCCCATACGTTCCGGCATTCTTTTGCAACCCACCTCCTGGAGGGCGGAGCCAATTTAAGGGTGATTCAGCAGATGCTGGGACATGAAAGCATTCAAACGACAGAAATCTACGCTCATATGGACAAGACCTACCTCCGTGAGCAGATTTTGTCTTTCCATCCCAGAAACAGTGAGAAGGCTTGAGCGCTGCCGTTTTTAAAGGGAATCCTGAGGAATGTCGGTTACGACGGTGGGCTCTACCGTAAGGCTGTCTGTCGCTGTACTATCCTGCAAAACCGAATACGGTGTCTGGCACTTGTAAGGCCTGATGATTTCCTTGCTGGGGGCAGGAAATTTTGCCCGGTATTTGGTCAGATCCTTATCGGCCAACACCTTTTCCAGGAACGATCCAAACACAGGTAAGGCTGTCTTGCTGCCCTCTCCCAGGCTGCCCGTTCGAAAGTGGATGCTGCGGTATTCACCACCCACCCAGGCCCCACCCACCAGGTTGGGTGTAATGCCCACGAACCAGGCGTCGGAATGGTTGGACGAGGTGCCTGTTTTGCCACCGATATCAGTATTGTAACGGAAGAGATCCCAGGACCATAAGTTCTGAGTGGTCGCGCCAGGCTCTGTCATGCCGGCCAGCAGCATTTGGGTCATGAGGAAAGCCGTCTCGTAGGGCAGGGCTTGTTTTACCATCGGTTTGTGTTTGTAGATGACAGAACCTTCGCTGTTTTCAATACGGGTGACCAACACAGGCTCCTGGACCAAGCCTTCGTTGATGACGGTACAATAGCTGTTGACCAATTCCAGTAACGAAACATCGGAGGAGCCCAAACTGACCGAAGGCGTTTCTTCCAACTCGGAGGTGATGCCCATGGCGTGTGCTGTGCGGATGATGTTGCGGATGCCGGCTTCCTGGGCTACCTGGACGGCGATGCTGTTGATGGAGCGGGCGAAGGCGTATTTAAGGGTCATGGTCGTACCACTGAAAAAGCCGTTGGCGTTGGTGGGTGACCATACTGTGGTATCTCCGAAGGGCTCCAAATCCCAGTTGACGGGTTGGTCAATGCGGTAATCGCAGGGCCCGAGGCCTTTGTTGAACGCTTCTGCATAGACAAACAGCTTGAAGGTGGAACCTGGCTGTCGCTTGGAACGCACCTTGTCATATTGCCAGGACTCAAAATCGATATCGCCCACCCAGGCTTTGACATGACCGTTCTGGGGCTCCATGGCAACGAAGCCGCAGTGCATGAAGCGGACCATGTAACGGATGGAATCCAGGGTGCTCAGTGTCATTTCTTTGCTACCCTTTGCGTAATCAAAGACGTTGACCTTATGGGGTTGGCTCAGGTACCAGGTGATGGAGTCCGGTTGATCGGGGAAGCGTTGTTTCAAGGCTTTGTAGGCCGGTGTCCGGCGAGCAATTTGCTCGATAAAACCGGGGATTTCCTGGTGGTTTTCATCCTGCCAGGGGTTTGTTTTGCCCCAGTGGTTGTCAAACTGCTGTTGCAAGCGGCGCATCTGTTTAAGGACGGCTTCCTCGGCATACTTTTGTACGCGGGTATCCAGTGTGGTGTAGATTTTTAAACCATCTGAGTACAAGTCGAGGTTGTTCTGTTCGCAGAAGGCTTCCAGGTATTCCACCACGGCTTCCCTGAAATACCTCGCCTGTCCATCCGAATAAGTCTCCACCTTATAGTTGAGGCGTATGGGAAGTGCTTTGAGGGAATCGCAGGCTGCTTTCGTAATAACATCGTGGGTGAGCAGATTTTCCAGCACGATGTTGCGTCGTTTCAGACTGTTTACCGGATTGATGCGGGGATTGTAGGTGGTCGTGGCCTTGAGTAGTCCCACCAGCGTCGCCGCCTGTTCAATGGTCAGTTTGTCGGGGGTGGTGCTGAAATAGGTTTTACTGGCTGTCTTGATGCCGTATGCGTTGCTGCCGAAATCGACCGTGTTCAGGTACATGGTCAGAATTTCTTGTTTGCTGTAGAATATTTCAATTTTGATGGCCGTCACCCATTCTTTCGTTTTCATGATGACCAGTCTGAGGCCGGGGATTTTGCCCAGCAGGCCGGTGGAATAAGCCGAACGGGTCTTGAAAAGATTCTTGACCAATTGCTGGGAAATGGTGCTGGCCCCTCTTGACTTGCCTTGTGTCATGTCCTTGGCGGCGGCGAACAGGGCGTGAAAGTCGATGCCGAAATGCTTGTAAAAGCGTTCGTCTTCGGTATAGATTAAGGCGTCTACGACAATGGGTGCAATCTCTTCGTAGGGCACCGGGGTGCGGTTTTCCTTGAAATATTTACCAATCAACTGACCGTCTGCGCTGTAAATTTCTGTGGCATAGGTTTGTTCCGGGTTGTTAATGCTCATAAGACTGGGAGAGCGCCCGAACAGCCAAAACAAATTGATGTCAACAATGAGCAGGTAGGCAAAAAAGAGGACGACCACGTCGCCACCGATGATAAGGGTCTTCAGGTACCAGGGTGACCGCTTATACAGTGCCACGTGGGCCGACCAACGTTTTTTCAGGTACAGACCAACTTTTTTAAACAAGGGTATTGACTTTTCAATCAGTAGATTGACTTTGCCGAAAAGGGTCCGGAGAATAGATGGATTCATAGCCGTGGCATTCTTGGGGCAAAAGTACCGTATTTATCGGTTCAATGATAAAAAAATGGCTTCATTTGAACAAGATTGAGAAAAATGTGTTGTACGTTTACATAAATCATTCACCCTAAAACCCATTGTTATGAAGAAAAATCAGTTGCTGTTGGTGGCTGTTGCGGCTGTATTCCTGACGGCCTGTGGCAACAAACCTACCGATCAAGGTCTTTCTTACGAAGATTCTGTAGCGGTCAACGATTCCCTGGAGGCTACGGCCGACCAGTTGATGGAAGAGATGGATGCTGCGTCATCCGAAGTGGATAATTTGGTCAATGAAATCAACAAGTAAGAGCATGAAACGAATGACATCCTGGTTGATGGCTGGTCTGGCCGCCATCACGATAGTTGCTATGCCGGCAACCATCAATGCCCAAGGGGCTTCGCAGCAACACGTCGACAAAGCTCAGGCAGCTAAACAAAAAGTGGGGCATAAGTTGGATAAGGCACAAGGTAAACACGATAAAGTCGTTGCGTACGATTCAACGACCCTGGAGAATCGTCGAGCTGAGGGAATGGTAAAGAAAGACAAAGACGCCAGGGAGGCTGATCGTTCGGGCAACGCCTACGGTCGGAACAAAGATAGTTTGCAGGGCCGTGATTTTGGTCAGGCAAGGGCTGCACAAGCTCGTTTGCAAGGCGCCAAGGCCGATTCCCTGAAAATAAAAACTGATCTGGCACTTGATAAAGTAACAATGGCCAGGGAAAAAGTCCAACAGGCAAAAGCAAGTGTGGAGAAAGCGAAGAAAGCGGGCAAGCTTTCCGATACGGATTATGCAACAAAAATGAATAAGTTGGAGGCCGCCCAACAGGCTATTGATAAGCTGGAAGCCAAAGCTAAAAAGGGTAAGGCCATGCTTGATGGCAGTGCTGAACAAGAGGATGAGACACCTGAAGCGGTAGAATAGGGACGTTAGTCCTGAGGGATTGATTGCTTCTTTGCGCCCTGCCTGATCATCATGGCCAGCGAGATTAAGGCCAACACCGAGATCGGACTCAACCACCATGATGCTTCCAGGCCCAGGGTGTCGGGGTCGCTTGTCAGCCATCCTTTGTTTTCGGCAAACATGAAAACCACAGAGAAGGCGTTGTTGGTGATGTGTGCGGCTATGGGCACCCAGATTGAACCAGTCCACCACAGCAGGTAACCAAACCAGGCACCCATCAGTAGTCGAGGAAAGAAGCCGAAAAATTGGAGGTGGATGGCGCTGAACACAAAGGCTATAACCCAAATGCTGACGTGCTTCACCCAGGCTGGAGAAGTGCCTGTCTTAGCGTAGTGTTTGCGTCCCAAAAGCCTGTCCAGCCATTGCTGTAACAGACCACGGAAAAACAATTCCTCGGCGAAACCGGCCAACAAAGCGATAATCAGCAAGCCCAGCGTTAAATCCAGCCAGGTTGTGCCCGACAGCATTTTTTCCGTGAGGGCGGTAGCTGCAACTTCAGATTGCCGCATCCAGGTTTCTACCCCGTTCAGGCTGGCTGGCAGGTGTAAACCTTCATTCCAACGCACAAGTACATTGATCAAAGGAATGGCGGCCACTATGCTGAGAATACCGTAAATTAACGGTCGTTGACCGGGTTTTCGAAGGCTTAAAAAGGTCAGCGGGTTTTCACGGTTGATCAGCGCCAGGAAAAACGGAGGCATTACAAAGAGGCAGAACGATTGGATGGTCTGTGACAACCGCAACATTCCAATGTCGTTTAACAAACTTTCCGACTGCTCCAACGCTTCAGTGAGATCAAAGGAATGAGCAGCAAACAAGGCGAACATCGTGAACATCCAGGCCAGGAGCATCCCGCCTATGATAACAAACAACAGGCGGATCAACTGTTTCCAAACTTCGAGACTGTCCTGCATAACCCTTTTTTTTGCAAAGATAAGGTTTTGTGCCACAATCATCGAGCCTGTTTTTTCTTTGTCTGTTAAGTTTGTCGGCATGGCTTTGTCAATTCAAAGAATAAGTGTAATTTTGCGGCTCAAATTTAACAACTATGCAGGTAGACAAACACGTTATCGATCAGGTC
>Ga0123334_1003450_pt1 | contig 17035 bp, 16 predicted proteins | sample BiotimSIPDNA_FD_89706 | JGI IMG/M metagenome (GOLD analysis project Ga0123334, IMG submission 89706) | Anaerobic biogas reactor microbial communites from Washington, USA - Biogas_R1 time_0 SIP DNA | ecosystem: Engineered > Bioreactor > Anaerobic > Unclassified | place: Washington, USA... | reverse complement strand
GACCGGAATTTTCGCCAGTTAAAATACCGGATGAGTTTTCAGACAGTATGGATTTTGCCGGTGACCGGTGTCTTCTATGCGCGATACGATGTGATGCCGGGCTTTATAGGCAATGAAGTACAGGCGTTACGCCGGAGGCGTTCTTAAGGATTCAACCGGCATATTCACTTCCCGCCCGCAGGAACCGTCCGGTCCCTGTATCGGGTGTGGATCCACTGGTAAACCACAACCAAAATGCTGCCGACAAGCAGTATCGAATAGTATGTCAGTATCCTCCAAAGTCCTATGCCCAGCATGATCGTATTCTTAAACATGATTATAAACATAAGCCGGAAGCCGACTTCGGCGGCCAGGGATGTGCCCGGCGTCGGTACGAATGCAACGGCCATATACATAAAAGTATTGAGCGCGAGCATGTTCAGCCAGACATGCTGGCCAAAGCCGAACGCCCTGTAAACAAAATACGGCACGATGAGCAGGAAAAACATATTGACGCACGATATCAGCACCGACACGAACGCTTTGCCCCTGTTGGCGGAAACATACGCCGACGCCGACGCAAACTCGTCGATGGTCCTGTCAACCCTGGCGTAATGCTTGTCCGGGTTTTGAATCACGCGTATTTTATGCAGAACAAGCACGATCGATTTGCATATTTTCCGTGCGATGACCGGATACTTCATCGCTGTCAGTATGCCCGCAAGCCCGATCATATTGACAAGAAAGCCGAGCAGTGAGATCCAGAAGAAACTCGGGTAGTTCGTGTAGAAAAACCGGCCTTTTGCCGCGATCAGCAGCAGATACAATATCGATATCGAAGCGCTGTACGCAAAGCTCTTGACGCATATGATCGCCGTGGACTTGCCGATGCCGATGCCGTCATTTTTCATATAGATGATCTGTACCGGCTGCCCGCCCGTCGCAAACGGCGTCAGCGCGCCGTAGTAGAGCCCGATGATCGAATACTTCACGCAAGCCGGGAAGCCTGCCTTTTCCTGTGCGATATAGGGTATGATCTGCCGGATCAGCAGCGCATCCGAGGCCCAATACAGCAGGATGCTCAATATGGAGACGGCAAGCCAGGTATAATTCAAACCGGATATCGTGCGGTTCAGCTGGTCGACATCCAGGTTTTTGGATATGATAAAGTATATTACAACCACTGTGGCGATAATATAGATGTAGCTGAAAATGTAATTCTTCTTTTTCATTGATTGCTCATTGAGTGCCAGTCTTTCGTCCTACACATTATATTCAATTTTCAGGCTATAGTAAATTAGCATAAATATAAGAAATTGTTAATGTTTCCTGAGAAAACGACATTCCATGCAAGTTTATGAGACGAAAAGAAAGCAGCGGCGGCCGCCGTGCATGAATGCGCCGCGGCGGCAGTGGCCGGCGGCATGCTTGCACTTTATACTGCGGCGTCCTGCTCCCCCGGCGCGATTTCCATGTATTTCAGCTGTTTTTTCGCGTAGAAATACAGCGGTATCAGCACAAAATCGGCGGCGATCCAGGCAAGCGGATTCGCAAAGCACACCGCAGTGACGCCGTATGCGCCGACAAAAGCGAATCCGACCAGCGAGCGCGCGAACATCTCGCTCAGGCCCCCAAGCATGGCCGCGCTGGAATACCCGAGGCCCTGCAGCGAATTGCGGTAGATGAATATGATGACCAGCACCGGGTAGGCAATGCCGTTGATTGTTAAAAATTGCTTGATGTTCGCCAACACCTCGACCTCGCCGGAGTCAATGAACAGCTGCGCGATCGTCGTGCCGAATGTGAGATTGATTAAAAAGCCGAATACGGCGTAGATAAGGCCGATGGCTGTGACCTGGCGTATGCCCTTGCGCACGCGGTCCATGCGCCGGGCGCCGTAATTCTGGCCGACATAGCTGGCCATCGAAGCCCCGACCGAGTCCATCGGTGCCGTGATGATGTTCTGCACCCTTCCCGCGCCCGATATCGACGCGATCGCGGTCGGGCCGAGGCTGTTGACCGCCGACTGCAGCATGATCGAGCCGAATGCCGTGATCGAATACTGGAGTCCCATCGGCAGCCCTATGCTCAGCAGGCGCTTTGCCACCGGCCACCGGAATTTCAGGCTGTCTTTTTCCGGCAGCAGTATCGGACACTTTTTGATGATATAAACCAGGCAGAGTATGCCGGATAAAAGCTGGGCCGAAATATTGGCGTACGCCGCTCCGGCGATGCCCAGGCGCAGCACGCCGACCAACAGGTATTCCATCGCAATGTTGAATACGCTGGCGATCATCAGAAAATACAGCGGCGTGCGGCTGTTGCCGAGCGCTCGCAGCAGGGCCGCCAGCAGATTGTACAGCACGGTCGCGCCCATTCCGCGGAATATGATGCTGATGTATGTATAGGAGTAGTCGATGATGCTGTCCGGCGTGTTCAGCAGCTTCAGTATGCTGCGCGTCGCAAACGCCATGACGATGGTCAGAAAGGCCGTGATGCCGAGCGCAAGGTACACGGCGTGCGCCGTGCTGCGCTTTAAGGACGCGGTGTCGCCCGCGCCGAAGTCCTGCGCGACCGGTATGGCAAGGCCCGCGCACAGTCCGAGCGCCATGCCGATGACCAGAAAATTGAACGAACCGACCGAGCCGACCGCGGCAAAAGCATCGATGCCTATGAATTTGCCGACAATGATGCTGTCGGTGATATTATAAAACTGCTGGAACAGATTGCCCACCAATAACGGGAAGCAGAATATCAGTATCTGCTTGATGGGATTCCCCTTCGTCAGGTCAATAATCATCAAAGCCTCCAAATTCGTAATTTTATGCTTAATCAACGCAATTGTCAATTCCCAAAGCCGACTTTCGGAAATGGTCTGATTTTTATATAAGCCGGAAGGATTCCGGGCGCCGGCACCGAATGTTACAGCATGCATATATAGTTGCATGAGACAACTGTTTCAACAGGCAACATAAATATGGATGATCCGGAGGAAAAATACATTGACTGACAACCAACTGCTGCGGCGGGAAGCCCGCCGTAAAATGATGCTCGAGGAACCTGTTTACAAGGTGATACCGATTGTAGCGGTGCCGATGATCATAACGATGCTGATCGACTCGCTCTATAATATAACCGACACCTATTTCGTCAGCCGTCTCGGCACCGCGGCCACCGCCGCGGTCGGCGTCAATGACTCGCTGATGCATCTGGTGCATTCGGTGGCGCTTGGCTTTGGCATGGGCGCCGCAAGCTATATATCCCGCCTGCTTGGCGCAAAGCGCGATGAAGAAGCGAGCCGGGTCGGCGTAACGACGCTGTTCATCGGGCTTGCGGCCATATCGGTGCTGGCGCTGATCGCTTTGCTGTTTGTCGATCCGCTGGTCGTGCTGCTCGGCGCGACCCCCGGCGTCAAGCCCTTTTCGATGCGGTACGCAAGGTGGATACTGCTGGCCTCGCCCTTTACGACCGGCACGGTCGTGCTGAGCCAGCTTCTGCGCGCCGAGGGCAGCACCAAATACTCGATGATCGGCATGGCTTCGGGCTGCGTCATCAATGTGGGCCTCGACCCGCTGTTCATCTATACGCTCGATCTCGGGGTGGCCGGCGCGGCCATAGCGACCGGCATTTCCAAGCTTGTCGGCTTTTTCATACTGTTGATGCCGTTCCTGCGCGGAAAAACGATGGTTGAGCTGAAGCTCCGCCTGTTCACGCCCAAACAGGAGATTTACTCCGAAGTCGCAAGAATGGGGGTTCCGACTTTGCTGCGCGCAAGCATGATGACGGTTTCGACGATTGTCATGAACAATGTCGCGGGATCCTTCGGCGATTCGGCGCTGGCGGCCGTATCGGTTGCAAACAAGGCGGCGCGCCTTGTCGCTTCGGGCATCATGGGGCTCGGGCAGGGCTTCCAGCCTGTCGCGGGCTACTGCTGGGGCGCCAAAAAGTATGCAAGGGTCAGGAAGGCGTTTTGGACCTGCAGCGCAATGGGGGCGTCCGTCGGCCTTTTACTGGGCGCGATTATGGCGCTGACGGCCCCGCGGCTGATCGGGCTGTTCACATCATCGAATGATTCGGGGATCATAGAGATCGGCTCGTATATGATCATAGCCCAGTGCATCACGATGGTGCCCCATGTCTGGGGCATGATCGCAAACGGGCTGTTCCAGGCGCTCGGGCGGCCGGTCGGCGCGGCGGTGCTGGGGCTTTCGCGGCAGATGATTTGCCTGATACCGTGCGTTGTGGTACTATCAAAAGTGTTCGGGGTCTACGGGCTTGCCTCGGCGCAGGCAGTCGCCGATCTGATGACGGTGCTGATCGCGCTCCCGATGGTGATCTGGCTGTTCCGCAGGGTAAAGCGGATCGAGGCCGGGCAAACGGAGACGCCTGCGGAGCAGCAGGAATTGACGGAAGCAGATCCGGCGGAACTGCAAAAGCAACTGGAATCAGCCTGAATCCGGAGGATAGGGTATGAGCAAGGACAGACAGGAATATGCGCGCGACATCGTCCGGTGCATCGCCCGCCTGGAGCGGCAGCGCAGGAGATATCTTGACGAGCACCTGAGCGATAAAAAGCTGCACGGCTCGATGTTTCTGATGATGTTGTTTCTGGACAGGAGCCCCGGCTCCATGCAGGAGGATCTTTGCTCTTTTCTGGGCATCGACAAGAGCGGCATTGCACGCAAGTGCCGGAGAATGGAGGATCTGGGCTACTTAAGGCGCGAGCAGTCGCAGCAAAACAGGCGCCAGAACAGGCTCTATATCACCGACAGCGGCCGGGAGCTGCTGCCGCGGATACGGGAGCTTTTATCCGAATGGCGGGACATCGTGACGGACGGCATGGATGAGCGCGAGCAGGAGCAGCTGCTGAGGCTGCTTGAGCTCATGATGGAGAACGCGCTGAAAAAAGCATAGCGGCATTTAAAAATCCTGCGGACCCCTCGGGGCCGCAGGATTTTTGATACGGCAAAACCTCGGCTTAGGCTTCCGGCATATCCAGAAGCTCGCCGATCGTAACCGACGGATTTTCGATGCCGGCCATGATGGACTGCACCATGATATTGTGCATCATCCGTATGCGTCCGCGCTCCACATTTTTATACTGGTACTCATAATAGCATTGCAATGCGCCGGTGCCGTCCGCGTCCATAATATTTAGGTAGAAGGCCATTGCGAATGCGCCGTTGCAATACCATTTGGTGCGCATCGGAGTGCCGTCGCTCAATGCGAGCCTCATGGGCTGGAATGTCATAAGCCCCGCGTTGTATGAGTTGAACATGCCCGGCTTATTGTACCGGGCCCTTTCCATTTTCATAAGCTCCTGCATCGGAATGGCGGCGTGGCGGTAGAAAGCGGTCTGATACCGGGCGATTTCATGGCATGCCTGCTCAAATGTGCAGTCCTCGCCGAAAACGGTGCGGAAGCGCGTCGCCTGGGCGCGCGTGCCACCGGCGCGCTTTTCGCTCACGGTCGCGCGCCTTGCGACCGTGGCCATAAATGTGATGTCCTCCTGCCGCTCGTTGAGCTTTGAGAGCGCATGCCGCAGCCCGAACATGAACACCGACTGCATCGAGACCCTCTGCTGCTGGCAATACGCCGCGATCTTGTCGACATGCTCCTTCGGTATCTCCAGAACCTCGTGGCGGGCGGCTGTGCGGAGCGTGAATATGCTGCCGTACCGGAGGTCAGGGTTTTTGTACTTTTTGCGGTTCTTTTCAAGCTCGCACCGGCCGTTCACATGCGAGAACATCGGCTCCGGAAGGTGCTCGAATTCATTGAACCAGAACTCCCTGTCCTTTTGGTACTGCGGCGTTTCCGTATACTCCAGCTCCTTTTGTAGCAGCGGCTCGTACGGGCTCAGGGGCCTGGGGCTCCCGGAACCGCACTTGACGGACTCATAGGCCGACATGACATAATCCAGGAAAACGCCGATCGCCCACGCATCCATGATGATATGGTTGACGCCGAAATAGATGCCGTCCAGGCCTTCCGGCGTTCGCACCATGTAAACGCGGGTCATCGGGCAGTCGTAGATTTTGATGGGCGTATGCGCAAGCCGGCTCAGTTTGTTTTCCATCTGCTTCGGGGTCCTGCCGGTAAAATCGAGCAGCCCGATATCCGGCTTTTCATATTCTGCGAAGTATTGCCTGGCGGTTTTCTCAATTTTTGTGATGCGCAGGCGGAAGCAGTCGTTCTGCTGGTACGCTTCTTCGATCGCGGAGCGCAGCGCATCAAAATCAAGCTTCTTTTCAACGAGCATCAGTATGAAGATATTGTTGATCTGCCTGTGGGTTGAAAATTTCTGTTCGTAGAACATCAGTTTTTGCGAGGGCGTCAGGTCATAGTATTTCGTCTCGGGCATAGGGGCATCCTCCTTTATGAATGGACACGTGTCACTGATCGATCCGGCCGCATATTATAAACAACCGTGAATTTCCCGTCGTGCGGCTACATAAAGATAATATGTATGCCGTATTCGGTATATAACCATACACATATATGAAATGATTCAACTGATATAAAAGGAGCGTTTGCTATGAGGCAGCTTGGATACCCCGCGATTTTTTTTATGACGATTTTTTACTCGCTGTTGCCGGACAAAATGAAAAAAAGGGTGCAGAAAAGAAGGCTTAATAACCTGGTGCGCCATGCAAAGCGCAGCAGCCCGTATTTTTCAAGGCTTTACAAGGATATCGGGCGTGATTTTACTTTATCGGATCTGCCCGTAACGACAAAGCCCATGATGATGGAGAATTTCAACGACTGGGTTACGGACAGGGATGTCAGCATGGACGGCATCAAAGAATTCATGCGCGACAGGAGCAATCTCGACAGGAGGTATCTGAACAAGTATATGATCGCCAACACATCGGGATCCACCGGCTATCCCGCCACATTGCTGCACGACAGCACGGTACTGAATGTGGAAACGATCGTCTCGGTGCTGCGGACCGGTGTCATGCGGTTTCCGATGTGCATGCTTTTTGTCGACGATGACTTCGGGGCGGGCAACGGCTCTGTCCGGCAGAACAGGCGCAAGCTCCCGGTCATCAGGCGCTTCATGCACCTGATAGACTCCAAAAGACCCATGGAGCAGATCGTTGCGGAGCTGAACCGCATCAAGCCGAAGATGATCACCGGCTATCCGGGCACGGTCGCGTTGCTTGCCGACGAGGCGCTGGAGGGAAGGCTTCATATCAGGCCGTCGCTTATTATGGTTTCGGGCGAGCATATGGCGGAAAAGACGCGGGCCAGGATAGCCAAAGCGTTCGGCTGCACGGTGCGCTCGATGTACGGCTCCACCGAAGGCGGTACGATTGCCTGGGAATGCCGTGAAAATCATTTTCACATCCATTCGGACTGGTGCATGCTCGAGCCGGTCAATGAGCGCTTCGAGCCCGTCCCCTGCGGCGTCATGTCGGATAAGGCGCTGCTGACCAATCTGGCGAACAGAACACAGCCCATTATAAGATACGAGCTTACCGACAGGATCATCATGCACGAGCAGCCGTGTCCGTGCGGAAGGAAGGGCCCGTGGCTGGAGGTCGAGGGGCGCACGAGCGATGTGCTGTACTTTGAAACAGCGGAAAAAAGGGTGGGCGTTGCGCCGATGTCGCTGTTTGACGTGATCGAGGTTGTGCCGGGCGTCAAGCAGTTCCAGGTTCTGCTGCACAGGGGCAACAGGCTCGAGCTCAGGCTTGTCTGCATGGACGGGGCCGATGTGCGGGAGGTCTTTGAGCATGTCCGAAAGGATGTGGAAAAGTATCTTGCGGGCCTGGGGATACCGGATGCGGTCATGTACCTGTCCGAAACGGTGCCGCAGAGGCACCCGAGGAGCGGAAAGTTCAAGCAGATTTACCAGGCGTCTTAGTGAGGATTTGGGGCGTCGCGCCCCGCAAAGGCGGCGCTATGCGCCGCCTGCCGGGTGCGGGCCGCAGGGCCCGTCTCCGAACCGTTAAAATTCAAGCGTTGCGGCGATGATGCCCAGCAGCATGATGATCATGCCGGCCAGTTTTTGCCCGCTGATCTTCTCGCCCAGGAAGATGCGCCCCAGAACGGCGACAAAAAGCATGGCGGTCGACTCCAGTATCGGCGCGAGCGACACCGGTATGAATCGATAGGCATAGAGCGCCGCCGCCATCGATAGGGTAAAAAATCCGTACGCGGTGATCACATGGATGTTCAGATACTCGCGCAGCCTGCTCGAATGCCGCCTGGCCGCGCTTGCCTTTAAAAGGAGCTGGCTTGCGGCGACGATGAACATCGCGGCGATATAGAGTACGATGCTAACCCGCTGCATCGGCCGTCACCATCAGCAGAAGCCCCGCCGTGATCAGTACGGAGCCCGTTATCATCGAAAGCGTGATCGTTTCGCCGAAGAAGATCCTGCCCCATAAAAACCCCCATATGATGCAGACCGATTTGTTTGCATATGCGGTGTTGAGCGGCAGCACCTTGAGCACCTGCTGCCAGAGAACGGCATACACCGCCGACAGCGCGCACATGGCCGCATAGTTGATCAGAAAGCCTGCGGAAAAAAGAGGGCTGGTCGCGGCCAGCTTCAGGTTGATGTTGCCGACCGAATAGAGAAGAAACGCCGCGTGCAAAAGCAGATAGCTCCTGACCCGGGGGGCCGGTCTGCCGGTGGAATTCGTATTCATATCTATAGTTATGTAGGATCGGCGCCGGGAAGAATGCCCCGTCGGCCGATACAGAGGAATTATTTTTGCCGGTGTGTACTATTCATTAATAAATGCCTATATTCACCGGGATGTGTTGATACATGGAATGCTTCGATACCATAGACGCCCTTGCAGGGGCGCTCGGAAAAAGAGCCGAAAGCAATGATGCGGATGCCGGGTTCTGCCGGGATATACTGGAGGAAAACCGCGGCATGCTGGAGTACCTGAGGCTTCTTGAGAAAACAAATCCGTGCAGGCAGCGGTATTTCCTTGATCAAAGTACCGTAGTGATCAGCTATGAAGCTTGCTGGGTACTTTTTTCGATCGGAAAGCTCGCATTCAAATTCCGATACAGGGTGATCGTCATGCCCGTCTCGCTGTCGAACCCGGGCTGCCTTGTCGCAAAATGTGATGACGGCTCCCGTGCGGCATTGCCGGGTCTTCTGAAGCGGTTGGCCGACAGCCTAAAGGGGCTTACCATCGTGCTGAATACCGACGCCCCGATATGCGGCATGCGCATGGCGCCGCCGACCTATGTGTTTTACAACCGCTTTTCAAGCTTTGATGGTTACCTTGCCGCCCTGCGCTCCAGCTACAGGCGCAAGTTTTCGGCCGTGCTTGAAAAAGGAAAGCACATGCAGTATGCAAGGCTCGGAAAAGACGGCTTTACCGAGGAGCATTACAAACTGTATCTGAGTGTATGCGGCAGGGCCGCGATGGTGTTCAGAATACTGCCTTTTGATTATTTCAAGTGCTGCAGCACCGATATATTCGAGGCAAGGGACGGCGCGGGAAGGCTGGCCGCCTTTGTACAGCTCAGGGAGATCGACCGGGTGCTGTATTTTGTATATGTCGGCTTCGGCTCCGGTGACGGGTGCGGCGCGCAGGGCCCGGGCATGGCGGACCTGTACTATAACCTTCTTTTGTTCATCATAAGGCACGGCATCGAAAACGGCTGCCGGAAAATCGTTTTCGGGCAGACCTCGGATGAATCCAAGAGCAAGGTCGGGTGCACCATGGAGCCCAGGTATATGTACATCACATCCTCGAACCCTCTTATCAGGCTGTTCTTCCGGCTGTTCCCGGGTTTTCCTTCCTTCCGGCCGCACGGCGTCCGATACCATGTTTTTAAGGAATGAAATCAAACCCTGGCCCGCAGCGAAGGTTTATTTGCTCTTCAGCAGATCCCTGATTTCTTCGAGCAGCTCTTCCTCGCGCGAGGGCCCGGCTGCCTTTTCCTTTTCCTCCTCTTTCTTTCTCCTGAACCGGTTCATCAGCTTGATGATCAGGAATATGCTCGCTGTAATAATCAAATAATCGACAATGCTCTGTATGAAATTGCCGTATGCGATCGGCGCTTCGCCGATCGTGACCGTCAGGCTTTTCAAATCGATTCCTCCGAGCAGCAGTCCGGCCAGCGGCATGATGATGTCGTTGACGAGCGATGTCACGATTTTGCCGAATGCCGTGCCGATGATGATGCCGATTGCAAGATCGAGCACATTTCCCTTGGATATGAAGCTTTTAAATTCTTTCCACATATGAGTCCCTCCGTTTTTCATGCATATACTTATTATTCAATAAAGCCGGCATAATGTCAAAGCCCGCTTTTTGCATAAAATAGCGGTGTAAGAAAAAGATAACGATGAAATCCTTTTGGGCGGTGATGCTTATTTCCGGGATTCCTTCGAAGATCGGGGACTGCGAAAAACTGATGCAGTACGAGCTTGGGCAAAGCGACGATCTTGTGTTTCATAAATTCGATACGGTCAAAGGCGGGGCGCTCGTCGTGTTCATTGACGGGCTGGTCAATAAGGACCTGATCGACAGGGATGTCATGACGCCGCTGAAGTCGGCCCAGTTTGACGGAAACCCGACGCTTGCAGTAAAAACGCCGTTCAAGGATATTTGCGATGTAAAGCAGACCGTGGAAAGCATACTGTCGGGTAATGTCGCGGTGTTCTACGAAGGCTTTGAGAAAGCGCTCATTGCCGAGCTCAGGGGCTGGGAGCAGCGATCGGTCGAGGAACCGACGGCCGAGACGGTGATCAGGGGCCCGAAGGAAGGCTTTACGGAGAACATAAGGACCAACACATCGCTGATACGCAGGAAGATCAAGACGGCGGATCTTATGATCGAGAATCTGTCGATGGGCCTTCACACCAATACGAAGGTCAACCTTGTTTACATCCAGGGAATTGTGAACAGGAGTGTTTTGCAGGAGCTGAAAAAAAGGCTGTCGGCCATAGGCTCCAATGTCGACGCGATCCTTGAGACAGGATATATCGAGCAATACATCGATGAAAATGCATTCTCCCCGGTATCGGGCATAGGCATCACCCAAAAGCCCGACAATGTGGCCACTTCGATTCTGGAGGGGCGCGTCGCCGTGCTGTGCGACGGCACGCCGCATGCGCTGATTGTGCCAGAACTGTTCATGAGCAATATACAGACCGCCGAGGACTATTACAACCGGAGCGTCTACGCATCGGCCATGCGGCTGCTCCGGCTGTTCGGACTGTTTATCACCGTCATGCTGCCGGGATTGTCCGTGGCCATTATCACATTCAACCAGGAAATGCTGCCCTCGGTGTTTCTGACCAGCATTATAAGCGCTTCGCAGAAGACGCCGATGCCGGTCTCGGCCGAGATCATACTGCTGACCATCATGTTCGAGCTGCTGCGGGAGGCGGGCACAAGGCTTCCGAAGGCGGTCGGCTCGGCCATTACGATCGTCGGCTCGCTGATTATCGGCGAAGCGGCCGTAAACGCCGGTATTGTAAGCGAACCCTCCGTCATCATTGTCGCGCTGACTGCCGTAAGCAGCTTCATGGTTCCGAATCTGTTTGAGTTCGCGCTGATCTACCGGCTCTTTTACTGGATTCTGGGCACACTGATGGGCATCATCGGAATCGCCGCCGGATTCTTTATTATGATGACGCAGCTGATATCCGTTAAATCGTTCGGCGTGCCGATACTCTCGTCCTTTTCAAAGCAGGAACTCAAGGACAGCGTGGTCAGATTCCCGCTGCGGCGCATGGTTTTCAGGCCCGTCTCGATCGTAAAGGACAATGTTCGCAAGAAAACAAGGCAGTTTTCGGATAAGCGGGGATCGGTATGAGCAAGCGTCTGCATGCACTTTTATTGGTCTGTATTCTGACGCCGGTTCTGCTGACGGGCTGCTGGAACCAAAAGGAGCCGAATAATCTGGCAATCCTGAACAGCATCGTCTATGATCTGCGGGATGACGGGCAATACAGGGTCATCGCCGAGATCCTGAATCCTTCCGGGCCGGGCGGCCAGGAGGGCGGCGGCGGCAAAAGCCCGAACCTGACCGCAATCAGCCAGGCCGAAAACGTACGCATAGCGCTGGCGCAGATTTCCCAGAGCATTGAGAGCATCCTGTTCGGCAGCCATAATAAGGTCAGGTTCTTTACCGAGAGCTTTATGCAGGGCGATATGCCTGCGGCGCTTGATTTTCTCCTCAGGGACCACCTTACCGACGAAACGCCGCTGATGGTTCTCATAAGGGCTCAGGATCCCGTGGAAATTTACTCGGCGTCATTGGGCCTGTCCGATACCGTCGGGGATTATATTGATAAATTAAGCAAACTTCAGGCTAAAAACATGCCAAAGGCAGTGTTTATTACGACGCTTGATTTTATCAAAGATTATCTGCTGGAGGGCAAGGAACCGGTCATGGGCGTCGTTGAACTGGTCGAGTGCGAAGAAAAATCCACGAGTGAAGACAAGACCGGCGAACAGGGCGGTAAGGAACATGGGCCCAAATTGCAGTATGAAGGACTCGCCGCATTCAGGGAAGGCAGGTTCGCAGGCTATCTGGACGGCACCGAGACAAGGGCTTACAACTTGATCACAGGCAATCTGAAATCGGCATATTACAGCATCGCCGCCGGCGACGGCGTAACGGTTCTGGAGGTCGACAAAGCAAAAGCCGGCATCACGGCAAATGTGGACGGGGACGAGATATCCTTCGACATTCAACTGAATATGAATATCGGCGTGATTGAAGAGGGCGGAACCGTTGATGTAAGCAAAGACGAGCCGCTCGATGTCATCGAGTCGGCATTCAATGCGATGCTGATCAAAGAGCTGGGGGCGGCCGTTGAAAAGGTACAGCATGAACTAAAGAGCGACATATTCGGCTTCGGCGCCGTGCTGCGCATGCAGCACCCGGAAACCTGGAAGCAGGTCAAAGAACAGTGGAACGACACCTTTTCCGTATGTCCCGTCCGTATATCGGTGGTCTCTGATGTCGACAGGACAGGCGAAATCAAAGAGCCCTTTCTAACGGAGGATCAGTAATGACGAAAAAACCGGATATTACCAGGGCCCAATTGCTGTGCATGGCGGTATTGAGCTCCCTCGTCTTTCCCTATACCTTTTTGCCGATCCTGAACAGCCCTCCCGCCAATCAGGATGTATGGATCGCGCTGCTGATGTCCTTTGTCTATATTCTTGCGATCAATGCGCCGCTTTTGTTCCTGATGAACAGATTCCGTGGCATGAACATCAACGAAATCGTGGACACAATCGTGGGGGGCATCGCCGGCAAAATCGTCATCATACCGTTCATACTGTTTTTTATCTATTGCTTTACCGCATGCCTGCTGATCACATCACTCTTTATCAATATCTACCTGTTCCCGGGAACGCCGCTCTGGGCGCTTTTATTGTTCATGGCGGTTCCGATGTGCTATACCTCGTACAAGGGCGCGGGCACCATCGGCAGGCTTGCGACATTCATCATACCGCTGATACTCTCGACGATCGTCGTCTTTACGCTCATATCGCTGCGGTACATCGATCTGAATGTGTTCAGGCCCGTGCTTGCCGAATCGACCTTTGCACAGCTGAACCTCGGCGCGTTTTTGACCGCCGCCAGATATTCCGAAATACTGATTTTTTTCGTGTTTTCCTATTTTTTAAAGCAGAAGGACAGCATCAACAAAACATACGGCGGAGCGCTTGCGGTGTTCGGCATCAGCTTCTTTCTGATTCTTACGACGACGATGGGCGTTCTCGGCGTCGACTTTGCAAAGCTTAGCTGGAACCCGTACTATGTTTTTACAAGGCAGATGGACTTGTTCGGGTTCATAGAGAGAATGCAGTCGCTGAACACGCTGGCATGGTTTCCGGCTTCGCTGCTAAAGCTGACGCTGTATAATTACATGGCCAGCTATGTTCTGTCGGGCGTGTTTCGAACCGGCAGCCACAAGTATTTCGTTGTACCGATCGCCGTTGCCGGCTTTGCCGTCTGCCTGCTGCCCGTTATGAACAAATCGAGCACGGTGGAGTTCCTGCGGTCGGACCGGGTGTTTCCCTACATCATACTGCCGGTCATATTCATCATACCGCTGCTGCTGATCATCGTATATCTCCTGCGCAAAAGCAAGATCGATCCGCTGATCGACAAGGCGAAAAAGGCGGCCGAGCGCGCCGACGCACAGCTGGAAGAGGCGCAGGGCGGTTCTCCGAATGATTGATGCTTTTACAGCTGAATTATGGTATCATGCTCTCGTATCAAATTCGGGAGAGTTAAAACTTGCGCGAAAGATTCAAGGGACCGCTGCTGATCGCCGCAACGGCAATATTGTGGAGCTTCGGCGGGCTGTTTATCAAGCTGATATCCTGGGATGCGATGACCATCATCGGAATGCGCGCCGTGTTTGCCGCGGCGGTGCTTGCGCTTTACATGAAAAAGCCGCGCATCACATTTCGTCCGTCGGTCCTGCTCGGCGCACTGTGCATGTCGGGCACCACGATACTGTTTGTCTTTGCCAATAAGCTTACCACATCGGCCAACGCGATTGTGCTGCAGTATACTTCGCCGATCTTTATTGTGGTGCTGTCCGCGGTTTTTCTGAAAAAGCGTCCGACAGCGACGGAACTTGTGTCGGTCGCCGCCGTCTTTGCCGGCATTGCGTTGTTTTTCTTTGACCAGCTCAAGCCCTCCGCGATGCTTGGGAACATACTGGCCTGCCTTTCGGGGCTGACATTCTCCGGCGTGTTCCTGATCAACCAGATGCCCGACACGAGACCGGAGGAAGCGCTGCTGCTCGGGCATATCATCAATATCGTGATCGGCCTGCCCTTTATTATCACCCATATCACGGCCGAGCCCGTTTCATGGCTCGCGATCATATTGATGGGCGTATTCCAGCTGGGGCTCTCCTATGTGCTCTTTACCATCGGCATAAAGCTGACGATGCCCATTACGGCTTCGCTCATTTCATTTATCGAGCCGCTTCTGAACCCGGTATGGGTGCTGCTTCTGACCGGCGAAAAGCCGAGTGCCTGGGCGCTTGCCGGAGCCGTCGTCATTATTGCCACCATAGCTGTCTATACGCTTTTATCGACGCGCAGGGACATGCGGCTCGAAGAAACCGGGGAGACCAAAGAAAAGGCTGTATGATATTTGCAGCAGCGGCCTGCCCGTCTATTTCGACAGAGCGCCCAGAACCTCGCCGATATCGGGCAGTTGGCCGGAGGGATAGACCTTGACCCATTGTACGCGCCCGGCCTCATCGATGATGATGTTGGCCCGCGCGGATACCCCCTCGGCCTCGTCGAATATGCCGTAGGCCCGGGCAATCGCGCCGTGCGGCCAGAAATCCGACGGCAGCGGCACATTGAATATCTGCAGCGCATGCGCCCACACGGCCTTGCAGGGCTGCGGGTCCACGCTGAATCCCAGCGGAACGGTGCCCAGCTGCGCAAAGCGGTCAAAATTCGTTTCAAGCGCCCGCATCTGGTCGGTGCAGACGGGCGTCCACGCAAGCGGATGCCAGGAAAGCAGTACTTTTTTACCCCGGTAGGCTGACAGCGCAATCATTTGGTTATTGTTGTCCGGCGCCGAAAACCCGGGCGCGGCAGCGCCGATGGCGATAGGGTTCATTTTACATCTCCTTATTTGACTTTATTCCTAGGATGCCCCGAAACGGATGAAAAAGTCCGCCTTTCTGGACATAAGCTGCAAGGCTGTGCTATACTGTGCCAAAATACATTATTTGCTACATTTACTACTCCCCATAGACAAAATATCTATTTACAAGTTTTATATCACAATATTGTATATGATGTCATATTTTATTGATGGCATATTGAATTGATAGTATAATATGCCATATGAGACACGTGCAGGAATATTATGATTTATCTTGTAACATGCGCCTGATATAAACCGGGGCAAAACGATCATGTCTTAATTTCTGCAATTTCAAAGTACAATACCGTAGTAATTTGGGGAGTTTTGTATGCCGGAAGTATTGCGCTGTTATATCGGATTGTTTGTTTGTGTTATAGTTTCGACCATTTCTTTGGTTTTATTGGTGTTTAAGCCAAAAAACATGATTCATTTTATAGAAAGCCATCATAAAACTATTATTTTGATTTCGGCTGTATTGGCGCTTGTTGGCAGATATGCAGCCGTACTGGCATATTTCGGGGTAGAAAAATATGTTTGTGATTTCGATGTGTTCCTGATGTGGTCCAACACAATGCTGGACGAGGGTTTCAGGGGCTTCATGACTGAGTACCCGGTCGGATATCTATACATATTGGCAGCCCTTAGAATGCTCCAAAGGATGGTCGGCCTTGGTGACAACTATATCATATCGAATTTACTGCTTAAATCACCGTCAATATTGGCAGAAGTATTTCTGGGATTATTGGTATATCAATGGTGTCAAAAAAGGACGGATAAGGCCCATTCGGTATTGTATGCCTGTCTGATCCTGTTCTGTCCCGCCTATGTGCTGAATTCCGGCATGTGGGGACAGGCGGACGGATTGCTTCTACTCATGATTGCGATCTCGCTGTATTACCTTGATTGTGACAGAAGACTACCGGCCGCATTGTTTTATACGGGAGCCTGCCTGACAAAAGCCCAGGCCATATTCTTTGCGCCTGTTTTCGGCATATTTTATATCATGCCGCTCTTAAAGAGGGATCGTAATATTAAGTTTCTGAAGGACTATATCATTCCTGCTGTCGTGTGTATCATTGCCTTTTCGCTGCTCACTTTGCCTTTTAAAGATAATTTGACGGATTTTTGGCTGGTCAGTTTTTTCAGGCATATATCAGCTGAGCACCCGTCAAATACGATGGGGGCGCTCAATTTATTCGGATTGCACGGGGCAACGCAATACCATATACAAACAGCTTTTTATTTCTTGATTACAGGACATGGGGCTATATTTTTATCGGAATGATATGTCTTGCATGCATTGTATTATCCTTAAGGAGAAAACCCCATACAATTTTTATACTGTCCGCTTTTTGCATAGGTTCGATCTTTACGCTCGGGGTATCAATGCATGAGAGGTATATACTGCCTGTCATTGCGTTATTGG
>Ga0123334_1003447_pt1 | contig 17047 bp, 15 predicted proteins | sample BiotimSIPDNA_FD_89706 | JGI IMG/M metagenome (GOLD analysis project Ga0123334, IMG submission 89706) | Anaerobic biogas reactor microbial communites from Washington, USA - Biogas_R1 time_0 SIP DNA | ecosystem: Engineered > Bioreactor > Anaerobic > Unclassified | place: Washington, USA... | reverse complement strand
TGATGGAGTTCAATCTCGATGCCTCAAAGCGCAACGCGTTCCACCGAAACCTGATCATGCGTGATATCGAGACTTTGTCAAGCATAGCGGCGCTATTGGATGACGGCACGGCAGGATTCTACCGTTCATTTATCGAACGGACGTATTTTGAGAATGTCAAAGTGTTGTTGAACTATCATTTTTTCCCAAGGCGCGAAACTAACATTTCGTATTTGCTGGTTGACATTCCAGGCGTGCCGCCGGTGGATATTCCCAAGCTAACCTCCATTAAGGATGTGGAAGAATTTTTGCGTGAGTTTCCCAAATTGCATTACTGCGAAGAGATTGACGCAATTGTGCGTCGCTTGGATGCGGATCGTGACATTATCATTGCGGAATGCGAATTGGACAAGCTCGCCTACAAGAACAAGCTTGTTGCCGCGGACAAGGTTCCCTCGGGGATCCGTAGCCAATGCAAGGAAATGATCAGGATGGCGATAGATATCGTCAACTTGTGTACGCTTTTGCGCAATGTCCACACGTATCATTTGGATCGTGACAGGATCAGCGAGATGTGGATTGGCGGGGGCAAGGCAATGAGCCTGGGGAAGTTGACAGAGCTATCGGACTGCGAAAGTGTTTTGGAGGCGGTGAGCCGTCTGCCTTCAGAATTTCAGAATGTGCTGTTGCCATTTTACGATGCGGAGTTGTATGTCAGCGAGAATGCGTTGTGGACGATGCTGTACAAGTGTGCGAAGCAGCACTTTTCGGATTACAATCACAGCGACTTGTCGATTATTGCCTTTCCGTTTTTGAAAAGATTTGAGACATTGAACCTGAGGCGTGTGTACGAAGGGATGCATTTTGGAATTAAATCTTCTGACATGCATGATATGATGATACGTTCGTAAGGGCGTTTTCAGTAAGATGGAGCCAAAAGAAGACTATGTTTAAGCCTGTAGAGATGTGCAAGGTCAACGTCCTCGTGCTTAATAAGCACCTGATGGACACGACACGCAAGCTGGGTAGCAAGGGAAGTGTCCATTTGGTGGACGCAATAAAGCAGTCGCAATCCCATCTGCTGAACTCGTTGGATGACCAAAAAGACCAGAATGCCTTGGGACAATTGCTTGACAAGGCGGAGCTCCTTATCAGAAAACTTGGTGTTGACGAGGATGCAGAAGTCCCGAATGTCGCCGATATGAATCAGGAAGACATCGCCGCGCTTTTGGATAAAATTTTCTTTCGCTACAAGGAACAGGACAATGCAATCAACAAGCTCGTCAATGATGCCAATAACCTGACGCGCGACAGTGCCAGGCTGGCGGGGTTCCCGATCCAAAAGGTTTCCTTGGACGTGCTTCACAGCCTTAGTCACTTTTACATGGTGACGGGTCGCCTGTCTCCCTCGGTCATTCCTTCGGCGATCTCGATTTTGGGCGACCGTGGACTGTTGGTTCAGGCTGACGGCAAGGAAGGAAACGTGCTCGTCATGGCGAGTCGCAAGAATCGTTGGGCGGTTGAGGAGGAATTGAACAAGTTGGGCTTCAAGGCAGTGGAGGAACCCGAGGGCGTGAACCGCAGCGTTTCCGAGGAGCGTCAGGCCCTGGAGGATTCGTTGTTGAATTTGAAGCAAGAGCTGGAGGAATGCCGCCTGAACGTTCTTAAGCTTGGCGAGGGCTACGGTGGCGTCCTGCTAGCGATGCGCACCCAATTGCGTGGCTTGGTCGCTGTCCACAAAGCCCGGAAGCATTTCGGTCAATTGTCCCAATTGGCTTGCATTTCAGGTTGGACTCCGAAGGATCAGGTTGACGAGATCAAGAGGATCGTTGACGAAACCACCGACGGAACAGGAATCGTCGAAGTCATCGATGCGGAGGATGATGCGCTGGTCAAGGCAGGATTGGAAACTGTGCCCGTCAAGTTCACGGACGGGCCCTTGCGGCGTCCATTCCACATGTTGATTTCGAATTTCGGGATGCCCCGCTACAACGAGCTTGACCCTACCCTCTTCGTCGGACTCACGTTCGTGATATTGTTTGGGTTCATGTTTGGCGACGTTGGCCAGGGGGCGGTACTGTTTGCCGCCGGCATGTACATGAAGTTCACGAAGCGCAAGCTAAACGACAGCTTGCGCGACGCTGGGATGTTGTTGGCTGCTTGCGGCTTGTCTTCGGTTCTGTTTGGCTTTGGATACGGTTCGATTTTTGGCTACGAGAACGAGGATTTCCTGCCTCATTTATGGGTCAGTCCCTTGCATGGCGGAATTGAGAGGCTTTTGATCTCCGCGGTCGGCGTTGGCATTGTGTTTTCGTCCATGGCGATTATCATCAACATCATCAATCATTTTTTGGCGAAGCATTATTTCGAGGGGATATTTGACAAGTACGGATTATTGGGATTGCTGTTCTACTGGACCGCCCTTGGGGTTGGTCTTTGGCTGATGCTTTCCAAAGATCACACAGTTAAATCCTGGCATGTCGTGTTGCTGGCAACACCGCTAGTGTTGCTGTTCATCCGCGAGCCGCTGCATAATTTCCTGCAGAAAAAGCGCTTGTTCCATGGCACCAGCGTGTTTTCCACGGTCTTGGAAGGCATCATCGAGACGATGGAGACGCTGACGGGCTACCTGAGCGGGACTGTGTCCTTCGTTCGAGTCGGAGCATTTGCGATTTCCCACGCCGCCTTGTCCATGGCTGTATTCCTGATTGTGGGCATGCTCGATAACCTGCCCGGCGGCTTTCTGTGGAAAACACTGGTCATCATCGTGGGCAATATCATCATCATCGCCTTCGAGGGAATGGTGGCGATGATCCAAGGCTTGCGATTGGAGTACTACGAACTATTTGGCAAGTTCTTCTCCGGTAGCGGCGTGGCATACAAGCCTTTCGACCTGAAAAACGACAAATAATTTTCTATCAAATCAATATAGTCCTTTAGACAAACACAAAAAACACACAAACAAGGAGACAAGACAAATGATTTCGATGAGGTTTTCGAAGATGGCGAAGCTTTTCCAGGGCATGATTTTTCTGATGGCTTTGTTTATTGGCACCTACGCAATGGCTGAAGGCGCTGCGGATGCGGCCGCTACCAAGGAAGTGGCTGCAGTGGCAGGCGAAAAGGCATATATTGCCGAGTCCACCAAGTACATCGCGATTGCAGTTATCATGGCAGTTGGAAGCTCTGCCGCGGCTTTTGCCGTCGGCAAGATTGGTGCCGCAGCGATGGGCGCCGCCGCTGAGAAGCCCGAGTTGTTGGGCAGGGCGATTGCCTTCGTCGGACTGGGTGAAGGTATTGCGTTGTTCGGCTTTCTGATTGCCCTGTTCCTACTGAACTAGTTATGAATGCTTTATGCGGAGGTGACGGCGGATGGCTTATCATATCATAGGCGACCAGGATACGGTTCTTGGCTATCGTTTTGCCGGGGTTTCAGGGGATGTGGTTGAGGATCCGGAATCGGCGAAGACCGCGTTTTTGCATGCCACTGGAGATCGTAGCATATCGATATTGCTGATTACCGAAGCTGTCGAAGATATGATTATGGATCTGGTAATCCAGCATCGCATCTCCTCCCAGCCTCCGTATCTCACAGTGGTGCAGGATATTTGGGGGCCCAAGGGCAAGCGGAAGTCCCTGCAGGAACTGATCAACGAAGCCGTCGGAATCAGGATTACACCCGAGGAAGACGACTGAAAAGACGGATGATGCCAACGATGAATCAAGAAGAAAAACTTATACAGGAAATCTTGGCCGATGCCCAGGCAAAGGCGGAAAAGATCATCGCCCGTGCTCGCAACGAAGCGGATGCCATGATGGAGCAATCGCGCAAGGACGCAGTACGCAAGCGCGAGGCCAGATTGGCGGATGCAAATGCCAGGGCGGACAAGGCGTGCAAGACCATACAGCTTGACATCGACATCGAAATCAATCGCCGTTGGCTCAAGCGCCAAGAGCAATGCATCAACGATTTGTTGGATGAAGCGCTGTCTGAACTCAAGGGTTTGGCCGGCGATGCTCGTCATAATTCATTGCGCGCATTGGCTGACGAGGCACTTCGTGCGATTGGCAATGTTGATTGCCTGGTATCGATTCATCCTGACGATGCTGGATTTGTGACGGAGTCCTGGCTGCAGTCCCTGGCAACGTCCATCTATCCTGGTTCAGCACTGCGTTACGAAATCAAGGTTGACGAGGGGATTTCCGGGGGGTTGGTCTTTGAGACCACGGATGGAAGGTGTGAATTTGACAACACGTACTCGATGCGCCTGGAGCGCATGCGTGAAGATTTGAGAATTATCGCCGTGAAGGCTTTATTGCAGTGATACGGAGCGTATTGGCAAAATGAACGAAGGTATCATCACTCGTATCAACGGACCGATTGTTGAGGCTCGCAATATGGAGCGTGCCGGAATGCTTGAGGTGGTTGAGGTTGGCACCGAACGCTTGATTGGTGAAGTCATCCGAGTCCGCCACGGCGGTCTCGCGACCATCCAGGTCTATGAAAATACATCAGGATTGAAACCTGGCGAAACTGTGTATTGCACGGGAAGGCAGCTGTCTGTCAAACTCGGGCCTGGTTTGCTCGGCACCATCTACGATGGCATTCAAAGGCCTTTGGACCGAATCGCGGAACTCTCAGGAGCGATGATTCGGCGAGGCGAAAAAACCGAACCCCTGGACATGAACAAAAAGTGGCACTTCGTTCCAACAGTCAACCCAGGCGATGAACTGAAGCCAGGTGTCGTCTATGGCGAGATCCAGGAAACCGACTCGATCAAACTCAAGCTTATCGTACCGCCAAGCCAAAAACCGACGCTGGTGAAAACCATCGTACCAGAAGGCGACTACTCTGGCGAGGAAACCCTGCTGGTTGCCGAAAATAACGACACGCTTGGATTCTATCAGTACTGGCCGGTCAGGAAGCCAAGGCCAGTTGTTGCAAGAAAACAGCTTACAACGCCGCTTTTGACCGGATTGCGCGTAATCGATGCGTTCTTCCCGATTGCAAAGGGCGGCGCGGCTGCGATCCCAGGAGGATTTGGTACCGGAAAAACCATGACCCAGCAAGCTCTGGCAAAGTGGTCGGACGCCGATATCATCGTCTACATCGGATGCGGTGAACGAGGCAACGAAATGACCGAAGTTCTGAGGGAATTCCCCGAACTCGTCGACCCAAGGTCAGGACGTTCGCTGATGGAGCGGACCATCCTTATCGCCAATACCTCGAACATGCCCGTCGCAGCCCGTGAAGTCTCGATCTATACTGGCATTACCTTGGCGGAATACTATCGCGACATGGGATACCACGTCGCGATCATGGCGGATTCCACGTCCCGTTGGGCGGAAGCGCTCCGGGAATTGTCGGGTCGATTGGAGGAAATGCCTGCTGACGAAGGTTTTCCGGCGTACTTGCCCACTCGTCTGGCAAGCTTTTACGAGCGTGCTGGCTTCGTTGAGACGATGTCCGGCACTTCGGGATCGGTTTCCGTGATTGGCGCCGTATCTCCTCCTGGCGGTGACTTTTCGGAGCCGGTGACCCAGCACACGTCGCGTTTTATCCGTTGTTTCTGGGCATTGAATCGTGCCTTGGCAAATGCGCGTCACTACCCTGCCATCAGTTGGCATGACAGCTATTCCGAGTATTTGATTGATATTGCGGGTTGGTGGGGTCAGCAAGATGCCGAATGGAAAGCACATCGCGATCTGTTGATGGAAGTCCTCCAGGAAGAAGTCGCCCTCCAACGAATTGCGAAGTTGATTGGACCTGATGCGTTGCCTGACCATCAGCGATTGACGCTACTCGTTGCGGACATTATCAAAAATGCATTCTTGCAGCAGAATTCCTTCGATGAAATCGACATGTATTGTTCTCCTGGCAAGCAGACCTGGATGCTTCGGTTGCTGGCGACGTTCGCCGAAAGGTCGAACAACCTGATCAGAAGGGGTGCGATGTTGGCGGATATCAATGCCATTTCGGCGTTGCCGCGATTGCTGCGCATGAAATCCGAAATTCGGAATGACGACAAGACCGCAATGGCGAATCTGGAACAGCAGATCAGTTCGGCTCTAGACGCCATTGAATCGAACTTGCGATGAATCGAAAGAAAGACCATAGGATGATGAAGTGATATGAAAGTCGCAGGATTGGAATATAGAGGAGTATCCTCCATTGACGGACCGCTGGTGTTTATCGACAATATCCGCGGTATCGCTTATGATGAACTGGTGGAAATCACGACCCCAACGGGTGATGTTCGCCTAGGACAGGTGCTGGACGTGACCGCGTCTGCGGCAGTCATCCAGGTCTTTGGAGGTACTGAAGGATTGTCACAGGAAAAAACAAAGGCGAGATTCTTGGGGTCGACCTTGAAAATTCCAGTCTCAAAGGACATGCTGGGACGTGTCTTCGATGGACTCGGAAGACCCAAGGACGGACTGCCTGAACCGTTGACCGCCGATAGGAGAGACGTCAATGGAATGCCTGTCAATCCCTACGCCCGCGAATATCCAAGGGACTTTATCCAAACAGGAATCTCCTCAATCGACCTGATGAACACACTGGTCAGAGGACAAAAGCTCCCAATCTTCTCCGGAAATGGATTGCCCCATAACAGAATGGCGGCGCAAATCGCACGGCAAGCCAAGCTGTTGAGCGAAGAAGTTGAGTTCTCAATCGTGTTCGCGGCAATGGGTGTCAAGTACGACGTTGCCAGGTTCTTCATCGATTCCTTCGAAAGGTCGGGCGTGCTCCACAATGTGGCGATGTTCTTGTCCCTCGCCGACGATCCTTCCGCAGAACGACTGGTGACCCCAAGGTCGGCTCTGACATTGGCGGAATACCTGGCGTTCGACCTGGGAATGCACGTGCTCGTCATCATCACGGACATGTCAAACTACTGCGAAGCGCTGCGTGAAATCGCTACGGCACGAGGCGAAATCCCATCTCGTAAGGGCTATCCGGGCTACCTTTACAGCGACTTGGCGTCGATGTACGAACGCGCAGGTCGTTTGCGCGGAGGAGCCGGATCCATTACGCAAATGCCAATTCTGACCATGCCGTCAGACGATATCTCCCACCCGATCCCGGACTTGACCGGATACATTACCGAAGGGCAAATCGTGCTGGAGCGCGACATGCATCAGCGCGGGATCTATCCTCCTGTTGCGGGCTTGCCATCGCTGTCGCGTCTAATGAAGGACGGTATTGGGAAGGGTCGTACCCGCGACGATCATCCTCATATTGCGTCCCAGTTGTTTGCGGCGTATTCCAAGGTCAAGGACATTCGCTCGTTGGCTTCGGTCATCGGCGAAGAAGAATTGAGCCCGGTTGACAAGTTGTACTTGAAATTCGGCGTTGAATTCGAGAACAAGGTCGTTTCCCAAGGGGAATTCGAGGATCGCCCCATCCAACGGACCTTGGAAATCGGTTGGGAAGTCCTCAAGATCCTCCCGCGTTCGGAATTGCTCAGAGTCTCCGAAGAAGAATTGGCCATGTACTACGACGAAACAGTGACTATCAAGTCGAAGAAGTAAGATGAAACTTAATGTTCCTCCAACCAAAACTAATCAGCTTATACTGAAACAAGATCTCGCGATGGCGACAGAGGGTTTTGACCTTCTCGAGCAAAAACGCGAAATCCTGGTGATGGAACTGATGCACCTTCTCGATCGGGTCAAGCTCGTTCATCAGGAATTGGAAGAACGACGCAAGAAGGCCTACGATACCTTGAAGCGCGCAGTGTCATTCAATGGTTATTATCACATGCGCAATATCGCAAGTGGTATCCGATACGACCACAAGGTATCATACCAAACACGCGTGGCGGCTGGAATTAGAATCCCAACGCTCGAGATCGAACAAGGCGAATTCAAGCTGCAATATGGATTCGCCGGAACAGATTCCCTGGTCGATCAGACCATGAACGACTTCCTGCTTTTGCTGGAGGTGGTAGGCAAATTGGCGGAGTTGGAATCTTCGGTGTGGCTTTTGGCGAGGGAACTTAAGAAGACGCAGCGACAAGTCAATGCACTCGAGCATATTTTCATTCCTGATTACAAGGAAACATTAAAGTATATTGAGCAGGTTCTTGAGAGCAAGGAACTCGATTCGTTCTTTACGATGAAACTCGCCAAGAAACAGATGACGGAAGAAACCTGACAGCCTAGTTGGCGCATTAGTCAAATAAATTTTGGAAATCTACAATGCCAGTTCAAATCATCAAAAAACTCTTGTTGGTTCTTGATGCTTCTTCACCTTCGAAGGCAGCTATAGATTTCGCCTTGGGATTGGCAAAGCAGATCCCATGCAGCCTAATAGCGGCATTTGTTATCGATACAACGATGATCTCGGATCTCTTGGATATGCGTGTCCTGATCCAAGAAGAAATGGATGATTTCATCGATGACCTCGAAATCCAGGGCGATGCAATACTTGATGACATAAAGCGACGCTGTGAAGAACTGGGCATCGAACTCGACGATGCCTTGCACTGCCGAGGAAAACTCAACCTCGCAACTTTGCAAGCACAAAAACAGTACGGAGCTGACGCCATTGTCATCGGCGGTTGGAAAGAATCCTGCCGACATAAGGACGAAGCCTCAGCTGCCCGCGCACTCGTCCTTGACCAGGCGACTTGCCCTGTCTTCGTCATCAAGGACTAAACGCAGTCTGAATGCTGAATTATGAATGCTGAATGCTGAAATTGCGCCTTGAAAGTCTGACAGGGTCGGACAGGGTCGGACAAATCATTCATAATTCAGCATTCATAATTCATGGGATGGTCATCTGGGGTGCTTGTACTTAAATTAAGTGGCTGAAAGTGAGCCATTCTGAGGAGTATCCAATTCAATTTTAAGAGAACAAATCGACTTGCATTGATCCGTTAATGGTATATATTTGCTTCGTTTCATACGCCTATCAGTGCATGGCTCTGAGATTTGACAGCAAAAAGACGGGAGTTTAAATGAGTTGTCTTGATTCTGTTGAAAACAACGATGAGGATTCTTCGGCACGAGATAATAACGGAGAGATTCTCTATGCGCATAGTCTGGAAAATACTCCCATCCAGCAATGGCAAACACTTGATCAACACGCTTTGAATGTAGGATCAATCACTAGGGAGTTTGCCGATGACTTTCGTTCTGGACTTTGGGGCGAAATCCTTGGTCGATTGCATGATGTGGGGAAGGCAAGGCTAAGTTTTCTGGCTTACTTAAAGCGATGCAATGGAATTGAAGATGGGCGTGATGTTGGCACCGATCATTCCCATTCTGGCGCAGGAGCTTGTTATGTTACCTATAACTTGCCTGAAATAAAAATGTTCGCTCCAATTTTCGCCTATTGCATTGCAGGACACCATGCTGGATTGCCGGATTGGCAAGGTGGTGACAAGCCTAATGGGGCACTCAAGATTCGACTTGAACGGGAAAAGAAAGTTCTTGACGAACAAACAGTTCCCGAGCATGCAGAAGATATTTTATCGGGTCTTTCTCTCGATGGCTTAAATGTTCCATGGCGGTTCAAGCTTGAGGATGTTTCTTTTTGGATTCGAATGCTTTTCTCGTGTCTTGTTGATGCTGATTTTCTTGATACGGAGAGCTTTATGAATCCTGAACGTGCAAATGAACGGACGGGATTCAAAAGCTTGAGTGGATTGGCAGAAGGGTTCTTTGCGAAGATTAATGAAAAAGAACAAGTAGCAGAAAAGACACCAGTCAATCGAATTAGGAAGGATATTCGGGAAATGTGCGAGAGTGCGGCCGACAAGCCACAAGGGATTTTTTCATTGGCGGTTCCGACAGGTGGTGGCAAGACATTGTCGGGCACGGCTTTTGCCTTGAGGCATGCGTTGAAACATGACTTGAAGCGAATTATCTATGTCATTCCCTACACGTCAATCATTGAGCAGACTGCGGCTGTGCTTAGGGGTATGTTTGGCGATGAGAACGTCATCGAGCACCACTCCAATATTTCGGATGACAACGATACGTTGCGGGTACAGCTTGCTTCGGAAAATTGGGATGCTCCGGTCATTGTGACAACAAGCGTGCAATTCTTTGAATCGATGTATGCGTCTTCTTCCTCAAGATGCCGGAAATTGCATAACTTGGCAAAGAGCGTCATCATTCTCGATGAAGTCCAGTTGCTGCCCATGCATCTGATTGAGCCCTGCTCTGAAGCGATTAAGCAACTGTCGAAAAATTATGGGGCAACTGTTGTGCTTTCGACCGCGACTCAACTTGATTTGCCAGGCATTGACCATGCAGAGCCTATTGTCCCAGCGGAAGCCAACTTGTACGAGGAACTTAAGAGGGTTGACTATGATCTACCTAAATCTTTGACCGAAAGGCGTTCTTGGGAGGAAATTGCCGAGGAACTCATGCAATTCAAACAAGTGTTATGTATCGTCAATTCGAGAAAGGACTGCCGGGAATTGCATGGATTGATGCCGGCGGGGACGATTCATCTTTCCGCTTCGATGTGTGGTTCGCATCGAAGCAAGGTCGTCGCGGCAATCAAGCAGTCATTGGCCAATGATGAACCGATCCGGGTAATTAGTACTCAATTGGTGGAGGCTGGTGTCGATATCGACTTTCCTGTCGTCTATCGTGCATTTACGGGATTGGCGTCAATAGTCCAGGCGGCGGGACGATGCAACAGGGAAGGGAAAAGACCTGAACACGGCAAGGTTGTAGTCTTTATGCCGTCGAAAGCAAGTATGATTGGAACTCTGAGGAAAGCCGAGGATGCCATGGCAAGTGCCTTGGCTGCAAACCCACAGATTGACCTTGATAATCAAGAAAGCCATAAAGAGTTTATGCAACAGTTTCTTTACGCACATAATAGCAATGGCAAGGAAATACTGGATGATCTCAAAAAGAATGCGGGCAGTTTACAGATCAATTTCAGGGAAGCGTCGAACAAGTTCAAGATGATTGACGAGCAGGATTCGGCAACTGTTCTGGTCAGGTATGGCGATGCAGACGATATCCTGAAAAGTCTTAGGTATGGAGGACCCAATCGCAACATCATGAGAAAACTGCAAAGGTTCGCCGTGACAATACATAGGAGATTATTGGCCGAACTCATGCAGAAAGGCTTTGTCGAGGAAATGCATCCAGGTATTTATGTTCAAACCGATCAAAGGTTCTATGATCCATCTCTAGGTTTGTATGGCGATGTGGTCATCGGTCCTGAAAACATGGTCATATCGTGACAAGGCAGACAAATGACAGGAGAATGAAACGATGAGAGGCTTTTGCTTGGAAGTTACAGGAGATTTTGCTTGTTTCACCCGACCGGAGATGAAGGTCGAACGCGTCAGCTACGATGTGATCACTCCATCTGCCGCCCGCGCGATTTTCAGCGCTATTTTGTGGAAACCAGCGATCAAATGGAGGATAACGCGCATTGATGTGATGAAGCCGATTCGATGGATGTCCATTCGCAGAAACGAAGTGGCTTTCGTAGCCTCGCCAAGAAGCGACGGGATCCTTATTGAGGATAGCCGCCAGCAACGCGCAGGATTGATTCTTCGCGATGTCGGCTACAGGCTTTATGGCGAGTTTGATTTTATTCCGCCGGAAATGCGCCCGTCCGTTGTCAACCCGGCGCCAGAATGGATGACACCTGACGAGGAAAAGGAATTGCTTGCTCAAGCTGAAGCGAAACCTGATGAAAAGGGAGCCAAGTACGCCGCCATGTTTGACAGGCGAGCCACAAAGGGACAATGCTTTACTCAACCCTACTTGGGATGCCGGGAATTTGCCTGCAAGACCATTGTCCTGAACAAGAACGTGGAGCAATCACAGGAACGTCCCATTGACGAGGATCGCGATTTCGGCTTCATGCTCTACGATATGGATTATGGTGACCCGAATGATGTGAAACCGATGTTCTACAGGGCCATCATGCGAAAAGGAACAATCCACGTCCCGGCGCCAGATTCCCAGGAGGTGTTCAGATGATTCTTCAGGCACTAGTGGATTACTATGACAGAAAGGCGAACGATTCCGAATCGGGAATTGCGCCACAAGGTTGGGAACGCAAGGAACTCCCATTCCTTATCGTTATTGACCAGGATGGAAAATTGGTCAATGTAGAAGACACGCAGGAAATGGAAGGCAAGAAAAAGAGGGCAAAGAGTTTTTTAGTTCCGCAATCGGAAAATCGAACCAACGGGATCGCGCCAAATTTCCTTTGGGACAATGTAGAATATGTCGTTGGAAAGGTGGGCAAGGGAAAGGAATCGCGTGTTGCCGAACAGCACAAGGCTTTCAAGGAACGCCTTGAAGAGCATGCTGGCACTCCAGCCATAGATTCAGTGTTGGCATTCCTGGCGCGCCCGACGAAACTAGAGGAACTCGAGGCGTTCCCCGCCTGGAAGGATGCCGCCGATACTGACGCCTTCATCTCATTCAAGTTGGTAGGGCAACCGGAACCTGTTTTCAGGGATAGGGAAGTCATGCGCATTGTCGATTCACCCGATGACGATGGAGTGGATTTGCAGGCTTGTCTCGTATCGGGAACACAGGATGCTCTTACAATAAAGCATACACCTATCAAGGGGGTTCAAGGAACGAAAGCGTCAGGCGGAAGAATCGTTTCCTTTAACTTTCCCGCAGCCTGTTCTTTTGGGAAAAGCCAGGGAGCGAATGCCCCTGTAGGCGAAACGACGGCTTTCAAGTATACCACGGCGCTCAACACCCTGCTCGGTAAGGACTCAAAGCAGAAAATGGCCGTTGGGGATGCAACAATGGTTTTCTGGGCGGGGAAAAGACATAGCTTCGAAAACGACTTTGCCAGTTTGCTCCAGGGCAACAAGGACGATCCAGATCAGTTGACGGAAGCCGTTACTGCACTGTTCCAATCCATCCATGATGGCGCCTATGACGAAGACAAGGAGGACACGACGTTCTACATACTCGGAATGGCGCCCAATGCATCCAGGATCTCCATTCGCTTCTGGCATGTGGGAACGATTGCGCAAATGGCAAATAGCATCGCAACCTACTTCGATGACTTGTCTATCGTCCATGGTCCAGCCGTCCAAGACCACTTGCCGCTATGGCGACTGCTCGTTTCCGTTGCGGCACAGGGAAAGACCGAAAACATCCCCCCGAAACTGGCTGGCGATGTCATGAGAAGTATTCTGGGAAACCTCCCCTTCCCGGAATCATTGCTACAGGCAGCAGTTCAGAGAGCAAAAATCGACAACAGTAGCCTTTACGAATATCCACGTGCCAAGCTCATCAAAGCCTGCTTGAACAGAAAATGGAGAGTCGGCAACCCAAACAATGAAAGGAGTCTAAACATGAGTCTCGACAAGGACAACATCAACATCGGATATCGACTTGGAAGATTGTTTGCAACTTTGGAAAGGATCCAGCAGGACGCCAATCCTGGTATCAACGCAACGATCAGGGATAAGTTTTATGCGGCAGCTTCCTCGACTCCGGCAACGGTCTTCGGAAACCTTATGCGCCTGAAAAACCATCATCTGTCGAAAATTGAAAACCAGGGGTGCGTCATCTTCTTCGAAAAACTCCTTGGCGAGATCATTTACCAATCAGATGATAAACCTGGCATTAGTGCTTTCCCTGCTCACCTTTCGCTGGCTGACCAGGGGCAGTTTGCCATTGGGTATTACCATCAAAAACAAGATTTCTTCTCAAAAAAAGTTGATACCGATAATCAGTAAACTTCAAATGCAAAAGGAGATTGAAGAACTATGAGCACACCTATTGTCAACCGCTACGATTTCATCTTGGTCTTTGATGTCAAGGACGGAAACCCAAATGGCGATCCAGATGCAGGCAACCTTCCACGGGTCGATGCCGAAACAGGACAGGGGCTGGTCACGGATGTCTGCATCAAGAGAAAGGTCAGGAACTTCATTCAGTTGACCAAGTCATCCGAAGCTGGATTTGATATCTTCATCAAGGAAAAGGCGATTTTGAATCAGGAAATCGAGAAAGCCTACGCCGATTGCGGCATTGATTTGGAGAAAGCTCCTGAAGACCAGACCGATGGAAAGAAGCGGAACAAGGCAGGACAAGGACAGGGAAATGAAGTCGCACGTGCAAGGGACAAGATGTGCGAGAAGTTTTTTGACATCAGAACCTTTGGTGCGGTCATGTCCACAGGCGCCAATGCGGGGCAGGTTCGCGGTCCCATCCAGTTGACCTTTGCGCGTTCGGTGGATCCCATTGTCACCTTGGAGCATGCCATTACCCGAATGGCTGTCGCGACGGAAGCAGAAGCCGAAAAGCAAGGTGGCGACAACAGGACGATGGGACGCAAGAATACAGTTCCCTACGGACTCTATGTTGCCTACGGCTTTGTCTCCCCTGCCCTTGCGTCGCAGACCGGCTTCTCGCAAGAAGACTTGGAGATCCTATGGACTGCATTGAGGACGATGTTCGACTATGACCATTCAGCCGCTCGCGGATTGATGTCAACCCAGAAGCTGATTATCTTCAAGCACGATACAGCCCTGGGCAATGCTACCGCCAGCGATCTATTCCAACTCGTTGATATTCGTAAGAAAGATGATGTCGCAGTGCCAAGGCAGTTCGCAGATTATCAAGTGAATATTGACACGGATAAGCTTCCACAAGGAGTCAATATCATCTGATCTCAAAATCGCATTGCGAAACATCCATGGATCTCTTGATGGCTGAATTGTTGAATAAGTAGCGACAGGTCGAAACAGGCATGCCTTATCCAGACGATGAACTGATTATGATATCTGCGTTGCAGCACTATGTCTTCTGCCCTCGACAATGTGCCTTGATCCACGTGGAGCAGATTTGGTCTGAAAACTACCTGACGGCGACGGGAAGCCTGCTCCATAATCGAGTGGATCGTGTCGAGCAGGAGACCAGGCGAGATGTCCATCTGGCGACGTCGTTGCGTTTGCTTTCGCGTGAACTGGGCTTGACGGGAATAGCGGACATGGTCGAATACCATGGGGAATCACAGGAATTCGACGATGAAGGCTTTCGAATTGCAACATCGCTTCCTTCCCGTAAGGGTTTTTGGCGTCCGTTTCCCGTCGAATACAAACGAGGCAAGCCAAAGGATCACAGGGCAGACGAGATTCAACTGTGCGCACAAGCAATCTGTCTTGAGGAAATGCACGGTGTCACCATCAAATCGGGAGCTTTGTTCTATGGAACGCCTCGCCGGCGGACTGATGTGTTTTTCGATGAAGAACTGCGAAGATTGACCCGCGAGGCAGCAGACGGAGTCCATCAACTCGTCCGCGTTGGTGTGACTCCAGGCGCAGTTTATACGAAAGCCTGCGAGGCATGTTCGCTAATCGATGAATGCCGTCCTAAGCAAGTAGGTTCTGGGCATTCAAGCAAGGCTTGGATTGAAAAGACCATCAAGGAATCCCTTGCATGAAAAAACTGCTCAATACGCTGTATGTAACCAAACAAGGCACCTACCTTAGCAAGGAAGGTGAAACTGTCGTGGCATCGATGGACAAGCAGGTCTTGATGCGTCTGCCCATCCATACCTTGTCAGGGCTTGTTTGCTTTGGCAATGTCCTGTGCAGTCCTTTCCTGCTGGGGCTTTGTGCCGAGCGTGGTGTCCATGTCAGCTTTCTTACAGAACATGGCAAGTTTCTGGCACGGGTTGAGGGACCTGTGTCGGGAAATGTCATGCTCAGAATGGCGCAAATGAAGGCATCAATCAATGAAAACGCCAGTCTTGAATTGGCCAAGTCGTTTGTGGCGGGAAAGATTCTGAATACACGGACATTGCTCCAGCGTCGGTTACGGACGCATGGCTACAGTCCTGCATGCGCAAAAGCAGTCGAAGACCTGGCCAGCATAGTCAAGCATTCTCGCAATGCTGTTACCATAGCTTCCCTGCGAGGCATGGAGGGCGATGCCGCCAGCCAATACTTTGGCGTGTTCAACGATTTATTGACAGCCCAAGTCGATGATTTCAGCATCCAAGAACGAAATCGGCGTCCGCCCCTTGATCCGATGAATGCCTTGTTGTCGTTTCTTTACACATTGCTGGCTCACGATTGCAAGGGTGCCTTGGAAAGTGTGGGTTTGGATCCTCAAATCGGCTTTCTTCATGCCTTGCGTTCAGGGCGTCCAAGCCTGGCTCTTGACCTGATGGAGGAATTCAGGGCGCCGCTTGTCGATCGTTTTGCGATTTCGCTGGTCAACCTAAAGCAAATCAAGCGAGATGGTTTTAGTTTCTCCGAAACAGGCGCAGTCCTCATGAGTGAAGATACTCGAAAGGAAATATTGATCGCTTGGCAAAAGCGGAAGCAGGAAGTGATTAATCATCCGTTTCTGGACGAGAACATTGAAGTTGGCTTGCTTCCTTATGTTCAGGCTCTTTTGCTTGCCAGGCATCTCCGTGGCGACCTGGATGCCTATCCCCCTTTCATTCTCAAATAGGAGAATTTTATGCTCAAACTTGTCAGCTATGATGTATCAACCATTGATTCTGCTGGAAAAAGCCGACTCCGAAAAGTCGCGAAGGCTTGTCTCAATTACGGCATCAGAGTACAGTATTCCATGTTTGAATGCAATGTTGACTCTGCACAGTGGGTACAACTGAAGGGAAAATTGCTTTCAATCTACAATCCCAAGACCGATAGCTTGCGGTTTTACCATCTGGGAAGCAACTATGAGCATAAGGTTGAACACCATGGCGCCAAGCCTGCAATTGATGTCGAAAAGCCCCTTATTCTCTGATCGCATACCATAAGCTCACATTGTCTCAGCCATGAGGTTTGCGAAGCTTCCTGATGACAATAATTTATGTTGCTTTCAGAGGTTGAAAAAGCTCTTTGGCATCCTACATTATTGCATCCTTTTTATAAGGTTTGCGGAAATCGGCTCCTGAATGCTTTGTTTCAGGCAACTTATGATATCCGCAGTCGCGCCCCTCGTGGGCGCGTGAATTGAAACAGGACATTGTAAAGGACTTCGTCCAGAGGATGGCGTCGCGCCCCTCGTGGGCGCGTGAATTGAAACGCCCTTTCTTTGAGGGTAATTGGGTTTTTACCTTGTCGCGCCCCTCGTGGGCGCG
>Ga0123334_1003444_pt1 | contig 17065 bp, 11 predicted proteins | sample BiotimSIPDNA_FD_89706 | JGI IMG/M metagenome (GOLD analysis project Ga0123334, IMG submission 89706) | Anaerobic biogas reactor microbial communites from Washington, USA - Biogas_R1 time_0 SIP DNA | ecosystem: Engineered > Bioreactor > Anaerobic > Unclassified | place: Washington, USA... | reverse complement strand
CGGATTATATTTGAAAAGATAAATGAGATGAAGCTGTAAATTTTATTTGGGAAGAAAAATGTACCTGATGCATACAGATGAAAGCGGTGACAGTGGTATTGTGAACAGCCCTACCCGGTATTTCGTGTTATCAGGGATTGTTTTACATGAACTCCGCTGGAATGAATACTTATCAAGATTGATTGAATTTCGAAAAAGAATGAGAAATGCCTTTGGCCTGCTTTTAAGAGAAGAAATTCATTCTGCCAGGATGATTAACAGACCAGGTGAATTGGTGAGAATAAAACGAAATGATCGTTTAACAATTATAAGAAACTTTATAGATGAAATTGCTACCATGCAGGATTTGAGCATCATTAATGTAGTCATTGATAAAAAGGGAAAGGCTGCTGATTATGATGTGCTTGAGAATGCGTGGAAAATACTTCTTCAGAGATTTTCAAATACTATATCTCATCGTAATTTCCCAGGTCCTGCAAATCCAGATGACCGGGGATTGGTTTTACCTGATATGAGTGAAATTAAAAAGATTACCCAAATTATTCGAAAAATGAGGAGATATAACCCCATACCAAATCAGACTGAATATGGTGCAGGGTATAGAAATTTAATGATTTCTAACTTTGTTGAAGATCCTTATTTTAAAGATTCAGAAAAATCATATTTTATTCAAGCTGCGGATGTAGTTGCTTTTGCATTATATCAAAGCATTGCTCCTTCATCATATATTAAGAGTAAGTCCGGGCAGAATTTTTTTAAAAGATTGAAGGGGGTTTTATGTACTGTAGCATCTTCAAAGAACCCGGATGGGATTGTCTGGGTATAAAAAAAGGGACCTTTCGGCCCCGGGTGAATCCTACTACCCAGTTATGCTGAGGTTCAGATTCGCTAATAAATTAATATGTTAGTGTTAAATTGTCAAGAAATTACTTTTTAACAGTGTCTTGCTCGAATCAGAGCATACCCTCTTTTTCACCTCACATCATAACGGATAAAAGCAATAAATGTCCCGGCGATGGTAATCAAGATGTAAAATGATATTATGGTTATATCGATCACCGTGGATTGCAGCACCTGTTTCAGGTCAGGGTTTATATAGATAAATTGCGGTATCTCCCTGGTATCAATATTTTCAGGTTTTTTATCTTTAGAAACCTGTGCAAATATTCCGCCTGATTTATCTTCTTTTTTGGTAATAAATGTGTTGAAGATTTCTTTATATGCCTGCAGTTGATCTTCATATCTTGTTTTTATATTTACCCCTGTACCGGAGAGTTCCATGGCGGCAAGCTGAAAGGCAGATGCAGGAGAGAACCTTGACAAAGAAAATCCAAGCCTTTCCTGTTCAATCTTCCTGTTACGCCACTCCTCATTCAATGAAACATGGTATTTATCTATCTCCTGGTTAAGCTCTGAGAATTTTATTGTCACATCTTTACTGTATTGTTCCCGCAATTCATTCGCCTTGTTTTGCCGATCCTCATCGTTTAAAGATTCAATACGTTTCCGGTATTCGCTTGAACGCCCTGACAACCATTCGGAAAGTTGCCTGGATGTATCTCTGTTTTTTTCAGTAAGTTTTGCTGATATTTCTGCAGCAGTAGGCACCGATAGAAACTGGCCCGCTATCATTACACCGGCGCGGGGAATGATCAGGACAAAACCGATCCATATTACAAGCAGGTATAAAAAAGAGCTGGAGGCAACTTTGCTGAGGGAAGAAAACAATACCCCCAGGCAGACAAAAAAACTCAAATATAGACCTGACATAAATATCAGCAGAAAAAACCGAATCCAGTGCGCCGATGTCATGGGTATGCGGCAGATCAATACCAGCGCAATCCCAATTGCAAGAGGTATTATGAGAGGTATCATAAGACCAAGCCATGACCCCGCAACCTTTGCCAGGACGTAGGTTGTTCGTGGTATAGGGTTTGCGAAATTGAGTTTCAGCGTTCCGACCTCTCTTTCACCGCAGATGGAATCATACGTGAAGAGAATGGCAAATAAAGAGAGGACTACCTGTACAATAAACATAAGGTCCAGTGATCTGAATATCGCGAAAAGAAGCTGATCAGAGTATCGGCTGGCATAAAGTTTTATGATATCTCCCCTGATAATAGGGGACTGCCTGCCAATATCATTATTAACCCCGGTAACAAAAATATGCATCGGGTCAGGACGGCGCACAACATTCAGGCGCACACTTGACCAGCTTGTCAGCTCCTTTGTCTGCTGATCCAGCTGGGCATTCATTGTCTCGTAATGTCTGACTCCGGTTTTGTATTCATCTATCCCTATGTATATACTCAAAATAACAAGAATAGAGCAGACAAAAAAAACCGCGACAAATTTGGGGCTCAGTAGAATGGCCTTCAACTCTTTTTCTATTAATGTTTTAAGCATGAGTATCTTCCAGATTACCTTGGGTCGTATCTTAAAAATGCAATAAATGCCCCTGAAAAAAACACCAGGTTGAAAATAAGCAGTATGGCTATATCAGGAAAAACCTTTCGCATAATAAGGGCAGGTTCACTTGCCTGAAATATAAACTCAGGGATCTCAGATGGTTTAATCGGGTTAGCCTGCATATCGTCCTGGTTCTCTTTTTCTCTTTTCTCTATAAAGTCCGAATAAAACCCGGAATATATTGCGACCTTTTCCCTGTAATTGTTTCTCAGGCCAAGAGAGGTGCCGCATAATTCAGTCGATGCCAGGGTAAGCACCGCAGATGGAGAAATGCGTGCTATCCAGAGGGCGAGCCTTTCCTGTTGAGCCTGCCTGTTATAACGCTCCTCATAAAGGCGGCTTACATATATCCCGAGATTTTTATCCATATCTGCCTGGATATTTTCTAAAGTTACTGAAATTTTCTTTTGTGTCTGCTCCATTGCCTCAGGGCTGGTATCTCCACTTTGGGCTAATTCTTTGTAAAAGCGATTATAGATATCATTGAGTTTTGTGAGGTATTCTCTGGATTGCTGATTCGCCATCTGGAGCCGCTGGTAATAAATCTTAGATGTTGATGGCACTTCAATCATATTTCCGGCCAGTAATGCCGAGGCCCTGGGGATGATCAAGACTGAGCATACCCATATTAACAGCATAAAAAGGAAAGAGCTTGATGAATGTTTCGTGATACATGAAATAAAGACTGAGAGCGTTAAAAACACCCCCAGGTAGAGCATACCGCATACAATCAGGATAATAAGCCTTAACCATTCCCCTGCTGATAAAGTGACTCCCATCACAGGAAGAAGCAGCAATCCAATCAGGAGGGGCACAAGCAGGGGCAGCCCAAGCGCTGCAAAGGCACCGGTTATTTTACCGAATATAAAGATGGCGCGGGGCACAGGGCTCGCAAATGAGAGCCTTAAAGTACCTCTTTCTTTTTCACCATTTATGGCATCAAAGGAAAAAAGTATGGCAAAAAGCGAGAGGACTATCAAGAAGACAAACTCAAGGTCCATAAAACGAAATACTGCAAAAACCGGGTTAACACTGTATGTGCTGTCGCGAAAGGCCTGGTAGCTTCGATCATATATGACTGCCGATCTCCCAATATCATTGGATATCCCTAAAACCAGCGATGCAAGGGGTTCAGGGGGAAGAAAAACCGTGCGCCTTGAAGTTATACTATCTGATTTTTCATACTGGCTGATCTCTGCTGCCCTGGATGCATTATATTCCTCCACACTATTTTGGTAATTCTTTATGCCTGTATAAAAGGCCATGATTATAAGTAGAGAACAGACACCAAATGTGGCGGCAAATTTTGTGGAGAGGATAATCTCACGTAATTCCTTGAATATTATGAGCTTCAACATAACCTATGCTGCTGCCTCCAATAATTAACGTTACCTCACATCATACCGAAGAAATGCGATGAATGATCCGGCAACTGCGAGCAGGATATAAAAAGAGAGTATTCCTATATCGATTACAGTTTTCTGCAGTAGTTGATCGATATCAGAACCTGAAAACTCAAACTGAGGAACTTCACTGATATCAATGGGTTTGGCTTTTCCTTCCAACCTCGCCTGATAGGCCTGATAATCGTCCTTTTCTTCCAGGTCTTTTTTATCACGAAACCTACTGAAAATATCTCTATAATTACGAATCTGATCTTCATATTTATATTTCAGATCAATTCCTGTTTCCGCGAGGTTATCGGCGGCCAGTTGAAACGCCGATGCGGGTGAAAACCTTGACAATGAAAATCCAAGTTTTTCCCTAACTGCCTTTCTGTTTCTCCAGTCTTCCTTTAAAAGGGCGTCATATGCAGCCCTGTCTTCGGAAAGCTTTGCCCCTCTTGTTTTTATCCCTGCGAGCGTCTTATCGCTGAGCTCTTTATATCTTTTTTCTATTTCTTCTCGACTTAAAGAGGTTGAAGAAAACAGAGCTTTTTGTTCAGCCGTCTCTTTATCCATAATTTCATTGGTAACCTTCCTGTACTCTTCAACAAGCTCACGGTTTTTTATTGAATATTTGGAAGCTATTTGGGTTGCGGTTGGAACCTTGACAAAGTGACCGGCGATCATGACCCCTGCCCGGGGAATGATCAAAACGAAGCATACCCATATAACAAGCAGGTAAAGAAATGATGTTGAAGCCCTTCTGGTAAGTGAGGACACGAGAATACCCAGACATAGAAAAAAGCTGAAGTACAGGAATGACACACCCATCAAAACAGAAAACCTGAGCCAGTGCGACTTTGTCATTGGGATATCGTAGATTATAACCAGCAACACACCGAGTAAAACAGGTATAAGTAGTGGAATAACAAGACCAATCCAGGAACCCAGAATTTTTGCCGCAATATATCTTGCCCTGGGCACCTGGTTTGCGAAACTCAGTTTTAATGTGCCGGCTTCTTTTTCTCCGCAGATAGAATCATATGTAAACAGTATTGCAAAAAGAGAAAGAACAATCTGTACAATGAACATAAGATCCATTGATCTGAATACTGCAAAGATTGTATTTTCCGAATAATGGCTGTTATATAATTTTATTACCCTTGCTATGGGAGCCTGCCTTCCAACATCATGGGTAATTCCGGTTACAAAAATCTGCATGGGATCAGGACGTCGTCCAACTGTAGTGCTCAGGCCTCCCCATGAAGTGGTCTTCTTCAGTTGCTGGGTATTGTTTGACACAACCGATTCATACTGGGACATGGCTGCTTTATAATCTTCGATTCCCAGGAAGAAGCTGAGAATAATAAGAATGGAGCAGACAGAAAATACAGCAACAAATTTGGGGCTCAGCAGAATACTCTTTAATTCTTTTTCTATTAATGTTCCGAGCATATTCAACTCCAGATCAGCGCAGATCATAGCGCAGAAACGCCAGAAATGAGCAGCAAAAGAATATCAGGTTAAATAATACCAGTATGGCAATATCAGGCAGGGCGGCATTTAAAACCGTTGATAATTCAGGTGACTGATACATAAACTCGGGAATTTCTCCGGTATCTATAGGTTCAGGGGGTTTCTTCTGCACCTGACTGTTCTGGTTAAACAAGCTCATGGGCAGAGTGCCTATAGTATAGCCGGTTTTATCTTTTATAAATTCTGCAAGTGATTTTGAGTATGATGCGGCATTTTCATAAAATTGATTTTTTAGATCTATTGATGTGCCGCATAGTGTTGAAGAAACCAGTGTAAATAATGAAGCAGGCGATAACCGTGATATATTAAAGGCAAGCCTCTGCTGCGCTATCTGCTTATTGTGCCTTTCTTCATACAGACGACCAACAAAGGCTTCGACTTTTTGATCATATTCGACTCTCAACTTTTCATGAAAATTACGTATTTTTGCCATATAACTGTCCGCTGTCTCCTGGCTATTATTACCGTTTTTAGCCCTTTCCAACATCAGTTTCTGGAAGAACTCATTCGATCGTTTTGAATATTCTAATGAGTTTTTTTCTTCCATCTGGTTCTGCTGGAATAAAATACTGTTAAGCGAAGGGACCTCGACTGAATTCCCGGCAATCAATACCGAGGCCCTGGGGATAATAAGCACGGAAAAGACCCATATTACCAGAAGGAAAAGAAATGAGCTTGATGAACGTTTTGTAAGGCATGACATAAATACAGACAGGGTAAGGAACACTCCCAGGTAAAGAAGGCTACTCACAATAAAGATAACAAGCCTGGCCCATTCACTGTTTGTCATTGATATCTCCATTAGGGGTAGCATTGCCATACCAATAAGAACCGGTATAAGAAGAGGCACAACCAGAGCCAGAAAAGAACCTGTGAGTTTTCCAATAATGTAATTAGCCCTTGGAACTGAGTTGGCAAAGGAAAGCCTTAATGTGCCCCTCTCCTTTTCACCATTAACAGCATCAAAGGCAAAAAGTATGGCAAACAAGGAAAATATTATCTGAAAAACAAACTCGAGATCCAGAAAGCGGAATACCGCAAAAACCGACTGCTCGCTGTATGTGCTTTCATCAATAAAAGGAAGGGAACCGCCGTCAACAGTCGCGGTTCTGCCTATATCGTTGGATACTCCCATAACAAGGCATGCAAGGGGTTCCGGCGAAAGAAAAACCTTGTTACTGGTCACATAACCCCACTCTGTAACTGTTTCAAACTGCTGAAGCTGCGCTGTCTTTGAATCATTGTACTCCTGAATTCCGGTATGATAATTCTTAATTCCAGTATAGAACGCCATGATAATAAGAATGGAACATACGCCAAAGGTAGCAACAAATTTAGCAGAGCCGATGATCTCACGCAATTCCTTGAATATGATGAGCTTTAACATAACCTATGCTGCTGCCTCCATATGCCCTGCCATGTATTTCATGTAAAGCTGCTCAAGGTCTTTGTCAGTCAGCTCATCCCTTCCTGCCTGCATCACGAGTTTGCCCTGGTTCATTATCCCTACTGTATCTGATATCTCACGTGCCCGGAATATGTCATGGGTGGACATTAATATGGATTTGCCTTCGCTCCGCAGGTTATCCAGCAGTTGAATAAACTCATAGCCTGCCTTCGGGTCAAGGCCTGATGTGGGTTCATCCAGAAGTATGGCCGGTGCGTCCTTCAGTATGGCTATTGCTATACCGCATTTCTGGCGCATGCCCTTTGAAAAACCCTTAAGGCGTTTATTATGTGCCTCTTCCTGTAAACCAACCCTTAAGAGTACATCACGGTAGTCATCCCTTGTGTAGTTTTTCTTTCCGCCCAGTTTTGCAAAATAGTCCAGGTTCTGTATGGCGGTAAAATTCTGGTAGAGCATAACATTCTCTGACACAAAGGCGAGCTTTTCTTTGGCGAGTAGTGGTTCCTTGTGGGTAACTATCCCCATAACCCTTGCTTCACCGGATGTGGGCTCTATAAAGTTAAGAAAGAGATTTATGGTAGTGGTCTTACCTGCCCCGTTCGCCCCAAGCATGGCATATATCTCTGAACTCTTTATGGTAAATGAGAGCGCATCAAGGGCCAGCACCCCATCCTCATAACGCTTGGTGAGTTTATCTGCCTCAAGGACTACCTGATTTTCTGATAAGGAATTAATTGATTCTGTCATTGGTGTAAGCCTCCTTTTTTGTATCTAATGTTATAAGGCGGGTGTAAGCCCTTTTGTTGTTGAATTAAGGAAACCACACAGGCATTTCGGCTTAATCTTAATTCAACAACATAGGAAGCAAAACCCCATGCTTTGTTTTCCCTGTTCTTTGTAGGGTTGGGCTTTATGCCCGATCGAAAATATTGTTATCCTGTCAACACTGCGGGCACAGGTGCTGTGCCCCTACAGATCACATCGGGATATTATATATTTCCAGGCTATACCCTTTACTGTCTTACCCCTCTTAAATCTCCCCTCCAGCCTTTCCATTCGGGCACGCTGCGGCGTTCCCCTACTATAATACATGGTGATAGCGGATAATTGCTTTTCTATCAGACCGTAGGGGCACGACGCATCGTGCCCTTCCGGTAACGCATCAATATGATGGATAATTGCACGACATAATAAAACCTTTAACGTCTCGATAGCTTTATCCCGAATACAACCATCCCGCCTACAAGGCCAAGGATAAGCAATATTATTATTGATATGCCCCACAGGTTGGTTTCCGGCTTTATCTCAACATTAATGGTCTTATCCTCTCCTGTTATGGGCTGCTCATCAGATAATGACTTTGTAGTTACCCTTATCTCATAACGCCCGGCAGCAACATCCTCACCAGGTGTAATGGTGATTATGGCCCTCTTTTCTTCTGATACCTTAAGATGCGCAATGGTCTTTGGTTCAATGGAATGGGACCAGTTAAGGGGCAGGTCCACATCTATCTGCACATTGTCAAGCCCCCTTGTCCCCTTGTTTACAAGGTCAACCGGCACCTGCACAGCATCACCGGGGTTTATGGAAAAGAAGAGCTGCTGCGCCTTTACCAGCAGTTCCCCTGTGCCCCTGGGTACAAGGTCAAGTTTTATAAAACCGACATTCATGTTGATCAGCTCTTCTTCGCTGTACTGTTTTGAGAAATCCGGTTTTATCTCATCCACACGGTTCTGGGGAATAGCCAGCACATAGAATTTGATGGATTGCCCTATAACAATGGAGTCACTGGCGCGGTCAGGCAGGAATACCTTTAAGGATACCTTCTGGGTGCTTGTGCTTTCTGTGAATTTAAATAAACTAAGGCGTGTCTCACTCCCAAAGTTTAAAAAATAGCGGTTTATCTGGCTCGGCAGGTTCACCACCTCAAGCTTGAATGTATCGTTCTTGCCGCTGAAGAGTTCAAGGCTGAGGTCATATGAGGAGGATTTACCCAGCTCCACCTCCTGTGAAAATTGATCTGATTTTATATCAACCTTGTTTATGGTTGCATCTTTTTTTAGATATATCTTCTTTTTCGCCTCTGTTTTACCATTCCCATAAAGCAGGTAGACAGTAACGACATCAAGATCCTGCAGCAGGGTGAAGCTCAGCTCTTTTGGCTGGTTCGCCGGTAGCCTTTCTATCTTATGCTCATAGGGCTGACTGATGATCGCCCCTTCATCATTAATTATTGAGACATATATATTATTAATGACATCCGGTTCCAGGGCATTGAATATCTGTTCATCAAAGGAGACAAGTTTCTTAAGTTCAGCGCTGCCGCTTGAGCTGTTATTCAATGTAATACGTACTATCTTTTCCCCTGATGCACTGGTGTACTTGACCGCATTATTTATGGTTACATACTGGTTTTCAAAAAGGATTGCCAGGAGCTGCTGCTGATAATCTACCTCTGCGCTGTTGTATATCTTTCTAACCTCATCATACTGTGACTGGGATATCTGCCCCTCTTCGAACAGGGTTTTTTTACGATTGAGTTCATCCTTTGCCAGTTCAAACCCCTCCTTTGCCCTTTTTAATCCCAGCAATTTAAAATCTGCATCCCTTGGATTGTAATAGGTTGAGCCCGCCTGGGCACATACGATGTCAGATAGAAAAAAGATTAAACAGAGGGTAAGCACAAAGGCAAATATTACCTTTTGAAACAGGATATCCACTCCTCCTGGTCTGATTTTAGTAAGGCCTGCTGAATTGACGCTGTGAATCGTTACCTGTGAATAAGTCATTCTTTACTCCGAATAAATAAAAACCCTTAACAAGCAAACTTCTACAAAAGACTGTAAATCAAGAAAATCTGATGGCGGTTATTAAACCTGAATGGGTGTTGCTTTAAAACTATGTTGAGAGAATAATTATTCTCATGAAGCAATGTCTAAGTATCATGTAATGTTTCATTAATCAACTTTAAATATTAAATCGCAGGGATTATGAAACTGAATTTCTCTTTTTTTGAGTATGACTCCCCAAAAACATAAAAGTTCCAAAAAATATTTCACAGGATAATATGCTTGATCAGGATGCCTGAAGTTATGTATATGTTGTCAGGGTAAAGAGAATAGGGCCAAAAAGTTAGGCACCTGTGATTGGGAGTAAAAACAAGACTTACAAAAAGGAGAAACATCGGGTAACACTATGGAACAGGACAGGCTTGACAGCAATAACAGCGTTATAGATGAGTCCCCTTTTTATGCTGCAAAGGACTGGAAAATCCCCTTTGATGCTGTTAATGATGCTATATGGATACTGAACAGTGAACGACGTATACTCCGCACAAACAGGGCAGCAGAGACGCTTTTTAATAGATCAAAAAATGGGATAACCGGTAAATATTGCTGGGAGGTCACAGGTTGCAAGGAAAACAGCAGCTCTGAATGCCCGTGTGTCCGGGCAAAGATAAGTCATACCCGTGAAAAACTTGAATTCCGGCATGGAGAGGAATGGTTACAGGCCATATCAGACCCTATTTTTAACAATGATGGTCATTATTCAGGGTCTGTACACTTCTTTAGAAATATTACAAACAGCATGCAGACCGAAAAGGCCCTTGTTTATAGTGAAAACAGATATCGTGCAATGTTCAGCAAGATGCTCAATGGATGCGCCCTGCACGAGATTATCTGTGATAAAGGGGGTAAACCTGTTGATTACCGCTACATTGATGTTAATCCTGCGTTTGAAGAGATGACAGGGTTCAGGGCAAAGGATCTGCTTGGGAAAACTACCCTTGAAATCGCACCCGATATTGATCCTTTTCTGATAGAGACCTATGGCAGGGTGGCGCTTACAGGAGAACCTGTCTCATTTGATTTTTTCAATCAAAAATCAGGACGATACTTTATAATAACAGCCTACCAGCCAACACATGGACAGTTTGCAATTATTTGTCAGAACATTTCTGAACAGAAGAAGACTGAAAATGCCCTGAGAGAAAGTGAGCAAAAATTCAGGATACTTGAAGAAAATCCTATTGTCGGCATCTTTGTGAGTCAGGACAAAAAACTAATTTATGTAAATGATCGAATGGCAGAAATGCATGGTTATTCTAAAGAAGAGATTTTGGGTCAACCTTTTGACATCCTCATACATCCTGATGACAGGAATACAATAAAATCAAAAATGGATACCTACCTTGAGATGGGAGAAAGATACCGGCAGCGATTTGAGATCCTTCGTATTAAAAAAAATGGTGAGAGCTTCTGGGGTGGCGCCATTGTAACCAGGGGTAAATACAATGGCAAGGATGCTATTTTGGGCTCTGTTATTGATATCTCAGAATCAAAACTGGCGGAAGAGGAGCTTAGAAAGAGCGAGGAGCGTTACAAGGAGATTGTGGAAGAGACAGATGACCTGATAATAAAGGTGGATAATACCGGGAGTATTACTTTTGCAAATCATATGGCAAACAAGATATTCGGGCTGCCTCACAGTGATATAATTGGCATGCATATCTCCAAATGCATTCACCCTGATGACAAACTTCATACCAGGACAATTATTGATGAAACTGTAAAAATAAAAGAGAAAAGCGCAACCTTTGAAAACAGGCAGGTTAGCCAAACAGGGGAGATACGCCATCTGCTCTGGACAAGTAATTTTCATTATGATAGCAAAGGTTACCTGTTAGAGGTCACAAGTATTGCCCGCGATATCACCCAGCGGAGAAAAATGGAAGAGGCTCTGAAAAAGGCCCATGATGAACTTGAGCAGCGTGTTATTGAACGAACCCATGAGATAGCAAAGGCCAATGAAGACCTGCAGGTCAAAACAAAAAACCTTGAAGAGCTTAATACTGCGCTCAAGATCCTCCTTGACAGAAGGGAAAAGGACAAGGAGGAGACCAGTGAAAAAATACTTCTTAATGTGAAGGAGCTGGTGATTCCCTATATCAACCGGCTGAAGTCAGGCCCCCTGAACGATAATCAGAAGAACTACCTTGAGGTACTTGAGTCCGGGCTTCAGGAGATAACCTCCCCATTTGCCCAGAAGCTTACATCACGTTATATGCATGTTACACCCAGGGAGCTTCAGGTGGGTAATCTTGTAAAACAGGGGAAGACCTCAAAGGAGATCGCTGATACGCTGCATACAACCGAAAGAACTGTTGTTGCCCACAGGGCAAACCTTAGGAAAAAACTTGGGTTGGATAAGAACTCTAATCTCAGGACATACCTTCTGTCTCTCCAGTAAAAACCTTAAAACGCTGAAAGTACAATTTTATATTGTATTTTTACTGATGTTTTTCTGAAGTTTACAATCTTACAATAAAAAAATATTAATGGCTGCATACGAAATGTTATACTGCTTACGGTTTTTTGCTGTCGAACATTCGTATTTGTACTTTTCAGGGTAAAAATGCGGCAGATTCCGCATTGCACACAGACCGTAAATCAATGTTTTAATCAATGAATTGGTAACCTCCCCCCCTCCGATTCGCTGGTTTGTTCGGTCTGTGTGTAACCACCCTATGGTTAAAAAGCATGTCATATGTTCTTATCATATTGAATTTACTATTATTAAAATTTTCTATTTATATTTCAGATTTTTTACTTTTTAAACAATCTGCTGAATGCTTATACCTATTGACCTCTCCTGTAAACTGGGATTATACCCCTTTCCCCAGTAAAACACCTTTATTTAAGTACAATAATATATTGTAATCTAATTGTATTATTTATGATGTTTACAATAAATAACCTATCCATTATTCATTAGAAATAAGATCAAATTATACAGTGCTGCAAACTTGTACCAAAGAACAGCTTCTTCTGTATACAGGCCACAAACCACAAACCTCAGCCAAAAAGGTGAATTGGCAAATCCTCTCCTCCAATTCTTAAAAAAGTGGTTTGTGGCCTGTGCACAGAATGGCTTTAAGAAATACATGCTGATTGTACAGGGTTTGTCGTTTTAAATTTTTCAACAAATTTAACGTTCAGGAGGGAGTTTATGTGCAGCAAAAGGAAGTTAACATGTAAAAATTGGTTTAATTGTCTACTGATTATTTACCTTGTGTCTCTGTTGTTATGTTTAAACAACCCGGTGCTTGCAAGAGATGAAAAAAAGGACCCAGACGAATTTCAACTTGAAGAAATCGTTGTTACCGCTGAAAAAAGAGAAGCTGAATTGCAAAAAATCCCAATGGATATTTCTGTCGCCAGACCGGATGACCTGGCCCGCCTTAACATCACTCAGATAGAAGAACTTGATAAAATGATGCCAGATCTTAACATCGAAGGTACAAGCGGCATGCTGAGAATTAATATCCGTGATGTTGAAACGAATTTCTGGAATAACACCGCTGAAACAACAGTCGCCGTTCAGCTTGATGGTGTTATGCTTACAAGAAGTAATTCTCTGGAAGGTAAATTCTATGACCTTGAGCGTGTTGAAATGCTGAAAGGTCCTCAGGGAACCCTTCAGGGCAGGGGTTCTACTGCTGGAAGTATGAACATGGTCAGTAAAAGGCCGGATGTAGGCGGTTTTGGTGGTAATGTTCAGCTTGAATTCGGCAATTACGGACGAATAAGATCAGAGGTTGCCCTGAATGTCCCTGCTAATGACAAGCTGGCTTTCCGTCTGGCTGGACGTGCTATAACACGTGACGGTTATGATGATGCAAATCTCAGCACCCAGGACATGTGGGGTATTCGTTTATCAATGAGATGGGAACCTACTGACAGGCAGTCCCTTAATGTTACAGTGGACACAGATAAAACAAAAAATAAGGGTGGTTCTTCCACCGGTGTTTATCTTGATGTTTTTGGGGATCTTGAAATTGTAGAAAATCCAGGCTGGCAAAACCTTCCACAATCCGTTCAGCCATATGCAAGGGGCGGGGCAGTATACTCACCATATGGTGTAAAATGGTGGATAGGTGATGTTGATTTACGTGATCAATTCACAAACAATGACTCCCTTGGAATCAGCGCCACATACGACTATGAATTTGACTGGGCTTACGCTACAATTCAGGCTGGTTACCGTGATTTTAATGAACATAAGAAATGGATATTAAACTTTGCACCTGGCCTGTTCCCGGTTGGCACTGTGGTTGGAGGAACACTTTTTGCCGCAGAAACATATGACCCAAATACAGGTATTATTACCCCGGCAAAAAGGCCTCCAACAGGTGGAGGACCTGGTACCTCATATTTAATTCAAAACCGCGTCCCTACTCGTGGTGCTAATGATCCTTATTACACCCAGGTAATGCTTATGCCTGCAGCAGTTCAATCTCTTGTGGCAACGGATTCATATACAGATTCCTCCAGTTTTAATCTGGAGGCCCGTCTTGCCTCAAAAACATCAGTATCCGGTGGTGACAGCACTGAGTGGATTATCGGTGGCATGTACATGGATGATCAGGTTAAGGCAAATGTGTATCTGTACGAAAATGCATATAACGATATAACCCTCAAAGAAAAGGCCCTGTTTGGTCAGGCATCATGGGTGCCCTTTGCCAATATAAATTTTACCGGTGGTTACCGCCATACCTGGGATACCAAAGATTATATTGGTTATACTTACGGCGCCGGTTACAGGGATGAAGATAATTATAATCTGGTTTACCCAAGGTATCTCGATCCTGATATGTGGGCATACCATACCTATGACTATGACTACTCAAGCTACAAGGCAAATGTATCATGGAGCGCCAGTGAAAATATTATGCCCTATATACAGTTTTCCAAAGGTGTCAAAACAGTTAATGTTACAAGGGACGGGCGTGCTATTCCGCCTGAAGTGCTTAATGCATATGAAGCAGGGTTAAAGAGTAGACTATTTAATAACCGGCTTCAGGTTAATGCAACCGCATATCTCTATGACTATAAGAACTATAATGACTGGGTTACAGCCTATAAATGTATTACTCCACAGACTGCGCCTGTAGAAGAAGGAGGATATGGGGAAACAGGCACTCCAGGCCAGTGTGTACCCCTTACCGGAAGCACTGTAACTCAGGCTGATTACGAGGAATATATGTATGGGCCCATATCTATTGGAAGCGCTGAGCAGAAGGGATATAACATGAACGTCATGTGGCTGCTCTCCCCAAATGACACTATCAGCGCAACCGCTGCATACTCAATTATCAGATATAAAAACTACAATGTCGCTGCAGCAATGCTAAGAGACTTTGAACCACTGTGGGGCAGGGTTGATTCGGCCTATCTTGCCTCAAATAATAACGATAGAAGCGGAGACAGGTTTGGAGGCAGGGGCTTCAGGGGTAATGCCACATATAATCGCACATGGTATTTGGGTACAGATTTCTTGTCTATGGCCGGAACAGTTTTTTATACTGGCAAAGCCCGTAAACAGGTCTTGCTACAGGACACGGCCAATGAGTTTGTAATGCCTGGTGCTCCTGATTACTGGACATTCGATCTTTCTTTTGCTTACACATCAACCAAATGGGTGCCCAATGGTTGCAGATGGACTGCAACCCTCTACAGCAACAATGTATTTAATAACCTGAAATGGACAAACCTGACTTATGCTACTAATTCGAGCTATTATGCCCCGGGGACTGGAACAATCTCCGGAACCTTCCTTCCACCGCGTACATATGGTGTTATATTAGCCTTACATTTCTGAACACCTGCTGTTTAAATGTAAGGCATGGCGGATAATTGAAGCAGAACTGATAAATAGGCCGGTACCCCGCGTGGTGCCGACCTTTTTAATTTCACACATCTTGTCAGGTTATAGCCTTTGATGAATATTTTCTAAAGCATCTTTTGTTTTGCCATATTTTCGCGTTATATGATAAACCCGGCAAAAATAATCAGTGTAAGCAGCAATGAAAACAGACCGGGATACCTGTCCAATAGCGAAATAATATTTTCATAAACTGTGCTTTGATCTTTATTTATTGAGTCCATTTTTTCTCCTTTTATTTTTTGTTTGTTTACATATAGGTATAGCTAAAACCGTGCCAGAAAGGCTAAACACGAATTTCATATATAATATCAATATATTATGAAGATCGCTCAATATAGCAGATTTATAAGTGGGCATTATGTAGCCATTATTGTAAACAATAATATAACAACTGGATACTTTGTTCTCATACTGATGGGATTTTGCGTATTTCCAGTTGGATATATTATAATTAGATAAAAAAGGAGAAGAAAAATTAAAAAAAGATAAATTTAACTAAAGGTTTTAGTCTTATATATCTATAAACCTTCAGGGGTGAATGCAACCACATCGTCTATTGATGGGCTGTCTGTGAGGAGCATTATGAACCTGTCTATCCCGAATGCGATACCGGCTGATGGGGGCATGAATTCAAGGTCATTAATGAATTTGTCCGGGAAGGGGTATATGGTTTTTCCTTTTTCCGCCCTGCTGTGAAGCTCCTCCAGGAACCTCTTTTTCTGCTCAGCCACATCAATAAGCTCGGAAAAGGCGTTTGCCAGTTCAAGCCCACCCATATATAGCTCAAACCTCTCGGCCACTCCCGGGTCATCCTTCTTTGTACGTGAAAGGGCCGCCTGTGATGCAGGGTAATCATATAGAAAAACCGGCCTGCCCATATCAAGCGAAGGCTCTATCTCTGTCACCATGATTTCATCAAAGCTACCGGCTTCAATCGCCTTCTCTGGCGAACTCCCGGTATATTTTAAAAAGGCATCTCTTACGGTTATCCTCTCCCATGTGCCTGAGATATCAATACCCTTTCCCTGAAAGAATAACTGTCCTTTGTCCAGGGCGCTGGTAACATGCTTTATCATCGCCTCGCATTCATCCATAAGATAGATATAATCCGCATCAGCCTGATACCACTCAAGCATGGTGAATTCAGGCAGATGCTTATCTCCCCTTTCAGCGTTCCTGAAGCATTTGCATATCTGGAATATACTACTGTAACCCATAGCGAGAAGACGTTTCATGCAGAGTTCGGGTGATGTCTGCAAAAATCGGCCTGATGCTGCAATGGCATCTATATTGGCCTCGGGTGCAGGCGCAGGAATAACAACAGGGGTCTCTACTTCAAGATAACCCCTGCTTATAAAAAACTCTCGTATGGATTGTATTACCCTTGAGCGTATAAAAAGGCGGGATTTGTCAGGCAATGGCAGAGCTAATCCTTGACCCTTGTTACATAGTCCCCTGTACGGGTATCCACCTGTATCTTTGTGCCCTCCTCCACAAATGGGGGAACCCTGAGCTCATAGCCTGTCTCAAGGGTTACAGG
>Ga0123334_1003439_pt1 | contig 17093 bp, 16 predicted proteins | sample BiotimSIPDNA_FD_89706 | JGI IMG/M metagenome (GOLD analysis project Ga0123334, IMG submission 89706) | Anaerobic biogas reactor microbial communites from Washington, USA - Biogas_R1 time_0 SIP DNA | ecosystem: Engineered > Bioreactor > Anaerobic > Unclassified | place: Washington, USA... | reverse complement strand
GATGGTATAACACCCTTGTCAATATATTGCGCGACTTCCCCCTTGCACATACTCTCGACAGCATATGCCGCCTCAAGCTTATGCTTATCCGGCAGATTCGACTTTGCCAGCATCACCAGGGTTTTTGACAGAAGATAATCCCCAGTCAGTATCGCGACATGGTTTCCATGAAGCGCCGCCAATGTCGCAACGCCCCGCCTGGTATCCGCCAGGTCGATAACATCATCATGTACAAGTGTCGCCGTGTGCAGTATCTCAATTGCCGCCGCGACCGGCAATGTTTTTTCCCGGTCATATTCGCCTGTCATGGAAGATGCAATCAGAAGGGCCGGCCTCAGCCTCTTACCGCCGCTTTCAAACAGTCTGTCGGCGGCTGATCTCAGGAACACATTGGTTAAACTAAACTCATCTTTCAACACTTCTTCGAGCGCCGCCATCTCTGCGGCAAGCGCCGGCATGCCAGTCCATTGGTTCATGATATATGCTCCCCAAATCTAACTATATTATCTCCTCTTCCTGAATGACAGTTTTAGGCTGCGGTTTTTCCAGAAACTCTCCCATACCCTTGAAAGATAAGGAATCAGCCAGAAGTCAAATCCGAATGCGCGTCCCGATCCGCCTGCGGTGGTTATGGAAGCAAATAACATCCACCATGTATAATCGTAGATTCCGGTCGATGTAATAAACATAGCCATCAGTGCAAGTGACAAAACGGAGGCGATAAATGTCAGGAAGCCGCCCAGAAGCATGAGCCCCACGACAATCTCAAGTATCGTAATGGCAATCTGGAAGAACATTTCAGCACCCTGGGTCTTTAATGCAAGCCCCTGTATCACCCACGGCACCAGGTTGAAGTTTTCAAGATGCAGAATCTCCAGCTTTGCAAATACATCACTGCTGATTGCATTGCCTTCGATCAGTTGGGTAGCCTTTCCGATAATCAGATTGAATATCTTTAAATCCAGACCGAAGAGCTTGTCAATTCTCAGACCGCCTACAGCAGTAGCAGAGGTAACGGCGTCCACGACAGGGGTGTATCCCCTCGACATGCCCAGAAACTCTGCAAGCTTCGGTGATTCGAACCAGCCCTGCTTGACCTTTTCAATGCCTTCATATAGCCACCAGAAACCAAGGAACATGCGAATCGGGACAGCCCACCAAGCCTGCATTTTCCGCGTATAGTGCTTCTCGAGGAAGGTATGGTCCTGCTTTCTGTGAACGATTTCATCCTTTAAATATTTTGCAGGTCCGCGTACGCCCATGATTTCGTGAAGATAATGAACATTGACGAAGTACTTCATCAGCATGGAAAGCCAACTGGGAAGACGTTTGCCCATGATATCTGAAACGGCAAAGTAATTTCCGATGCTGACCATGACGCCGTGGAGTTTGACCTCGACCTTTTCCATTTCCCTGCCGCGAATTTTCCTGAGTATGTTCTCGGCAGCTCCTTCGGCAGTTTGCAGCGCAGTCTCTACCAATGCCGGGAACGGCTTATCGTTACCGCCGAGGAAGCATACGCAGTCGCCGACTCCAAATACATTTTCATATACAGTTTGGCAGAAATCATTGACCCTTAAGCACTGGCGCCCGCCCGTCTTCTCAATGTCGGCATCATCGGTGCTAGTGGAGCAGCAAACACCGGCAGTCCATATCATGGTTCTTGTCTCAAATTCGCCTTTGTCCGTAATCACACGGTCCTGTTGCATCTCCCTGACTACTGTTTCCATATGAATTTCTATGCCAAGCTTGTCCTGCATGTACCTGTGTGCCTTGGCAGAGTTTTTGTCATCCAGAACCGGAAGCACCTTCGACAGCATGTCTACAATGACAAGGCGTACATCCCCGCGTGAAAATCCGTACTCCCTGCAGAGCGGCTTTACCCAATGTGCAAGCTCTCCGATCATCTCGACACCCGTAAATCCGGCTCCGCCGACGACAAAAGTCAGAAGACGCTTTCGTTCCGCCTCATCCTTTGTCTGTGATGCGATATAAAAGCATTCCCTGATATGATCGCGAAGCTTAACGGCATCATTGTATGACCACAATGTATACGAATACTCCTCAAGCCCCTTGATGCCGTAAAATGCAGGGGAGCTGCCAACAGCGATGACCAGATAGTCATATTCATATTTTTCGCGGCCTTCAATATAATTGTCGCTGAACTTGAAATCCTTGATTTCATCGGTGGATACCTTCACGCAGGTGTCCCTGAATATTTCCTTCAGCGGTATGCGAATGGATTCTTCATCCATGCGGTTACCCGCCACTTCATGCAGTTCAGTAAGCAGCGTGTGGTAAGGATTCCTATCAATGATAGTAATATCGATATCATCCTTTTTCTTTTTTCTGTTCAGGTATAATGCGGCTGCGACGCCGGCATATCCAGCTCCCAGAATGACAACTTTCCTGCCCATGTTTTCCTCCTTAATATAATGCTGTCTTGATCAGGCAATGGAAGCATAATCCGCGTAAATCATGTGATGTACCGTTTGCAGCCAACTGAAATGTCATATATTATCAGAAAATGTTGACTGCAGCTGTTCCGTGCGTGATACCCTCCAACCTACTACAACTCATTTATTATAGCATGGCAGCAAATGTTGTGAAATAATTATCAGCAAAACAGTCAATCAATACAATAGTTAATTATTGCCTTGTTGCCTGCTTTGCTTTGTTAAGTCTAACTGTTCCCTTGTCATATTACAAAATATTAGTTGTGTACACAACTAATATATGATAAGATTCCGCATGAACAATGAAATGATTACGGGATTTGCGATATGACTTTTTCCATTACTTCTGAACAAAAATTTGTAAAGATGACGACTATGCCCGTCTCGCGTTTGATAACGGAGCTCTCCATACCGACGATCATATCCATGCTGATCGGTTCCGTCTACAACATGGCGGATACTTATTTTGTTGGCCGGCTCGGTACAAGCGCCACCGGCGGTGTAGGTGTTTCTTTCGCGCTGATGGCCGTCATCCAGGCAATCGGCTTTACGCTGGGAATGGGTTCGGGCAACTATGTCTCCCGTCTCCTCGGTCAAAAGGACAATGAGATGGCGTCCCATGTGGCCGCAACAGGCTTTTACACCGCGCTGATCATAGGCGCACTATTTTCCGTTGCAGGATTGGTATTTTTAAGGCCACTGGCTTTGATGCTTGGCGCAACGCAGACCATATTACCCTATGCTGAGTCCTATATCAGGATCCTGTTACTCGGCGTGCCGTTTATGATGGCCTCCTATGTTCTGAACACTTTGCTTCGTTTCCAGGGCAGTGCAATGTACGGGATGCTCGGGATCAGTGCGGGAGCCCTGCTGAACATCGGCCTTGACCCTTTGTTTATATTTACATTCAAAATGGGTACGGCAGGAGCGGCCCTGGCAACCGTCATTAGCCAGTTTGTAAGCTTCTGCATACTGCTGTGGTGCTGTACCCGGGGCAGCAATATTAAGATCATGCCCCGGAACTTCATGCCGAAATGGAGCGTGTACAAAGAAATACTATATACGGGCATGCCCTCCTTCTACCGCCAGGGTCTGGCCAGCATATCCATGATCATATTAAACCACTCGGCGGGAGTTTACGGCGATGCCGCAATAGCGGCCATAAGCATTGTAAACCGCGCGTTCTTCTTTGCATTCTCCATTGTGCTCGGGTTCGGACAGGGCTTCCAACCGGTGTGCGGATTCAACTACGGAGCCGGAAAGTATGACCGCGTGCTTCAAGCTTTCTGGTTCTGCGTAAAGCTTGGCACTGCAGTGCTGATCGTGCTGAGCGTTCTGGGCTTTTTATTCGCTCCGCAAATTGTAGCAATCTTCCGGCGTGACGATCCGGAAGTGATTCAGATCGGCGCATTAGCGCTTCGGCTGCAGAGCACCGTATTCCCGCTGCAGGCCTGGATTGTCATGTGCAACATGCTGATGCAGAATATCGGAAAATCGTTCAAAGCGTCGCTGATCGCAATTGCACGGCAGGGGCTATTTTTCATACCTGTGATACTGGTACTGCCGGGCATCATCGGGCTGCTCGGAGTCCAGATCAGTCAGACGATATCGGATATTTGCACCTTTATACTTGCATTACCCCTGGGAAGAAGCGTTGTTATGGAATTAAAATCCATGAAAAACAGGGAACATACAACCGTTGACGTCTCTGTTGAAGCCCGTACAATGCCGGAAGAAACGATATAACCGGACACCGACAAGGAGGATGTTCGTTGGATGGAATACCTCAATCGCATCATATCCATATTATACCGGCACAGCCAGCGTTACTTTACAAGAGCCATACAATACAGGCAATTGCCCGTAGAAGTCGGCCATATCCCCCCGCTGATGCAGATTCTGCGCCACAACGGCATCACGCAGGAAGGCATCTGCGCCAACACTGCCATGGACAAGGGCACGATAGCCCGGAGCGTGGCGCAACTCGTAGATCTGGGTTTGGTCAGGCGTGAGGCCGATCCCGAGGACAGGCGGGTCAACCATCTATATCCGACGGACTGCGGTATGCAGTTGAGGGAGCCCTTGTTTGATATCATCAATGATTATCATAATAAGCTTTACAAGGGTCTGACAGACGCCGAAGTACAGCAGGCAAGCCATCTGCTTAGAAAGATACTTAGCAACCTGACCGGCTCTCTTCCCGAAGATATACCCATCCATGTGCAGGGAAATGGATCTATCTGATTGATATCATTTCTAAAGTTGTTCAACATAAATTTTACTATTATGATATAATAAGCTAAGAATACAATTAAAATTATTTAATTACGAGAGGCCGTCTATGCTTCATTTGAAGAATTTCATGGAAGACATCGTATTGAGCCTTCTGGATGATGTCATTAAACACGTGGGAGTGTGCAGCTGCGAGGAATGCAGGCTTGATATTGTGGCAAAAGCCATGAACAATCTGCCGCCCCAGTATTTTGTTGTCAACAAGGGTGAGCCGCTGTCCAAGCTGACAACATTGCAGCTTGTGTTTGAGGAACAGGTAATTGCCGCCTTAACCGACGCAGCGATGCTTATAAAGGGCAATCCCCGGCATCACTGCCAGGTCCAGTAGTCAATATTCAGCAACAGCACGCAATATCGGGAGGTTCATGATGTCTCAAATCAGAAATTATATGGAGATTATTGTTGATGACTGTATCAATGATTTACTGAAGAACCTGCATGTATGCGATTGTGAAGTATGCATGCTTGATATCAAAGCAAAAGCTTTGAATAAGCTGCCTCCACAATACTTTTTAACGAAAAAAGGCGAAATGTTCATAAAACTCAATATGCTCAGAACGCAATTTGAAGCCGATGTTGCATCCGCCATAGCCGAGGCGGCAGTATATGTTAATAACAACCCGAATATGAACTGCAAGAACCGGAAGTGACACAGGACAATAAACAATGTACTCCCGGGGATGCAGGGATTCTTGGAACAAAACAGATCATTACCTGAACCGCAAATGCTACCAACCTCGGCCTTGACCGTATTCGAATGCATCAGATGGCCTTTGTCATCAAGCTATTTCACAAACTTCATATATTCACGATAACCTGCCTGTTCCATCTCTTCCTTCGGTATAAACTTTAATGCCGCGCTGTTGATGCAATACCTGAGACCTCCCCTCTCCTTCGGCCCATCCGAAAACACATGTCCGAGGTGCGCATCGCCGACCCTGCTTCTGACTTCGGTTCTGATCATGCCGTATGATGCATCGGTCTTTTCGATGATCGAATGAGGATCCAGCGGTTTTGAAAAGCTCGGCCATCCGCAGCCGGACTCAAACTTGTCCGTCGATACAAATAATGGTTCGCCCGTCGTTATATCGACATAAATGCCGGGCTTGAACTTGTCCCAGTATTCGTTTTGAAACGGCGGTTCAGTCGCGCCATTTTGTGTAACCTGGTACTGCATATCCGACAGGGACCTCTTCAGCTCGTCCATGACCGGAGGCTTGAATTTGACCGGATCCGTCATTGCTTCCGCAGCCTTTTTCAGTTTTTCAACCGGTATATGGCAGTAACCGCCCGGATTCTTGTCCAGGTATTTCTGATGATACTCTTCAGCTATCGAATAATTTTCAAGCATCCTGACTTCAATGGCTATGGGCTTATCATATTTTGTCTGCAATTCGGCTATGGATTTTCTGATTGTCTCTTCATCATTCCTGTCGACATAATATATGCCCGTACGGTATTGTGTTCCGGCGTCGCCCCCCTGACGGTTGACCGATACGGGGTTAATCGATTCGTAAAACAGGTTGAGCAAATATTCAAGCGATACTTGGCCGGGGTCATATACGACCCGTACGGTTTCGGCATGCCCGGTATTTCTATGGCATACGTCCTCATAGCTCGTATTTTGGGTAAGCCCGTTTGCATAGCCAACTTCGGTTTCAACTACGCCGGGTATGGCGGAGACATATTTTTCAGTTCCCCAGAAGCATCCCCCGGCCAGGTATATTGTTTTTTTATTCATACCGATACCTCCGTTCAATGACCAGCTTATTATTGCACACATTTGAATCGATTGATACAATCCTGTTCATCGTAATATGAATTAAGCCTGTGGAGAACTGATTTATAAAACAAAAGGCCGTTGATCCGGCCTTTTTCACGATGTTGTTTCTAATCCTGTTTTACGGTGTAAATCACGATCGCGTCTCTCAGAAACTCCGCAGTCCCGGGCTGATCCTTGTCATAGAAACTTCTGAACCTCTCATCCTCCACATACATTTGCGCAAGCCCGGCATGCGCATCGCTGTCATAGTATCCCCACCATCCGCCAAGCCACTGCCTGTGCAGGTCTGCAGCCTCTTGAGCAAGCTCACCCGCAGGATCGCCAGTTAAAAATGCTTCATGCAATACCTGTTCCACTTTATCCCCCAGCACCTGCAATTCCCTGTATTCCTCCTGCGGCATATTTTTGAGATGTTTATTCGATTTGTTTATCATATCATCGCCAAACTTTTGGCGGACCTCGCGGCCGTACTTCTTTTCATTTTCTTCAATCAGACTTTGCTTGAAGCCTTCGAATTTCTTCCTGTCGTCCATGATAAGTTTTCCCTCGCTTTCGGATATACTTTGCTCAACGTTTGTGATCAGTTTTTGCAGCTGTTCCTTCCTTACCAGAAGCTTTTCACGGTGATCCCTAAGAGCGGACAGCGCATCAAAGTCCGGGTTGTTCAATATTTCTTTGATGCTTTTCAGGTCAACGCCAAGTTCACGGAAAAAGAGTATCTGCTGCAGCTTGTCGACTTGCTCTTTTCCATAGACACGGTACCCCGATGAATTGATTTCCTTGGGCTTCAGCAGCCCGATTTCATCGTAATACCTGAGAGTTCTGGCGCTTATGCCGGCGATACCGGCCAGCTCATTGATGATATAGTCCATGGTTTTCCCGCTTTCCATACACAATATAAACCTTAACGTAACGTTAATGTCAATAGTAAAGAAAAAGCCCGGCGATCCATCGCGGGGCTTTTGCAATTACTCAACTTCACAACTGTTTGCGGCTATCACTCTGCCATACCACTCCGCGCTCTTTTTTGGCGTTCTCTTTAACGTATTATAATCTACATGAATCAGCCCGAATCTCTTGGTATAGCCGAAAGCCCACTCGAAATTGTCCAGCAGCGACCATACGAAGTAACCCTTCAGATTGCAGCCATCCCGAATCGCCCTGTGGGCCGCCTTGAAGTGCTCTTTTAAATAGGCAATCCTGTCATAGTCGTGCACCGATCCGTCGCTTTCAACCTTATCCTTGAAGGCCGCACCGTTTTCGGTAATGTAGATTTTCGGGTTGTTGTAATCGTTCTTAAACCTCATCAGCAGATCGTATAAGCCGTCTGGGCAAATTTCCCAACCCATATCCGTATAGGGATTGCCTTCCGGCTGCACATGCCCTATGTTAAAAGTCCCGTATTCATTGCTCCTGATTACGTTTCTAGTATAGTAATTGAGTCCGATAAAATCCGGCTTCGCCGATGAAATTATCTTCATATCGTCTGTATGAATCACGCGCGAACCATATTGGTCCAGGTACAGAGCCAGCATATCTTCGGGGTATGTTCCGGCCAATGCAGGCTCCAGAAACCAGCGGTGCATGAATCCGTCATGTCTTTTGGCGGCATCGATATCATCACGCGACTCTGTCGCCGGGTAAACGGTGCTCATATTCAGTGTAATGCCGATTTCTCCGTCGTTGTATGTTCCGGCCCTGTATGCATTGACAGCTGCCGCATGCGACAGATTCAGATGATGGGATACCTGCAGGGCCGTCGGCATATCGTGAATTCCCGGCGCATGCTTGCCCTGTTCATAGCCTAAAAACGCAATCACCCAGGGCTCATTAAATGTAATCCAGCTTTTCACCCTGTCGCCCAGTGCGGAAAATATTGCATCAGCATAATCGGTAAAATACTGGATTGTGTCGCGGTTAGCCCATCCGCCGGTATCCTGCAGTACTTGCGGGAGATCCCAATGGTACAGCGTTGCAATCGGTTCTATCCGGTGTTCAAGCAACTCGTCAACAAGTCTTTGGTAGAAATCCAGCCCTTTTTGATTGACTGCGCCTTTTCCTTGCGGATAAATGCGGGGCCATGCAATGGAAAACCGATAGCCTTTAAGGCCTATCTTTTCCATCAGAGCAATATCTTCACGGTATCTGTGATAATGGTCGCATGCTATATCGCCGGTATCGTTGTTCATTACCATGCCGGGTGTATGGCAGAATCTATCCCATATCGATTCGCCTTTGCCGTCCTCCCCGGCAGCTCCCTCGATCTGATATGATGCTGTAGCGGCTCCCCACATGAAATCCTTTGGAAATTTCCAGTCGCTCATAAATTATCCCCCATAATTCGCTAAAAACCTATGCACTATATTACTATAATTACAGGAATACTGAAAGCAAATTTACATATAAATAATTTAGGCTGGCGCATATACCGGCCACCTGTCCGCAGTGGATTTTTCCGCTGCCGATGCATCCTTATTTATTAACCCATCAGGTATTCAGTGTTCTGGGCCTTACAAAGCATGCTGTACACTCCGCCAAGCCGAGAATAAGCTTAATTTAAGAGAATCTGCAATGTTATTTCAGTGTTGTATGATCGGACAGCTTAGCAATTGATTTCTCAATTCTTTCAATGCGAGTTTCTTTCCTTTTGGCTTCGCTTACCCAGTCTGCAAACATTCGTTTGTTCGTATACGACAATGTCTCCCAAAAACTGCACGCAGTACTGTTGCTTTCCTGAGCTTGCCTGAATTCGTCAATAAGCTCGACTTCCCTCGCCTCCATGTCTTTTTCGATTGATACCTGCACCACATCGTTGAAATCTTTGCTGATCGCTTTTCTTATCTGTTGCGTTATCCCCAACAGATAACATCCTCCCATACTGACGATCGAGCCTCTGTAAGGATAGCCGTCAAACTCAGCCAATACTTTTACTCTTTTAGCCCCGAACGCCTGCTGCACATCAAAAGGGATCTCAATATAAGCTGCATCCATCCCCTCGTGTTGTTTTATGACAGCAGAAAATACCTGTTTCATATTGATACGCCCCTATGGTTTCCACAAAATCAATTATATTACTAATGCAGAAATATAAAAAGGCCCCATTGCGAGGCCTTGCTTATCTGAATGAGCCGATCATACTATTCGACCGATTTCAACGACTCCACCATCGGTATGCCTGTAATTTTTTTATACATAAATATATTCACAAGGAACGCAAATGCCATCGTCATGCAGAATGCATACAGAAAGCTTACGGGATCGATATAATTTCCGAACATGATGCCGTCCTGTTCAAGGGAAACCATTATAAACCTGTGCAATGCAATTCCAACAGCCAGCCCCACGCACGAACCCATAACTGCAATGATGGTGTTCTCCCGATATATGTAGGAAGTTAACTCGCTGTTGTAAAAACCCAGCACCTTGATTGTTGCAAGCTCCCTGGTGCGTTCGCTGATGTTGATATTGGTAAGATTATAGAGAACCACAACTGCCAGCAGACCCGCCGAAATGATGATGACGATCACGATGCTGTTGAGTATCTTGACGGTATCCCCAAAATTCTCTGCCGCAGCAGAATAATACTCAATCGATGCGACGCACGAGTCGCTGATCAGCGCCCCTCCAAGTTCGCTCTCATATTTCCGGTCCGCCAGGTTATGCTTAATAAGCAGACTGTTTACCGCGGGCTTTATACGGAAAATCTCATTGTAGTAATCCTGGGACATGTAGGCATAGTGGAAGATATAGTTTTCGGTTATTGCGGCAATCTGCACCTTTTTCCGGGCGCCGTCGCCATTGCCAAGCTCAATCGAATCTCCCAATGCAGCACCCAGCTCCTTGGACAGCTTTTCAGTGATAATGATTCCCTTGACCGATAAATCGATGGGATTCCGGCTGACTCTTTCGCGAAGATCAATGTAACCTTCCAAAGAATTGACGCCGTCGGGGATAATCAATTCAACAGCAATATCATCCTCTTTATTTCTGGCCGCCGCATGGATCTGTGCGCAAGGCAGATAGGACTGCACATTCGGGTTTGCATCAAGCTGATCCATAATCCTCTGTCTGTCCTGCGCTGCGGTATTTACTGTAAACCTCATATTCATGTCAAAGGAAAAAATATCATTGTACTGCTTATCGACCAGCCGGCCTATGGAATCGCTCAATCCGAAACCGCCCAATAAAAGCGAAGTGCAGCCAATGATGCCCGTTATAGTCATAAAGAATCTCTTTTTATACCTGAACAGATTCCTGACCGTAACCTTTTGGGAAAATGTTAATCTGCACCATACGGCACGTATCCTTTCAAGGAATATCTTTCTGCCGGTTTTGGGCGCTTTGGGCCGAATGAGAGCGGACGGATTCTCCTTAAGGTCGCGGTTGCAGGCAATATATGCCGACAATGTTGTGACTGCAACTCCAGTAACAACGCTCAATATCATGAGCGGTGCCTGTACGACCGGCAGCATCGGCGGCAGCGTATACTTCATTGCCCAGGATTTGTATATGACCTCCGGAAATATCCACAGACCCGCGAATAAGCCGGCAACGCCGCCGCACAGACTCGCGGATGCCGCATAAACCATGTATTTCACTGCTATTTTTGAGTTTTCATAGCCCAGGGCCTTGTAAATGCCTATATTTCCCCTCTGTTCGTCAACCATTCTGGTCATGGTGGTCAGACATACCAGACTCGCGACAAGGAAGAAAAAAACCGGAAATACTCTCGCGATCGCATCGATACGGTCGGCGGTCTTCCCATAGTCCACAAAACTGTAGTGAGAATTCCTGTCAAGCACATACCATTGCGGTTTTGAAAGCTTTTCGATCTCGTTCTCTGCATGGATTATATCCTGATATCCGGCCTCGAGCTTTTCCTCCCCCTCCGTCTTTTGACTATCAAATTCCTCCTTGGCCATATTGTATTCCTGCCAGCCGCTGGCAAGATCGGCTTCGGCCTGACTGAATCCGGCTTCCGCATCCGCTTTGCCGTTGATCAGCCTTCGCTTGGCGGCCTTCAGGTCGGCTTCCTGCCTGTCAAGCTCTTCCTTTGCGGAATTCAGCCGGGTTTCGGCATTGGATATCTGTTCCCGGATTAGAGCGTTGATGCCGTTGATTGATGCTATTGATTCATCGGCAACGTCCAGATATTCATCATAATATTCTATCAGCTGCTCGGTGATCTCTTGCTGTTCCGCAGTCAGCGACCCGCTGTCCATCAGGGCTTTGAGTTCGTCAATTAACGCTTGAGCCTCGGTCCGGCGCAAGTTGATTTCATCGACTGTACTGTTGAAATCCTCCAACTCATCACCATACTGCTGCATGGTCTGGTTGTATTCAAGCAGGGCAGCATCATATTCCTCTTGCGCGCTGTCAATCTGCTCTTCGCCTTCTTTGATCCGGGCCATTCCCGTTTCGTAATTCTGCTCAAAATTTTCCCGTTCTGCCTGCAGAGTTGCTTCTCCCTCAACCAGCGCTACCTGTGCGGCATTCAACTCCTCTTCAGCGCTTCTAATCTCGTCTTCAAACTGCCGCTTGATCTCATCATATTCCCGGCTGGCCTTTTCCAACTCATCGTAAGCAAGCCTTTTTAATTCCTCAAGCCTTAATCCGCTGCGGTCGTAACCGAGATTTTCGAGCCGAACGCTGACCTTCGAAATCAGTTCTTCATATTCATGAGAGTACGAATTTAACTGTTTTGCATTCACCACAGTTGCCAGGGCCTCAGTATATACGGGTATTATGAAATCATAGTCCATGATGAGCATAAAGGAAGCGACCCAGCCGCTGCCTATTTCAGAAGCTCCCTTATCATACGACAGATAATAGGGCGTTACGGCCTTTCCAACGATTGTAAACGTGTCCGTAGCCAGCGTGTCCTCAGTTATGGGATCCGGTTTTCCCGATCCCACCCTGATCACATCGCCCACCGAAAGCCCGAGGTTCACGACATCCGAATCCTCGATGATGCATTCCCCCGATTTCTGCGGATATCTGCCTTCTGTCAGTCTGATTTGATTGATATACTCTGATCCGCCATAAAATATGCTTTCAAACGACAAGCTGTGTACGCGCAATACGGTCTCGGTCGAATCAATGGTGGTAACCACATCGGTAAAATACCCCCCCTGGACATCCTCAATGCCTTCGATGCTGCAGATCGCTTCAATGTCGTCCTGCGTCAGGCCGAGAGTGGACATGATCCGTATGTCCATCAGATTGTATTCATCATAATATTGATCCATGGAGTACTTCATATTCGGCGCGGTCGCCTTTACCCCTGCAAAGAAGGCAACGCCTATAAATATGATCGCAAATATGGATAAGAACCTGCCGGACGACCTTTGGATTTCGCGCGCTAAATCCTTATACAAGGCGCTGCGCATAATCACCACTCCACTCTGTCAACATCGGCGGGTTCCTGATTGATTATGATGTCGTCAATGCGCCCGCTCTTTATTTTGATCACCTTATTACCTATCAAAGCAAGGGGAAGGTTATGCGTGATTACAACAACCGTCATGCCCGTTTTCCGGCAAGTATCCTGCAGTAATTTCAGTATCGACTTGCTGGTTATGTAGTCAAGCGCTCCGGTCGGCTCATCGCACAGCAACAGCTTCGGGTTCTTGGCAAGCGCTCTTGCTATCGCAACCCTCTGTTGCTCCCCGCCGGAAAGCTGCGACGGGAAGTTCAACTTCCTTGAAGTCAGGCCGACGTCTTCGATGACATTGTCGATGTCCAGCGGATCCCTGCCAATCTGCGCGGCAAGTTCCACATTTTCACGCGCCGTCAGATTCGGAACAAGGTTGTAAAACTGGAATACGAAGCCTACATCATGCCTGCGGTATGTGGTCAGTTCCTTGTTGCTGTATTTGCTGATGGTTTGCCCGTCAACAGTGATTTCACCCGATGACAAGCTGTCCATGCCCCCGAGAATGTTCAATATTGTGGTTTTCCCTGCGCCGCTAGCGCCCGCGATGATGACAAACTCGCCTTTGTCAATGGTAAAGCTCACTCCGGCCAACGCTTCAATCTCGACTTCGCCCATTTTGTACATTTTCCTGACATTTCTGAACTCAATATAGCCTGCCGTTCTGCGTTTATCCATCAACCCGTTTTTTGCGGCATACTGACGTAATGTATCCATATTCATCCTCCAACAATATAAAGCCGTAATGCCTCATATTCGAATGTACGATCCCGTAGGCATCCACCCAAACGGCTATTTTTTTCATAGGGAATGCCAGCCCCATGCCGATGGCCTTGACAAAGCTCTCCTTGAGCGTCCAGTACCTGAAAAATTCCCTGTCGGGATCACTCGCCGCTCGGACGGCCAGCAGCTCGCCTGCATTCAATACATGGCGTGCTGCATACCTGTTAAACCTGCGGACAGGTTCAACATCAATCCCGATCCGGCATTTTTTCCGAAATGACGCAGGCTATGGACTTGCCGCTGTGGCTGATGCTGAATTGCAGCTCCGGGTAATGTATCAGATACGGCTTCCCCCAATGATTACAGGCAATCGCGTCTGCTCCCGCACAAATTCCGTATTTCGACCTGAGCGCATGTTTCAGCAGCCTTCTTCCCAACAAATGGGCCTCTGATGAAGAAGGCTCCGCGCGCAACAGCGCTCTTAAAATCATAGTATTTTTTGTTTCAGATACTCCGACAACTCGCCGATCGTCTCATAATTCCTGATTTCTCTGTCCGGAATCTCAATACCAAGATCATATTCCAATTGCCCGATCATGCTGACGATATCATAGGAAGTAAGATTCAGGTCCCGTATAAAATGCGTGGACTCGTTGACGGTGCTTTCATCGATTTCGATGAATTCCTTCAGCGTTTTAAGAATCAGATTATACACTTTCAGCCCGCCTCCCGCTTTGCTCATCAAGTCTTGTCCTTTTGATCTTCCTCGTGGTTGTCTTGTCAAATTCCGTATCCCGGATTATGGTCTTGGCTATTCTTTTAAAGGAAGGCAGAGCCCGGTTCAGTTGTTTGATGTCCTCATCAAGCCTTTCTCTGATATCGGTGATTTCCGATGACTGTATAAATTCATCATCAAGATAGATGCATGCCGTGATGGCATCCTGCGTTCCGTTCGAAGCAACACTTGCATAGACGATAACTTCCTTGACATAGGCGAGTTTCTCGACGATCGCCTGCTCCAGCTCTTCGGGATGCACATTTTTGCCATTGGATAATATAATCAAATTTTTCTTCCTGCCGCATATATACAGGAAATTGTTTCTGTCCAAATACCCGAGGTCGCCTGTCATGAACCACCCGTCGTCGGTAAATGACCGTCTTGTGTTTTCTTCATCCTTATAATATCCAAGCATCACATTGTCGCCCCGTACGAGTATTTCGCCAACACCTTTTTTATCAGGATTCATGATTTTAACCGTGCACCCCGGCATGACCCTGCCGACCGACCCCTTTTTCCTCCATAGCATTGAATTGCTCGATACCAAGGGCCCGCATTCGCTGATACCGTAGCCATTTATAATGTCGATGCCCAAATCCTCAATGCCCTTCATAGTCTCTTTGCCGAGCGGTGCTCCGCCGCATATAATGAGCTTAAGATTGCCGCCGAAGTTGTTAAGCACCGGTCCAAAATACAAGCGCCGAAAGTCCAGGCCGATCACCCTTAGAAGGTTGCTCAGCGCGATTCCATACTTTAAATGTTTGTCCAAGCCCTCCTTCTTAGCATGAGTCCATATATTGCGCAGCATTGTTTCCAGAAACAGAGGCACCATAACGCCGATGTCTGGCTGAAACAGCCTCATGTTGTCCGCGACTCTCTTAAGACTGTCGTTAAAGCATATGGTCAGGCCGCTGTACATTCCGCCCAGAATGTGGCAGGTACACTCATAGGTATGGCTGATCGGCAGCACGGATATGCTTACGCCTTCGACTTTCATCAGGCACATTACGCCGTAGACCACAGCCATGAGGTTTTTATGGCTGAGCATTACACCCTTGTTTGCGCCGGTTGTACCGGATGTAAAAACGATTTCACCCAAGGCTCCTGTGTCAATTTCACACTCCGTATATCTGCTGTCGCCGGCCTCAAGGAGCGCATAGCCATCTTCGATCAGACCGGTTAAACACCGGAAGCCTTCTGGTGGGTTCTGGCCGTTCATTACGATGCAAGCCTTCAGGCCCGGACATTCCGGAAGCGCCTTCATCACGGCTTCGGTAAATGTGCCGGAGCATATGATCGCGTCGGAATCGCTCATCAACAGAAGTTTTTTAATATCGTCGTCGGTTAAGTCCTTATCAAGCGGAACAACGACGCCGACGCCGTTTATCACTGCAAGATAGCTTACAACCCACTGGTATGCATTCTCGCCTATCACAGCGATATGATAACCCTTCATTCCCATGTCAATCAGCTTGGTTCCAAGCGCCCGTACATCGTTTTCGAGCTTCCGGTACGTGTACTCTATGACCTGCTTTTGTCTGTCAATCTCCCGGAATGCGACCCCGTCTCCGAATAATTTCACCGAGCGCTTTATCAAATCCCTGATGCTATCCATTTTCTCGGCTTTGTACAATCTGCCTCTCACAGCACGATCTCTCCATATGTTTCAATTAAACTATAATGATTATATGCAGGTATATATGTATAATAGAAAGAATCAGCTGATAATTTTTGTAAATGCTTTTTGCCGACTCGGTCAAAGTATGACACAGCCGCTTGTTGCCGCAAATATACGATATGAAAAAAGCCTTTGCTTTGTTACAAAGGCTTTTGAAAAATCTCAGGCGTTTCAGTGATTGGTGTTTTCGAGGTTCAGGTCTCCCGATTCCTGTAAATCCGAAAGTATTTTTTTATAGAGTTTACTGTCGATTTTATACTTTGCCAGATAGACAATATAGCCCGCCGCAATGCAAAGAAGCGGGAATATCAGCATGGCTGACTTCATCATGAGCAGTCCTTCCTGCGTGACGTCCGCCGCCGACGCTGCTTCATTGATGCCCGATATGATGACTACGGCGCCGACAATCCCGTTCTCAATCGCGCTTCCCAGCTTATTGATAAAGGGCTGCACTGCAAATGTGACGCTCTCATTGCGCTTGCCCAGCTTCCATTGCCCATACTCAATGCTGTCGGCAAGAAACATGAGCATCAGAAGCTGTATGAATGCCTGCCCCAGAAATATCAGCACACCGGCAGCTCCGATATATATCATATCCATCGGGGAGAAAAAAAACAGTATATACCCTGCAACCACAAAGACGGTGGCGCCGGTGTAGAGCGTTTTTCGGCTGTATCTTTTGCTGAACAGCGGGAATATGGCCAAAGCAATGATCTGTGATATTCCAAGAACCACTGCAAACAACGAATACATTTCTTCATTGCCGTATGCATATTTGAAGAAATACAATCCAAAGCCCGTTGTGGTGGAGTACCCGATCATAAACAGCGACATTGCAATCGCGGTATACAGCAGTTGGTCGTTCTGGAATATGGCCTTGATCATTCCCTTTAATGTCGTAACCTCTTCACTCTTAAACACATTTTTATATTCCCTGACCCCAAAAACAG
>Ga0123334_1003436_pt1 | contig 17103 bp, 12 predicted proteins | sample BiotimSIPDNA_FD_89706 | JGI IMG/M metagenome (GOLD analysis project Ga0123334, IMG submission 89706) | Anaerobic biogas reactor microbial communites from Washington, USA - Biogas_R1 time_0 SIP DNA | ecosystem: Engineered > Bioreactor > Anaerobic > Unclassified | place: Washington, USA... | reverse complement strand
GACCCATCCGATCCCGTAAAAATATACCTGGGTCCACGCATGCGCGGTCGCGTTTGTCGCGGCGTAATCATAAGCTCCGGGACCGTTGATCTTTCGCATGGCAAAGCCGACGCAGTATCGGGCCGGAAGACCGGCGCAGCGGGCGAGTACCGTCATCGCGGAGGCGTAATACTCGCAGTAGCCCTCGCGCGTAGATAAAAACCAGCCGACGAAATCCTCGCCGTCCGGAACGCTGCCGGGAGTAAGCGTATAACGGCAATTTTCCGCAAGCCAGCTCTCCAGAGCGGCAGCCTTATCATAGGGATCGGAGAAGTCCTTCGTAATCAGCTCCGCGAGCGAAGGAATATCCTCAGGCAGATCGTCGGGAAGCTGAAGGTTATATTTACATACCTCTTCCCATTTGCGGTCTTTTTTATCGGCCGTCATTAGTTCGAGAAGCCGCATGTTTTCGTCGAAGTCCGGACGATTCCTGTCAAAAACGACAGTCTCGATCGTGTACGCCTTAAAGGCGGTCCAGGGCTCATCCGCGAATATTTCACTTTGAAGATTAAAATTAACGTCTGCCTGAACCCCGCCCTTGGTTGAAAGAGAGAACATACTGCCGCCGGTGAAGAGTGACCGGCTTGATATCTGCGGGTTTACGGTCAGCTGCGTTGTTACCGTCATTGAGTCGTAGAGGCGTGTCGCGTCCCATCCGCCGAGAGGCAGATTTAAGCCGAACACGGTTCTTCTGCGGCCGGCCCACATGGCGCTGTCCCATCTAAACGAGCCGATTGTCTGGGAATCGTACCAGGCATTCCCGGAATACGTGTCATAGACCTTCGCGGACAGCAGCACGGGGTGTTCCGTCTTAATAAACAATGTCTTGTCATTGTTCAGCTCAACGTCGCCGCCCATTATTCCGCCGTCGGGTGTATAGCCCGCGCTGTTCATGCTGAACCCGCCTGCGCCGTAAGAGGAAGTAAAACGGAAATCCATCCAGTCCGTCACGTCGTCGATGAAGTTTATGAACTTGTACGAGCGAAGGGCACCGTCTGTCTGGGGGGAAAACGCGAAGGACATCAGCATTATGAAAAACGCGAGAAGCAGCGCGGGGAGCTGCAGCGTTCCGGGATCCTTATGTTCTTCGGGCGGCCGCGCCCTGTTATGCCTGCGAACGGTCATTTTTGCCATGCCGCTTATTATGACCACGGCGAAGAAGGCAAGCACGGTTTCCCGGTTTTCCATTTGGGTCCTGTACATAAAGAACATCAGCGCGGCGCAGCCGGCCGGAAGCAGGGGAAAGAAAAACAGTTTTCTGAAAAAAAGCCAGACCAGGGCGGTCACCGGCACGGCAAAAGCAAGACGAACGAGTTCTATGCTTCCGTTTGCCGAATACGGCATTCTGGTCGGCCAGGAGTCGGACCACCACTTGACAAAACCGGCCGAATATTCGTATATAACCGGCCAAAGACGGATGTCCCAATAAGTCAGCACCGCGATTAAAGCCCCGCCGAGAAGGGCGATTCCCGCAAGCAGCGCGGGAAGCAGCCACCAGCGTCTGGAAAAAACGAAAACAAGAGCCGAGGAAACCGCGGAAAAAACAAGGCACTCCCACAAGCCGGAGTCATGGCCCAAAAGCGTAAGAAGCACCAGCAGAAGCGCCGATGAGAGCGCTACCGCGCAAGCGGCATCGGATATAAAGCCGGTTGTGCCGGACAGCGGTTTTTTTTCGCTCTTATCCATCAGAGTTCTCCGAGGGCCTCGGCGGCTGCCGCGCCCGGGGCAACACGAAGCGTATGGAAATTTCCGACCGGCTCTCCCTGATCCTCTACCAGTATCATGGTTACGGAAATACGGATGTCCAGTCTCCCGGCACCGGCCAGAAGCTCGGGTTCCGGCTCTCTGGTTATTATAAACACGGAACGCAAAGAGGCGTCGGCCAAAGTATCGAGAGCAAGCTCCGGGGAGCTTTCCGGGCGGAATGCAAGCAGGGCGAGCCAGCTGTATATGTCCTCGAAAACAAACGAGGAGGGCGCCGAGACTGTTTTCCCCCGAACGGGGTCCCAGGCTCCGGTCAGGGTTTCCATGCCGCGGGAAAGGGTATGCAAAGCCACGGAAGCGGCACATTCGCAGGCAGTGTCCGCGTATATAAGAGCCGCTTCGCGGGCAAGACCGCGCTCCGAATTGTCGATGATAATAAGGACGGATTCCCGGGCGGGTATCTCGAACTGGCGTATCCATGGCTCGCCGTAACGGGCGGATAACTTCCAGTTGATCATTTTGACAGGGTCGCCCGGCATATAGCGGCGCGCGCCGGCAATGCTCTCTCCGTCGGAAGCCGGGCGCAGGTATGCGTCGCCGAATGTTTTCACATCGCTGAGCCTGGCGTCTATGTTGCCCGGCGCGGCAGCGCGCGGATACACCGTCAGCTCGGCGGGTTTATAAAACGAACGACGCCGGGGGTCGAAGGGAATCGTCGTGAGTCCGAACATGTCCGTAAGCCAGATCTTTGTGAGGCCTGTCTGATAAAACCCTCGGTACGGCGTGGACAGCTCGAAGGAAAAGCGCTTTCGTCCGTAAACCGGCGGCATAAATTCAAGGTCTATGCTTTCGTTTATGTTCACGGCCTCAACATGGACTTTTATCATCGCGAGAGGCACGGGCGTGTTTGTGTCAAGCTCAACCATGAGCGTTACGGGAGTGCCGCGTACAACGCTCGATGAACTGAGCTTCTGCCGGAAGCTCAGGCGTCCGATCGTTATAAAGTCGATCACCAGTACGGCGGCAAGCAGCAGAAGCTGGGCAATCAGAACCATATATAAAACGACAAGACCCGTATAAACGGCGAAGATAAAAAGAACGGGTATCGCGCCGTAATAGATAATACGAAGGAGTTTCATTTAACTGACCGCGGGAACGCGCAGACTGCGCATTATTCCGCGCAGGAGCGAGGCGGAGCTCTCTTTGGAGGGGTTGTTTCGAACAGAGGTTACGATGCGGTGAGCGAGAACCGGCATGGCAAGAGCCTGAACATCGTCGGGCAGGACAAAGGAGCGCCCGCGAAGCATTGCCCTGGCGGCGGCCGCGTCCGCCAGCGCCAGCGAGCCTCGCGGCGATATGCCCAGCGCTATTCTTTCGTCGCGGCGGGTAGCCTCCGCTATCTGAACGATGTATTCGAGAACCGGCGGAGCGCAGGTTATCTGTGTGCGCGCGCGGCGCAGGGTAAGCACGTCATCGGCCTTTGCCACCGGGGTAATAGTTTCGGACGGGTCTCCGGCGCGGCGGGAGGAGAGGATCTGCGTTTCCTGCTCACGAGTGGGGTAGCCGACGGAAATTTTCATCATGAACCGGTCAAGCTGGGCTTCCGGCAGCGGATATGTGCCGACATGCTCCACGGGATTCTGCGTTGCAAGAACCATGAACGGCTGCGGTACTTTCAACGTCTGACCGTCAACCGTGACCTGCCCTTCCTGCATTACCTCAAGCAAGGCGGATTGAGTCTTGGGACTCGTCCGGTTAATCTCGTCGGCCAGAACCATATTATTCATTATAGGGCCGCGCACAAGGCTGCGTTCACCTGTTTTAATATCCAGCACGGTATAGCCGGTGACATCGGAGGGCAGCACGTCGGGAGTAAACTGGATACGCGAAAAGCTCATGTCCAGCGAGCGCGCCAGAGCCGTTACAAGAGTAGTCTTGCCTGTTCCCGGTACATCCTCAATGAGCACATGCCCTCCGGCGACAAGCGCCGTGAACACAAGCTCGGTGACATCGTCTTTTCCTACGAGCGCTTTTGCCACGCTGCGGAGCACCGCATCAAACAGATCCTTTATCTCGGCTTCGCTCATATTCGCTTGCCTCCTTTTTGCCGCGGATAAAAGCCGCGGCATGTGTCGGCGGGCAGTTAGCCGCGCCCTGACTATATGATTTTACCATCCGCTTACTATTGCTGTCAACGCCGCCGGGGGCCTGGAGAGACCGGACAGCCGGATATGCCCGGTGCCCGGTCCGCGCGCTTATGCTGCGTATAAAAAGGCGCGGGATTTTCGTCCCGCGCCCGAAGCAGCATGCAGATGGTGAATAAGCGCTATTCGAGCTCAAACAAGCCTGTGTACAGCTGATAATACTTTCCCTTCTCGGCGATAAGCTTTTCGTGGTTTCCGCGCTCGATGATTCTCCCGAGCTCCAGAACCATAATGACATCCGAATTCTGAACGGTGGAAAGCCTGTGCGCGATGACGAAAACGGTGCGCCCGTGCATCAGCTGATCCATACCTCTTTGGACGATAGATTCCGTTCTGGTATCTATACTGCTGGTAGCTTCGTCGAGCACCATGACAGGCGGGTCGGCAACGGCGCAGCGGGCAATGGCCAGAAGCTGCCGCTGACCCTGGGACAGACCGGAACCGTCGCCGGAAAGCTCCGTATCGTAGCCGTCGGGGAGCATTTCTATGAAAGAGTGGGCGTTTGCAAGTTTCGCGGCGTGGACTATCTCCTCATCCGTGGCGTCGAGCTTTCCATATCTGATATTCTCGCGTACGGTGCCCGAAAAGAGGTTAACGTCCTGCAAAACCATACCAAGAGAGCGCCTCAGATCTGCTTTTTTAATGTCCTTTATGCTGATGCCGTCATAGGAGACCCGGCCGTCCTTTATCTCATAAAAGCGGTTGAGCAGGTTGGTTATCGTGGTTTTCCCCGCTCCCGTCGCGCCGACGAGAGCCACCTTTTCTCCCGGTTCGGCATAGAGGTCTATGTCATGCAGCACCGTCTTGTCGGGCACATAGGCAAAGTCTACGTTATGGAACCTTACGTCGCCCATGAGCTGCCTGTAGCTGTAGCCTCCATTGGCTTCGGGTATTTTCCAGGCCCATATGCCCGTTCTGACGTCGGACTCCGTGACTTCACCGTTTTGAATCCTGGCGTTGACGAGGGTAACCTTGCCGTCGTCCACCTCGGGCTCGGCGTCAATGACCTTGTAAATGCGGTTCGCGCCGGCTGTTGCGAGGACTATTGAGTTTACCTGCTCGGAGAGCATCTGGACAGGCATTGAGAAGTTGCGCGAGAGCTGAAGAAAGGAAATGATCACGCCGAGGGAAACGCCGCCCAGAACATTTTTCCCGGATATGGCGATAATCGCGCCGATAAAAGCCACTACAATAAACTGCAGGTTTCCCAGCAATCTGTTAGTGGGCATTAATACGGAAGAGTACACGTTGGCTTTGGTAGCGGAGCTTCTTAACTGTTCGTTAGCCGCGTCGAAACGTTCCTTGGCCTTTTCTTCGTAGCAGAAGACCTTAACTACCTTCTGCCCGTTTACCATTTCCTCAACAAAGCCGTTGAGGTCGCCGAGGGCAGCCTGCTGGCGAATATAGTTCGCTCCGCTCTTTCCGCCCAGTACGGCGGTTGCCAGCATCATAAACGCTATGAATACAAGCACAAGCAGAGTCATCCAGATGTTCAGCGTAACCATGGATACGAAGACGACGGCTATTGTAACTACGGTGCTGAACAGCTGCGGTATGCTCTGCGAGATCAGCTGGCGCATAGTGTCCGTGTCGTTGGTGTAATGGCTCATGATCTCGCCGTACGTATGGCTGTCGAAATAAGATATGGGAAGGTCCTGCATCTTGTTGAATAGAGAAACTCTTATCTTTTCAAGGCAGCCCTGGCCGACAGTGACCATTATCCAGTTATATAGGAACGAAACCCCGGCGCCCACAAGATATATTGCTCCCATAACGAGCACCGCGGCGCCGAACTTCGCGAAAAGCGAGGTGAAGGCATCGCCCTCGAGACTGAGCAGCGGAACGATATAATCGTCAACAAGTGTACGCAAAAATAAAGAGCCCGCGGTGTTGGATAGCGATGAGATCACTATGCAGATGAAAACTATCAGAAGCTGCCACTTATAATATTTAAAAACAAAGCCGAGTATGCGTTTGAAGGTTTTCATGCTTTCCTTTGTGATCTTCGCTCTGGGGCCGCCGCCGCGTCCTCTGCCCCCCGGACCTCTGCCGCCGGGGCCGCCGGGCCCTCCGAAGCCGCCGGGACCGGGACTGCGCAGTAAAGGAGAAACAAGATTACGAAGCATTCTCCATGCCTCCTTTCAGCTGCGAGGTATATATCTCGCGGTATATCGTGTTTGAAGCCATCAGCTCGTCGTGAGTGCCGAAACCGTTTATATGTCCGTCATCCATTACGATTATCTTATCGGCGTCCTGAACCGAGGCGACGCGCTGAGCGATAATGAACTTGGTGGTCTCCGGAATATATGTGCGAAGCGCGGCGCGTATCTGCGCGTCCGTCTGAGTGTCGACCGCACTTGTGGAGTCGTCAAGAATCAGTATCCTGGGCTTTTTAAGCAGAGCCCGGGCTATACAGAGCCGCTGCTTCTGACCGCCCGATACGTTTGAGCCGCCCTGCTCTATCCATGTGTCATAGCCGTCGGGCATTTCGCTGATGAAACCGTCGGCCTGAGCCAGACGGCAGACTTCTTTAATTTCCTCATCGGATGCGTTTTCGTTGCCCCAACGCAGGTTATCCTTAACGGAGCCGGAAAACAGCTCGTTTTTCTGCAGTACCATGGCTACGCTGTTTCGCAGCGTCTCTATATCGTAATCCCTGACATCGACTCCGCCTACCTTGACGCTGCCGCCGGTAACGTCGTAAAGACGGGGAATAAGCTGCACCAAACTTGATTTGGATGAGCCGGTGCCTCCGAGTATACCGATAGTTTCGCCGCTTTCTATATAAAGATTTATATTGTCAAGAACCGGCTTATCGGCTTTGCGCGCATAGGAGAACATGACGCTATCAAAGCTGACGCTTCCGTCTTTAACTTCATACACGGGAGACTCGGGATTGTTAATGCTGCTTTTTTCCTCAAGCACCTCGAGTATGCGAACCGCGCTGCTCCTTGACATCGTGATCATTACGAAGACCATCGAGAGCACCATCAGCGAAGTGAGCATCTGCATCGTATAGGTCAAAACGGAGGAGAGCTGGCCTGTGGTAAGAGCGCTGCCTCCCGAGTTAATTATCAGCTTAGCGCCTATCCAGCAGGCAAGCAGCTTGCAGGTGAACATAGCAAGCTGCATCAGCGGCCTGTTAAAGGACAGCAGCTTTTCGGCCTTTGAGAAGTTTTTGCGAAGAGCAGCGGCGACACTGTTAAACTTTTCGCGCTCGAAGTCCTCGCGCACGAAAGATTTAACAACCCTTATGCCGCGCAGGTTCTCCTGCACCACCCTGTTGAGCTTATCGTAGATGCGGAATACGCGCTCGAAGATCGGAAATGCGAATTTCATGATCAGGTAAAGGCCCAAAGCGAGAAGGGGTATAGCGCAAACGTAGATCAGTGACAGCGTTTTATTGATAATAAAGGACATAACAAGCGAAAAAGCAAGCATAGACGGGGCGCGGACGGCAACGCGGATGATCGTGGTGAAAGCCATCTGCACGTTTGAAACGTCGGTGGTAAGCCTTGTTACGATCGACGACGAACTGAACTTGTCGATATTCGAAAAGGAAAACGTCTGAACGTTGTGATACAGGTCCTGCCGGAGATTTTTCGCAAAACCGGCTGAGGCTCTGGAGGAAAGAATGCTGGTGGCTATACCAATGGCGTAGGCTATAAACGTTGCCGCCAGCATAAGCAAGCCCCATTTTACGGTCTGCGGCATACTGCTGTCGTTAATGCCCAGGTCGATCAGGTTGGCCATAAGGAGAGGGACGACAACCTCAAGCGCCGTTTCAACGATTATCAGGATAGGAGCGATTATAGAGTCGCGTTTATATTCGCGCAGGCATTTAAAAAGTTTCTTTAGCACGCGGGTACCTCCCGATTAACAGTTTTCTTACTCTTTTGTGTTATCTTCAATCTTTTCCATGACGGAGTAAAAGACGGCGAGCTCCTCCTCGGATAAGCCCCGGATGAAGCTCTGCTCGCATTCATCCAGAATGTCCCGCATCTTTGCGCAGACGGCCAGCGCCTTATCGGTCAGAACGATCTTTTTAAGACGCGCGTCGCACTCTACGGCAACGCGGTACAGAAAGCCGTTTTTTTCAAGAAGCTGAAGAATGCCTGTGGCGGTGCTTCGCCGGATATTAAACGCCTGCTCGATGTCCCGCTGGTATATGTCGTGCCCCCGGCGGCGGTAGATCAGACCCAGACACCAGTTCTGCATTGCCGTCAGGCCGAACTCGCTTTCCACCTCGACCGTTACTTTCGAGACCCGGCGTTTTATACTGTTGGCAAGTTTTGATACCTCGACGCCCAGCCTTTTTCCCTCGGTCATGGTTTTCACCTCCTTAACGGGACAGCGCCCGGAATTGTTAGCTTGCTAATGTTAGTTTCCTAATATTAAAACAGACCTGTAAATATGTCAACACTAAAACTGACGAAATTAAGCGGATCGGGTTCACATATATTGTGCTATACGCCGGTTAGCCCGGATAAGCGTTATGCTGCGGGTATACTGCCGGCGAAAGAGCCTTGCGGTACCCGGCAGGCGAGCGGCGCGTATAGCATAGTTAACCAAAAGCGCACCGTTGACACACCACACCTGCGATGGTATTCTATAATAGATAATTGTTATGCAGGAGTTGCCGCCCGGCGCGCCGGAATACCGGACGTATACAAGGAGTTTGATTAAATGAATTTCACGGTAGATGATCTTGATTTATCTGTCATACCCTTTGGCCGCAGCCTTTCGCGCTATATGATTTATAAAGAAGGACCGACAAAAAAACGCGCGGACAAAGGACGCCTTGCCGTTTCTTTGACCTCCTGCGCAGGGCAGAGCGCTCTTTTGCACATACTGCCCGGCAGCGAGGGGGAAGATATTTCCTGCGAGTGCAAAGCTTCGCCCGATCAGCTTCGGCTTTTTTACTCGGGGGGATGCGCCCGCTTCGCGATAGGGGACACGCAGGTCCTCAGAATCAGCGCGAACGCAGCGCTCAGACTGGTTTCGGCGCCGTATACGGGTGCCCGTGAGCGTGAGGACGGCTGCTTTGAAATAGAATACGACTGCGGCGACAGGCTGACCTTTGCTGCCATTGAGGGCTCTATGGCCCGCTCGGGAGACAGTACTCTCGTTTTTGAGCCTGATCGCGAAACGGGGCTTTTTGAAGCCGCGATACACGAGAGCAAGGAACCCTGCCTGCGCTTTGAAAGCTACATTCCTTTTGACGAATGCGCGCAGGACGCTCTCGAGGATTATAACGAGTGGCTTGCCCGTTATGGTGAGTGTTTCCCCGAATACGAAGAAACAAGAAGGCTTGCGGCTTATCTGGTCTGGCTGGGTGTGCACAAGGCGGACGAGGGCAACTCGGACAGTTACCTGAAAAACCATGTTATATACGGCCGGCTTGTCGGCGACTGCAAGGCAGAGGCATGGGAGCAGCCGCTGCATGCGATGGCTATGCTCATCGATGAGGGCGCTACGGAGTATTATACCTTCAACATGTTCGCATATCAGCGGGAAGACGGACTGATACCGTCCTCATGTAATGAGAGCGGAGCTATATGGAACGGAGTTCAGCCGCCGCTTTACGGATTGCTGCTGATGCTTGCGGCTCATACCGGCAACGACGCGACGACAAGCTACGCTCCGCTTTCAAGATACACGAAATGGTGGCTTGAAAACCGTTTTTCCCAGAAGGTCGGTCTGCCGTACTATCTGCCCGGAGAGTCATGCGCGCCTTTGAGCGACGAGACGGATTCCGACGGTTCACCGCTGTGTACTCCGGATGCGGCCACATGGATGCTGCTTGTAACCGAAATGCTCGGCAAAACGGCCGCCGCGGCCGGGAAGCCGGAGGAAGCCGAGCTATGGACAGGATTGCGCCAGAGGATCTACGGAGCCCTTATGAGCAGGCTTTGGGACGGAGAAATGTTTTGTGCCAGAAACAGCGTCACCGGCAGCAGAGTCGATTCGGACAGCGCGGCGATGCTTCTGCCGATCGTTATGGGAGGCAGGCTGCCGGAAAGAGCGGTGGATAAGCTCGCGGCACAGATAAGCAAGCGCTTCGTTCCGGGATTGGGGGTTGAATGCAAGCCCGGAAGCGGTATAGCTTTCTTACCGCATCAGGTGTTCTTATCCGCGGGCCTGTATTCCAATAAAAAGCTACAGATTTCACAGAAAATTGCCAGGACAGCCTTTGAGCGCGCGAAAAAATACGGCTTTGTGCTGACGGCCGACAAGAACGCCGCCTTCAGCAGCGAATGGGAAACTGCGGCGGCCGGCGGCCTGATGAGCCTTGTTAATATGTTATAAAACCGTTAAACTGAAAAAATCGAAATGCCGCGCCGGATTCCGGCGCGGCATCTTCTATAGCTTTTTTGTCGGGATCGGTATTGACCGCGTTCTGTCACCCTGCAGCGGCTATAAGCTCCACCTCAACAAGTACGCCTTTCGGAAGAGCCTTGACGAATACGCACGAGCGTGCCGGACAGGAGACAAAATAGCCGGAGTATACCTTATTGAACTCGGCGAAGTCATCCGGCTCTGCCAGAAAGCAGGTTGTTTTGACCACGTTGTCAAACGTCAGTCCCGCGGCTTCGAGAACGGCCTTGAGGTTGCGGCAAACGGTGTCCGTCTGCTCGGCGACGCCGCCGGCGGTAATTTGCCCGGTAGCGGGATCTATCGGTATCTGGCCCGAACAGAAAAGCAGCCGATCCTTAAGGATAGCCTGGCTGTACGGCCCGATAGGCTCGGGAGCGCTTGCCGTGTATATTTTTTTCATTGAGCGGTTTCCTCCTTTAGTCGCTCAGCTTGAATCCCGCCGAGCTGAGGGCTTTGCGTATTTCCTGAAGATGCCCGCGGTTTTTCGTTTCCATTGATATTCTCAGATAACAGCCGTTTATATCCATGTGCTCGCCGCCCTGCGTGTACTGGATTCGTATGACATTAGCGCCTTCATCGGCGATGATTCTTGAAACTTCTTTGAGTTGTCCGGGTTTGTCAACCAGTTCGATGGTGAGGTTTGTAAGCCTTCCCGCCATCAAAAGTCCCCGGTTTATGACTCTGGAGAGAATGTTGACGTCTATATTGCCCCCCGATAAAACAGCGCAGACTTTTTTCCCTTTCAGCGGCAGCTTGCCGAACATAACGGCCGCGGCGGCCACGGCGCCCGCGCCTTCGGTGACGAGTTTTTGCTGTTCCATAAGGGTGAGTATCGCGGTCGCCGTTTCATCGTCGCTGACGGTCACGATGTCGTCAACATACTCTGAGCAAAGCGCGTATGTAATCTCGCCGGGTTTTTTCACGGCTATTCCATCCGCGAAGGTCGAAACACAATCAAGGCAGACGCAGTCTTTGTCAATCAGCGAGCGCTTCATGCTGGCCGCTCCGCTGGCCTGAACACCGTATACCTTGCAGGACGGACGCATTGTTTTTATCGCAAAGGCGATGCCGGAAATAAGGCCGCCTCCGCCGACAGGCACGACCACCGCCTCGACCTCGGGGAGCTGCTCGATTATCTCCAGCGCCACGGTTCCCTGACCCGCGATAACATCCTCATCATCAAAGGGGTGAAGGAAAAACGCACCCGTCCGGTCACGGAATTCCAAAGCCGCGGCGTATGCGTCATCATAAACGCCGTCGGAGAGCCGTGTTTCCGCTCCGTACTGCCGCGTGGCCTCGATTTTAGAAATTGGCGCAGTCGACGGCAGAAAGATAGTCGCCTTGATTCCGAAGCTCTGCGCCGCGAGCGCCACGCCCTGAGCGTGGTTTCCCGCCGAGCAGGCGACCACTCCCCGGGCTCTTTCCTCCGGTGACATTGCGGACATTTTGTAATATGCCCCGCGCAGCTTGAAAGAGCCTGTCTTCTGGAGGTTTTCGGTTTTCAGATAAACCTCGCATTCGGACGAAAGGCCGGGAGCGAGAATCAGGTCCGTTTTGCGCGCCACGTTTTTAAGCACGCTGCCGGCAAGATATACTTTGTCCAGAGTCAGCATAGCCGTTTCCTTTCTAAATAACCACCGCGCCCTTGTCCGCGGAGGAGACCCTTTCCACATAGCGCTTGAGATAGCCGCGCAGTTCGCGGCGTTCCGGCAGGACCGCCGCTGCCCTTCTGCTTTCGAGCTCCTCCCCGGTTACGAGCAGCTCAAGAGAATGAGAAGGTATATCTATTTTGATTTTATCGCCGTCGCGGACATACGCGATAGGTCCGCCCGCGGCCGCTTCCGGCGATACATGACCTATGGCCGCGCCGCGCGTAGCGCCCGAAAATCTGCCGTCTGTTATCAGCGCGACGGACTCATCCAGACCCATGCCGACTATTGCGGAGGTCGGAGAGAGCATCTCGCGCATTCCCGGGCCGCCCGCGGGGCCCTCGTAGCGTATAACCAATACATCTCCGGGTCGGATATTGCCGGCGTATATCGCGGCAACCGCGTCTTCCTCCGTGTCAAACGCCCTCGCCGTTCCCGTGAAGCGGAGCATGGAGTCCTTAACGGCGCTGCGCTTTACGACCGCTCCGTCGGGCGCGAGGTTGCCGAACAGTACGGCAAGCCCGCCGGAGATAGCGTAAGGGTCATCAATCGGGCGTATGACGGAGCTGTCGGTCACCTTGTGAGCTTTCAGCGCCTGAGCCAGCGGAACACCGGGAACCATGAGGGCGTCCTCGCAGAGCAAAGAGCGCTTTGCAAGCTCGCTCATGAGCGCGTAGACGCCTCCGGCGGCGTCCAGATCCTGGACATGGTGTACTCCCGCGGGAGCGAGTCTGCACAGATTCGGTGTCTTTTCGCTTATTTCGTTGACCATATCAAGAGAGATATCGAGGCCCAGCTCATGGGCGAGCGCGAACAGGTGAAGCACGGAATTGGTCGAACAGCCAAGTGCCATATCGACTGTCAGAGCGTTGCGCAGGGCCTTTGCCTTAAGTATGTCAGATGGCCTTAAGTTGTTTTCGAGGAGCTTCATAACCGCCTCTCCGGCCGACTTGGCCAGTCTAAGACGCTTTGCGTATACGGCGGGTACGGAGCCGTTTCCGGGCAGTGCCATGCCGAGGGCTTCGCAAAGGCAGTTCATGGAGTTGGCTGTGAACATCCCCGAACAGGAGCCGCAGCCGGGACAGGCCGTATCCTCAAGACAGCGGAGGGCATCCTCCGAAAGCTTTCCCGAATGATAGGCTCCGACAGCCTCGAAAACGGTGTTCAGGTCGGTACCGTCCGTGGAGAGCATAGGTCCTCCCGACATGAACAGACAGGGCAGATCCAGCCTGGCAGCCGCAAGCAGCATACCGGGTATGATCTTGTCGCAGTTCGGTATGAAGACCAGGGCATCAAATCTGTGCGCCCGGACCATGCATTCTATGGAGTCGGCGATAAGCTCACGGGAGGGGAGCGAATATTTCATTCCCTCATGACCCATGGCCAGTCCGTCGCAGATAGCGATGGTGTTAAACTCTATCGGCGTGCCTCCGCTAGTTAAAACGCCGTCCTTGACCGCCCGGGAAATGTTTTGCAGATGGATGTGTCCCGGCACTATCTCGTTGAACGAATTTACGATGCCGACCAGAGGCCGCGCCATCTGTCCGTCCGTATAGCCCATGGCTTTCATCAGAGCCCGCTTGGGGGCGTTTGACAGGTCTTCCAGCTGCAGTCTGTTATTCATGGGACTCCTCCTTACTTATCGCCGGCGGGCTTCCAGCTCATCTTCGCTCTCAGATCGGCGCCGACTTTTTCCAAAAGCAGCTGCGACTCTTCCTCGCGCCTTTTGCGGAAAGTGGGCTCGCCGGCCTTGTACTCGTCTATCCACTTTTGAGCGAATTCGCCGCATTGAATCTCGCCGAGGACCTTTTTCATTTCTTTTCTGGTTTCGTCCGTAATAAGACGGTCGCCGACCATATAGTCGCCGTACTCGGCGGTGTCGCTGATGGAATATCTCATAAAGGACAGTCCGCCCTTTACCACAAGGTCAATAATGAGCTTCATTTCGTGAACGCATTCGAAATACGCGCTTTCAGGCTGATAGCCCGCCTCGACAAGCGTATCGAAGCCGGCCTTCATAAGCGCGGTCACGCCGCCGCAGAGTACGCATTGTTCTCCGAAGAGGTCGGTCTCGGTCTCTTCCTTGAAGGTAGTTTCGAGGATGCCCGCGCGCGCTCCGCCGATGCCCTTTGCATAAGCCAGAGCCAGATCATGAGCCTGACCTCCGGCGTCCTGATATACGGCTATAAGGCAGGGAACGCCCTTGCCCTCCTGAAACTGGCTTCTTACCGTATGGCCGGGCCCCTTGGGCGCGATCATAATGACATTGACGTCCGAAGGAGGAACGATCTGCTTGAAATGAATGTTAAAACCGTGAGCAAAGCACAAAGTCATGCCGCTTCTCAGATTCGGGGCAACTTTCTCGGAATAGATCTTTGCCATTTTCTCATCGTTGATAAGAAGCATGACAATGTCGGCTTTTTTCACCGCGTCTTCCGTATTGAGGACCTCGAAGCCGTCTTCCCGCGCTGTCGCGGCGCTTTTCGAGCCCTCGTACAGGCCGATGACAACGGACACTCCGCTGTCCCTGAGGTTTTGGGCATGTGCGTGTCCCTGACTTCCGTAACCGACTACGGCAACGGTCTTGCCGTCAAGCAGCGCGCTGTTGCAGTCTTTCTCATAATACATCCTGGCCATTTTTTTATCCTCCTAAGCTTATTTAAAATCATTGATATTCAATACTTTTTCCGTTCCTACGGACAGAGCGAGATTTCCCGAGCGGCAAAGCTCAAGTATGCCCAGAGGCACGCATTTGCCGATGAACTCGTTAATCCTCTCGGTGCGTCCCGTAACGTCCGCCACGAGGAAGTTGCTGCCCAGATCGAGGATCTTGCCGCCGTATTCGTTAACAAGCGCGGCGATGCCCGAGTTTCCGTCTCCGTTTGTTTTAATCTTGATAAGAAGATGCTCCACGGACAGGGACTTGTCTTCCTCAAGCAAAACGGCGAGCTTGACGTCATGCAGCTTATTGAGCTGCTTTACGACCTGACTGCGGATATATTCATCGCCGGTCGACACGATGGTCATTCTGGATATATCCGGGTCTTCGGTGACTCCGACCGCAAGACTGTCTATGTTGTAGCCCCTCTTGCTGTAAAGCCCGGCTATGCGGTTGAGCACGCCGAAATGGTTTGAGACTATAAGACCGATTGTGAAACGTTCGCTCATATCATCATCTCCTGGCTGAGTTTGATTTCCTTGACCGAACCGCCCGGCGGGATCATGGGAAACACCATTTCGTTCATGTCTATTCTGCATTCCGCGAGGAAGGGGCCGTCTTCGGGAAGGCCGCCGTTTAATACCTCCCGGAGCTCATCCATCGTGTATACGGCGCGGCCCGCGGCGCCGAAGGCCTCGGCAAGCTTAACGAAGTCTGTTTTTCTTCGGAGTGTCGTTGAGGAATAGCGTTCGGAATAAAACATTGTCTGCCATTGTCTGACCATGCCCAGAACGCCGTTGTTGATGAGTATTATTAAAACGGGGGTTTTCTGGCTTACCGCGGTGGCAAGCTCGTTTAAGTTCATGCCGAAACATCCGTCACCGGTGAACAGTACGGTTTTTTCTCTTCCGCGCGCTATGCATCCGCCTATTGCGGCTCCCAATCCGAATCCCATGGTGCCGAGACCGCCGGAGGTCAGCAGAGTTCCCGGTTTTTCAAACGCGTAATGCTGCATAACCCACATCTGATGCTGTCCGACATCAGTGGCGACTACGGTATCGCCGCCGGCGCTTTCGCGAACGGCGCGGATAATATTGGCGGGTGTGAAGCTGTCGTCCCCGGGCGCTTCGTCCCGCTTTTTAAGTTCCGTCACCCGCGCGACCCATTCCTCGTTTCTCATAGGCGGCAGCGCCTCGTTAAGACGCGTGAGGATAACTTTTGCGTCTCCGCACAGGTCGATCATCGAAGGGACGTTTTTGCCGAGTTCCGCGTCATCTATGTCAATGTGGATAACGGTGCAGCTTTTGGTATATTCCGCTATATTTCCGGTGGCTCTGTCGCTGAAGCGCACGCCCACCGCGATCATGAGATCCGCCTCGGACTGCGCTACCGTAGCTGCGTATTTTCCGTGCATGCCGCACATGCCGAGATTCAGCCCGTATGAATTCGGTATGGCTGTCAGGCCCATCATACTAAGGCCTATGGGAGCCGAAAGCCTTTTTGACAGGGACAGGACCTCATCTCCCGCGCCCGCGGCGACAACGCCGCCACCGCAGTAAATATAAGGTTTCCTGCACCGGGATACGGCCTCGAGAGCCTTTGTGAGATCAGGTACTTCGGGGACCGGGGCGGCGGAGAAGCCAAAGCCGCCGTGATACTCGCATTTATCGCGCTGCGCGCTTTTCGGAATATCTATAAGTACGGGACCCTTCCGGCCCGAACCTGCTATTTTAAAGGCTTCCGAAACGACAAACTCCAGCTCGGCGACATCTCTTATAATATAGCTGTGCTTAACGATCGGCTGAGTTATGCCTACAATATCCACTTCCTGAAAGCTGTCTCTGCCGAGCAGGGAAACAGCGACGTTTCCGGTTATCGCGACCAGAGGTACCGAATCGAGGTAAGCGTTAGCTATGCCCGTGACGAGATTTGTCGCTCCGGGGCCGCTGGTCGCTATAACGACTCCCGTCCGGCCGCTTACTCTGGCATATCCGTCGGCAGCGTGTGCCGCGCCCTGCTCATGGGCGGATATTACATGCTCCAGACGGTGCGCGTTTTTATACAGCTCGTCGTATATGTCAAGAACGGTACCGCCCGGATAACCGAAAACGGTTTTGACTCCGTTGCGGACGAGCTCTTCCACCAGAATCTGTGCGCCGCTGAGTAACATTTTTTTCAACTCCTTTAAAAACTAACGCCCTACAGCGTTTTGCTGTAAGGCGTTTAAAGGTTTGCGGTTTTCCTTTATCTTCCTTTGCCAGCGCAACGCCTATCAGCATTATCGATAATAACGATAACGCCGACTAGTACTATTACGACAACAACGGAAAATATAAAGGACATTGCTGGTCTCCTTGAGTTTACGGGAGAGAGCGGCGGGATAAAAAGCTCCGACAACCCGATAATGATACGGAAATACTACCACTGTCATATTGCGCTGTCAAGTTTTTTATTATAAATCGGCAGGGGT